>ENA-ORCX01000434-ORCX01000434.1-marine-metagenome-genome-assembly--contig:-NODE-434-length-15568-cov-3.513589_pt1 | contig 15568 bp, 11 predicted proteins | sample MGYA00248630_ERZ508518 | MGnify/ENA primary metagenome ERZ508518 (study PRJEB26188, sample SAMN06268768) | marine metagenome | isolation source: Bioluminescent Bay, La Paraguera, Puerto Rico | place...
GTGCTCTTGCCGTGGTCCACATGGCCCACGATGACGATGTTCATGTCTGTCCTATCTGTATTCATTGTTAACCTCGCGATCCCTTACATATACCCGTTTTTCCGGAGCTCTTCCAGGCCCCCGCCGTCTTCCTTGTCCTGGGCCCGGCCGGAGCGTTCCGCGATATTGGCCAGTTTCCCCGTGGCCAGCTCCTCGATGATCTCGTCCACATTGCGGGACGTACTCTCGATGGGATTGGTGCAGGGATAGCACCCCAGGGAGCGATACCGCGTCCCGTCGCCCTGGTTGTAATACAGGGAAACGGTGGGGATATTCTCCCGCTTGATATACTCCCATACATTTAATTCGGTCCAGTCCAATAGGGGATGGACCCGCACATGGGTGCCCGGGGCGAAGTCGGTCTTGTACTGGTTCCAGAATTCCGGCGGCTGATCCCCGATATCCCAGTCATTGTTGCGGTTCCGGGGGCTGAAGTACCGCTCCTTGGAGCGGCTGCCTTCCTCGTCCGCCCTGGCGCCTACGATCACCCCCGTATAGGGCTCGGTGTTGCTGTCCACTTCGTACTGCCCCGTATGGTGGTTCAGGCGGAACCGGGGCCACGCGCCGCTCAAAGTATTGCGCAGGGCCTCAGTTTTCAGCAGCCGGCAGCACTCCAGCCGGGATACATTGCCGTCGGGGAACGTCTGCTTCTGTTCGATGGCCTCCACATTCTGCCCGTAGACCATGTCGATCTTGTACTCCAGCGCCAGCCGGTCCCGATACTTGATCATCTCGGGGATCTTATAGGATGTGTCCACATGTACCAGTGGAAAGGGTACATGGCCGAAAAAGGCCTTTCTCGCCAGCCACAAAAGCACGGTGCTGTCCTTGCCGATAGACCAGAGCATACAGAGGTTTTTAAACCCCGCATAGGCCTCCCGCAGTATGTGTACGCTGGTGCTCTCGAGCTTGTCCAAATGATCCATGGATACCTCCCGTATCGGTCTTATACAAATAAATTTTCTTGTTTATTAAGCACATAAAACCCCTTGGCGTTGAGGTTGTCTTCCCTATTATACAGCATTTCGCTCCCGTCCATCTGCCGGAAAATGCCCCCAGCCTCGACGGTAACGGCGTGCATGGCGGCGGTATCCCACTCCATGGTGGGGCCGAAGCGGTAGTATATATCCGCCTCTCCCCGGGCCACCAGGCAGCCCTTGATGGAGCTCCCCGCCCGGATCACATCGGCTATGCGGGGGTTTTTCATGAGCGTCTGCTCCCCCTCGCTTGCGTGGGATCGGCTCACCGCGAGGCGCAAATTCTCAGTGCGCCCGCTCACATGGATGGAGACGGGCTCTTCATCGCCCTTTTGATACCACGCGCCCTTGCCCTGCTGGGCGTAATAGATCTCACCCAGGGCCGGGACCTGCACCACCCCCAGTACCGGCCGCTGCCGGTAGGTAAGGGCGATATTGACGGTAAATTCCCCGTTGCGCTTGATGAATTCCTTGGTGCCGTCCAGTGGATCGACGATCCAGCACCAGTCGCTGCCGATCCGGGACGTATCGTCCTCGGACTCCTCGGTGAGGATGGCGTGAGCGGGGTATGCGTCCCGTATCCGGGACACGATGACACTGTTGGACGCCGTGTCCGCCTTTGTCAGGGGACTGTCGTCATCCTTGTACTGTATGTCCAGCTCGGCCTGGCTGTAAATATCCAGTATAGCGCCGGCCGCTTCCCGGGCGGCAGCCAGGGCTGTCTCCAGGGCCTTTTCATCGATCTGCATATGTATCTCCATCTCTATCTATAGTATCCGGGATCTGCCCGGCCAATCGGATCTGACCGATATCCAGTCCTCCCCATACGTCGCCTTGCCCATTGCCGGACCCCGCCGGGGGCTCGATATAGATATCCACAGCGGATAGCGTATCCAGGTCCTGCGGCAGGGCAAAGCAGTACACAGCGCCGTCTTGCCCTATATACGGCAAGGGACGTCCGTCTACGTAGGCTCCCAGGCCCTTATCCGCCAGACGGTCGGCCGACTCCCCCGCGTCCTCGATCAATAGATACCGCTGATCGCCCGCAGGAACGCCCATGCCGTATGCACGGATATGGCCGACGTACATGGCATCGTCACCCTGGCTGCGCCAGGTGAGGGACGGATACAGGCGCCCGGTCCCGCGGATCTCTTGCAGTATATCATCCCGTCCCGCAAGCGTCCACCGGATCTGGCGGGGGGCGGGGACAGGCAGGCCCTGCTGGCTTATAGGCAGTATGGTATAGTCCAGGGTCTCCGCCGGACGGTATGGCTCCATAGGCTGCGCCGTCACATACAGCCAGTCATCAGTCACGGCGTCCAGGAGCTGTACCTCACCGCCCTGGACCACGGGTGCGGGGGTGAGAGCGCTGTACCATAGCAGCGGGACCAGGTCCATATCCTGGACCGGATCGTAGGCCATAGCCGTATCCCCATCCGCCCCCAGTCTATCGCACTGCCGGGCGAAGGATATGAGATCCGCCCTGGCTGTCCGCTCCTGGGGGATGAGATGCGCACCCATTGACTGGACCGCCATGAGTACCACCAGAGAGCCCAGCACCAGATACCGGGGCCAGCCGCGGGCTTTTGTGATCCAGAGCCCAAAGGCAAGCCACACCAGCGGCAGCAGCAGCCCGATATAGGGCTGGGTATCCCCGTACAGATTGTATATGGGCCGCTCCCGGAAAAATATTAATTGGGAGAGGAACAGCCCCGCCGCCATCAGGCGGAACAAGAGGGGCCATTGCCGCTGCTTGAGTACCGCGGGGAAGGTCAATAGTCCCGCCAGCAGTATACTGCCGGAAAAGACCAGGGATAACGCGCCGAAATTGCTAAAAACACCGTTGCTTTTGAATAAAAAGATGGCCGCCACCAAGAGAGCCGCATAGAATAGGATGGAGACCAATGCGCTCCGGCTCCACGTCTCTGCGGCTTTCTCGCTGAGAACGCGGCGCAGCAGGAGGCCGATCAGGTAAAACGCCAGGGTAAAATACACAAAGCCCCTGACCCAGACCGGCATCCCCACCACCTGGCCGAACCACAATGGCTCCGCCGCCTGCAGTCCGTAGAATGTCAGCACCCCCGCAGTCCCCAGGGCCAGTCCCCAGGCGGGCTTGTGCCAGGTCAAGAGCAGCACCGCGATGAAAAACGGCAGGATAAAGTCAGTGCCGCATAGGATGGGCAGGCTCAACGCGGCGATCAATACAGCCGGATACGGTCCGCAGCCCCATTCGGCCTTCATCAGAAGCAGCAGCGCGAGACCGTAGCAGGGCAGGGCGTAGAGCACCGGCGCCATCTCCCTGCCGAAATACAGATAGACCGGCATCGCTATGAGCGCCAGGGCCAGCAGCAGCCGCGTGGCCCAATGGCTTGCGGGCAAGGCCTGCGCCAGCAGGCGGTTCAGTATGATGGCGGTCCCCAGCATCAGCATCAGCGGCCCGATGAACAGCAGGGACCGGGCGATCATCCCCCACCAGGCGAAGAACCAGGCCCCGCCGGGTAAGCCCATGAAATGCAGATCTCCGAAGGTGTACTGGGCGTCTGCAACCAGCGCGCCGTACTGCTCATAGACCGCCGCCGGCTGCACCCCCGCGCCGATAAAGCTTCTAAGCCAGGGCATGGCCCGGTACAGATGCCCGCCGTCGATGAGATTGAGAGACTTGTACCACACCGCCGTAGCCGGGGAGCCGGATTCAAAGGAAACCGACGCCGAGGCATAGCCCGCTGCGATACCGATCAGCAGGATGGATATACCGGCCAACTCACCCCACGTCTTGATCGCAAAGAACCGGCGGAGGGGTATGGTGAGCGCTGCAGACGCCAGGGCGATGAGCGCCCAGGCGCCCCACCCGAAGGGCAGGCGAAGCAGTATGCAGAGGTATCCGACGATGGGCGCTGTCAATAGCAGGCTGGGGAGCCACGCCAGCACATTGCCGGATAGCTCCCATTTGTCATCCCTTACAGCCGCTCTAAATCCCGTCCATTGATTGATGGGACAGGAAAACAATTCTTTTTTCATCGCTTGCCTCCCCTGTAGGCCCACTGCAGCCGCAGCACCGACAGCAGGGCCTTGGTCTTGGGCTTTCTGAACCGGCGGGTCCGCCAGGCGTGCCATACCTCCCGGATGTATTGCTTGCGCTCCCGCCGATAGTCTTTTCTGCTGAAATTCTTCAATATAAACAGCAGCCTGTTCCGGTATACATAATACATAAAGAAGGGCGACCACTCCTGGCTGCTGCCGGTGTGGATGTGGCGCACCAGCGCCTCGGGACAGAACCGGATACGATGCCCCATGGCCCGCACCCGGTAACTAAGGTCCACATCCTCATAATACATAAAAAACGTATCATCAAATCCACCCGCCGTCAAAAAAACGTCCCGCCGCATGATCATGGCGGCCCCGCAGGCGGCCTCAAGCTCCCTGGGTGCATCGTACTGGCCGTGGTCTTCCTCGCAAAAGCCGATATCGTACCCGTTATATTCCTCATTGACGGCGGTGCCCGCATTCTGGATCAGGGTGACGCTGTGGCGCTCGCACTCCGCCGCCGTCAGTATGACCTTCCCCCTGTCTGCGGACATTTTGTGGCCGCCGCAGACCACGGTGCCGCCGCCCTCCGTTATATCCCAGGTGAAGGTGTACGCGCCGGGACCCTGCAATAAGGGGACATAGAGCCGTCCCGGCTCGCGGATATAGAGCAGCTCCCCCCGGTGGGCGATGTGCTGTACAAATTTAGCGTCCACCGGCCAGGATTCATCGTTGATGCCGATCCGGCTTGTTAGCGTCAGCCCCCCCCCATGGGGGATCACATCCACGGGGATGAAATCATAGTAAAACACCAGCTTGCCTCCCACGATCCCCGCATTTGTCTTGCGGATGCAGCCAAGCATATTTTGTAGAAAATTGGGAGTTATGGCGGTATCGTTATTCAAAAAGAGTATATATTCGCCCCGGGCCTTACGCGCGCCCAGATTATTGCCCCCGGCAAAGCCTGTATTGTCTTGCGAGTAGATGTATCGCAGGTTGGGAAACCGCGGCTCCAAATGTTCCCGGACATACTCCGCCGTACCGTCGGTGGAGGCGTTGTCCACCAGTACGATCTCCCAGGTGAAGCCGGAAACGGCAGCGGCGGAAAAGGACGCAAAGAGTGCGTCCAGGTATTTCTTGCCGTTATAGGTAAGTACGATGACAGAGAGATCACAGCTCACCGAAAATCTCCTCACAGGTTTCGTCGAATTTTTCGAGAGAGAATGCCTTGGCCCGCTCGACAGCCGACAGGGCCATCCGCTTTCGCAGATCGTCGTCCCGGATCACCTTCAATGTCTGGGCCGCGCATTCCTGCTCGGTATCCCAGAGGAACCCGTTTACGCCCTGCTCCACGATCTCGATCTGGCCGCCCCGGTTGATGACCACCGGCACCGCCCCGTAGCTCATGGCTTCCACGGTGGTTATCCCGAAATGCTCCATCTTCAGCGGCTCGATATCCATGTCCTCCTCATACCCCGTGGCGTGCCAAAATATCTTGGTCCGCCGATACAGCGCATCCCGCTCCTCGCTGGAGACATTGGTGTGGAAATACACGGGATAGCCTTCGGTGGCCCGCTGGATGGAGGTGATATACTGCTGGTGCTCGGGGTAATCCATCAATGCGCCTACGAAATGCAGCTCGTATCCCTCAAATTCCTTAAAGTATTTGACGAATATACGGGCCAGTATGTCCTGCTTTTTATTGTGCCCCCCGGTAAAGAAGCGCCCCACGCTCAATATAATATTCTTCTTCTCGGATTCCTCGTACTGCCGGGTCCGATCCGCGATAGAGAATACCGGGGAATACAGGATCCGGTACCGGTCGCTCTGCCCCCAGTAGCGCTGCATCCAGTGCTTGGAATACTCGCTGATGATGACGTACCTATCGTAGGCCTCTGTAAACTTCCAGTCCAGGTACTTGGCCTTGGCCCCCTTTAAAAATCCCTGGAAAAAGGGATGCTCCACCTGGAGCGGCGGGGGAAACATGCACTCGTAGACATTGACCTTCGCCCTGCCGATGTGGGTGCTCAAAAACATAAAGTTGATAAATAGATCATATCGGGCGCTGCGCCGCTCGATCTGAAGCCTTGTCTTGTACGCCTTGCTGAAGTCATGCTCATCCCCCGCCGGGACCTTCAAGAGCCTGGTGCGGGTGAGTGTAAGGTCGAACCGCTCGGCCATGTCCTGCACAGTGGGGTAGGCCGGGTCGTGGACGTCGTGATTGAGAAAATTGTGCACGGTGAGATCGATCCGGGCGTTGGGGTAGTACGTCTCTAAGAAACGGCATAGGCAGGCCATGTATTTCTCCCCGCCCCCCAGTGTGGGGAAATAGGGGTTTAGCACCATGATCTTCTTGACCTTTTCTGGTGTCAGATGACGCCGCCGTTTGTGGGTGAGCTTATATACGGATTTTCGCAGATTGCCGCACCATTCAAACACCTTCTTCATCCCCATAAACAGCCGGTAGGGCTTACTGGCGTAGATGCGGGCGACGCTTTTTCCGATCTCTTCCAGACCGGTAAGCCACTTGATATTCTCCTTCATGGCGTCGGCGAGATAGATATACAGTTTCGCATACACCCGGGCGATGGGAGCGTCCCCCTTCAGCACGATCTCCGGATTCTTGTGCATGAAAAAGGCTGTGGCGTCCATGCTCAGTTCCGCGTTGGCGATCCGCTTGACCTCTACCGGATTGCCCTCTGTATCGGTGCACCGGAGGGTATCGATGATCATGGTGCAGGGGGCGTCGATGGGGTCGAGCCGTATGTCACGGCTTGGGTGGGACAGATCAAACGATAGTTCCATCCCGTTGTTTTCGATATGGACGTTTTGATGCAGGATCTCGGCGTTTAGGAATCCCTCGCCTAGATCGATCAGCAAACGTGCCCGGTACTGGTCGTTTTCCTTGAACAATATGTGCTCGGGGACGGCGGGGCCCTCTTTTTTCAACTCGAATACCAGCTGATAGTACTCCCCATCCTGCCGGGTCTTTAGGAATTGCCGGACCCCTGCGGGAGCCTGGGCGTAGTCTATCTTGAATTCACTGTCCAGCGGCGTCACAAATGTGGGCCAGAACCGGGTGGCCCTGATGTTCGCCTGGCGGCACAGCTCCAGAAACTCTTGATAGGTAAAGAAATGGATGTGGGTATTGTCCAAAAGCCCCGTATCCTGATAGGGAAGGCGCCCGTTCATCAGCTCGATGAGTACGGCGTTGTGGCTGATATTGGGGGTGGAGAGCAGTATGGAGCCGCCGGGGGAGAGCATGTCCCGGCATACGCTGAGGCACTTTTTGGCGTCCCGTATATGCTCCAGCACATCGGTAAATAAGATATGGTCAAACTGTACGTCCCGATAGGCCTCCGCCCACCGGTAGGTCTCGATATCCCCGTCCACCGGCCCCAGCATGGCCTTTTCCGCGTAGGCGGCGGCTTGCGTAGCCGCCTCTTCCTCGGTCTCCACGATATAGACCGTGCAGCCCATCTCTTCCCTGAGATAGCGGGTCATCCGGCCGTTGGCGGGACCGAATTCCAGCACGGTGGCGTTTCTCGCCACCTGCTTTAGGATAATGGCGGCCGGATCGTTTGGGTTGGTCATATCGAGCCCGATATCGTATTTCATCTCGTCTCCCACTTATGCTCCAGGATCACCATGCCCTCCCCCACATAATGCCCCTGGACCCAGAACCGTTTGGCTTGTCCGAGGTACTGCAAGGGCACGGTCGCGTTCTGCTCATAGAGGGCCACGTCGAGGTAGTATTCCCCGTTGGCCAGATTGATCTTGGGGTAGGTGATCGACAGGGTGTTTTTGCCCTTTTTCCAGGGGATGGGCTGATTGTCCAGCAGGGTATTGAGTCCGCAGACGTATTTATGATCGGCGGACAGGATCGCGACGCCCAATACCGGCTTTTTCACCGCGTCCGGCGAGAGGACGGTATAGTCCACCTCCACACCCATGGACTGGTACTGGGGGATATTATTGCTCTGAGCCCCGGTCTGATCCAGGAGGCGCACCTCCTCCAGGTGAGCGATCTGATTGGTCCCCTGCCCCATGTGCTTGATGCCTGCTTCCCCGTCGGCGATCTGGGATTTCAGAAACCCGTCGTACCGTGCGGCGACGGCGTCGGTGTCCCCCTCCATCTCCACATGCCCTTCCTTGAGCCAGATGCACCGGGTGCAGAACCGCCGGATGGTGTTTAGGTCGTGGGAGACGAATAGGATGGTGATCCCTTTTTCCCGAAACTGGGTAAAGGTGTCCATGCACTTGAGCTGGAATGATAGATCCCCCACCGCTAAAGCCTCGTCCACGATCAGTATCTCCGGGTCCACGTTGATGGCCACCGCGAACGCGAGCCGCACAAACATACCGCTGGAGTACGTCTTGACGGGCTGATGGACATAGTCACCGATCCCGGCGTAGGCAAGTATCGCCTCCATCTTTTCGTCCATCTCGGCCTCGGTATAGCCCAGGATGGTGCCGTTCAGATATATATTCTCGATACCGGTGAATTCCTGGTTGAATCCCGCCCCCAGCTCCAATAGCGCCGAGACCCGCCCCTCTACCTGGGCCGTGCCGGAGGTGGGGGTGATGATCTCGGTGATGATTTTCAGCAGGGTGGATTTCCCCGAGCCGTTCTGCCCGATGATCCCCAGGGTCTCCCCCTTCTCAACCGTAAGAGACACGTCGTCCAGGGCATGGAAGGCCTTGTGGTAGCTTTTCCGCCGTGGGTTCAATGCCTCCCGGATCCGGTCGGTGGGCCTATCGTACAGCCTGTATATTTTATTGATATGGGATAGCTCGATGATACTCATAGTGGCCCCCCATCCTCTCTGTCTTGCCATTTATTGAGCCAGTCCGCCAAGATGTCTTTCAGCGTCAGCGTAAGCTCGATCTTGGGCGCCCATCCGGTGAGCTCCCGCAATCGGGTGCTGTCGCAGACCAGTACCGGCACATCGCAGGGGCGGTAACGGTCCTGATCCACCCGTACCTCGACGGGGACGCTGCACAGCCCGATCAGCCGGTCCAGCACCGACCGGATGGAGAGTCCCATGCCGGTGCCTATATTGTAGACGCCGCCTATCTCTCCCCGCTGGGCCGCCAGCCAGTAGCCCCGCACCATGTCCCGCACATCGGTAAAATCCCGCTTTCCGCTCAGGTTTCCCACGTGGATCACGGGATCGATCAGTCCGAGCTGGATCCGGGCGATCTGGCTCGCGAAATCCGATACCACAAAATCCTCGCTCTGCCCCGGGCCGATGTGGTTAAACGCCCGCACCGTCACGATATCCATCCCGTAGCCCCGGACATAGAGATCGGCCAGCATGCTCTGGGCGATCTTGGTCACTCCGTAGATATTGCGGGGGCGGTAGGGCTGGTCTTCATCGATGGGGACCTCGTCCGGCTCCACCTGTCCGTATTCCTCCGCCGAGCCGATGAGCATCACCCGGCAGTCCGCTGCATTTCGCACGGCTTCCAGTATATTGATGGACCCCTCGATATTGACCCTGGCGGTTATCTGCGGCTTTACCCAGGACAGCGCCGGAGCGCTCTGGGCCGCCAGGTGAAAGAGCACGTCGGGGTTCTCTTCTTCGATAAGGCGCCGGCAGGCCTGTGGGTCGGTGACATCCAGGGGATGCGTGGTGACTTCGGCGGGGATATCCCTAAGATGCTCCCCCTCCAATAAATATGAGCCGGCCACGGCGCAGCCCTCCGCCACCAGATGGCGGGCGAGGTACTTGGCCGTGAATCCGTCTATGCCTGTGATTAAAACCTTCATACCGGCTCCCTGCATTTACTTTGACGCTTCCGCTTTGGCGATCTCTAGATCGTTTTTGACCATCCGCTCCACCAGTTGGTCAAAGGAAACCTCCCGTTTCCAGCCGAGGTTTGCCTCCGCCTTGCCGGGGTCTCCCAGCAGTATATCCACCTCCGCCGGACGGAAGAAAGCGGGATTGACCTTGACCAGCGTATTACCGGTGGTTAAGTCGATCCCCTTTTCATCGACACCTTCCCCTTCCCAGGTGATGGTGATCCCGGCGGCCATAAAGGCCTTTTCGGCGAATTCCCGCACCATGTGGGTTTCCCCGGTGGCGACGACATAATCATCGGGCGTATCCTGGGCTAGCATCAGCCACATGGCCCGGACATAATCCTCGGCATGTCCCCAGTCCCGCTTGGAGCTTAGGTTGCCCAACTCCAGCACATCCTGGAGCCCGTGGCGGATGCGGGCCGCGGCAGCGGTGATCTTGCGGGTGACGAATTCGTGCCCCCGCCGCTCGGACTCGTGGTTGAATAAAATCCCCGAGGAGGCGTGCATACCGTAGCTCTCTCTATAATTCTTGGTGATCCAGTGCCCGTATAGTTTGGCGACGCCGTAGGGACTGCGGGGATAAAAGGGCGTGGTTTCTTTCTGGGGCATCTCCTGCACCAGGCCGAACATCTCGCTGGTGGAGGCCTGGTAAAACCGGGCGGCGGGGTTGGCGATCCGGATGGCTTCCAGGAGATTGGTGACCCCGACCCCGTCGATCTCGGCGGTGGCTATGGGCTGCTCCCAGCTCGTCGCCACAAAGGACTGGGCGGCGAGGTTGTACACCTCGTCGGCCGCCGATTCCCTGACGGCGTTGATGAGCGAGATATGGTCGGTCATATCCCCGTAGATAAAATGCACCTGATCGATCAGATGGGCCGCGTTGCCGTAGTCCAGGCGGCTCTTGCGGCGCATCAGCCCGTAGACCTCATACCCTTTGCTCAATAGCAGTTCCGCCAGATACGAGCCGTCCTGGCCATTGATGCCGGTGATCAACGCATGTTTTGACATGGACATGCACTCCTTTACATTCTTCGTTTTCGCGGGTCAAAAAGACCCTCTTACACACTATATCCCGGATCCCGTCTCCCCGTGCTAGAGCACGTCGGGGAAATGGGGCCGCAGTTTCCTGAACAACAACGCGCCCATCACAAACACCACCAGGGTAAAGCACCAGAAATAGGGGGTCTGCACATACCGGTGCCAGAACCATACATGATGGATAAATGTGTCCCGATAGCCCGCCACGATATAGTACATGGGGTTGAGTTTAAATAGATATTTCAATTCCTCGGGTACAGGGATCGTGTTGACATCCCATATGATCGGGGTCAGCCAGAACCCAAACTGCAAGACAATGGAGAGGATCGGGCTCGTGTCCTTAAAGAAAGCGCTGATGGCCGTTGTAAACAACGATAACGAAAACACCAGACAGATCATACAGATCAGATAATAGATGATCTGTATATTCACGATATGGGGCCAGTACCCATATGCGGCAAATAAGATAAAGATAATACCGATGAATACCAGGTGTACAAATAGCGCGGAGAGTATCTTGATGATAGGGAGGACACTCACCCGGAACTTAACCTTCTTCACCAGATAGCTGTACTCGTACAGGCAGGACGTGGCGCTGTTCCACGCCTCTGAGAAAAAGAACCAGGGAATGATGCCGCAGATCAGATACAGTATAAAGGGAACCGCTACGGGGGAGTCTCCCCTGAGCTTCAGCACCTCAAATACAATATAATAGACCGCTATGGTGGCGACAGGTTGGAGAAACGCCCAGATTATCCCCAGGTAAGACCCGGCATACCGGGTCTTGAAGTCGTTTTTGGCCAATTTAAATATCAGCACCCGGCTCCGGTAGGTGTCCCGGAAAAACCACATCAGCTCTTTGAATTTTGATAACATCTTCATAGTACGTCAATCACCCGCAAATCATTATATCAGATTTAGCCGTCATGTTCCCCCTATTGCCCATCCGGGATGGCATAGACCCTGAGCCACTGCAGGATCACGGAAGCCGGCACATCCCCCGTATCCATGACGAGTTCAAACCGGGCCGCGTCCCGATCCATATCGTCCCGCGGGATCACGACGGTAGTGAGCCCATCCATGGCCGGCAGTATGGCGTGGGTTATCTCTTGTCCATAGGCGTCCTTGATGGTGAGCGTGACCCGCCCCGGTGATCTCACCATCCCGTTAAACAGGAAAAGCAGGTCCCCTCCGGTATCGGACAGGGGATTGTCCATACCCAGTACGGCGGGCGCCTCCGCAGTGGATGCCATGGTGCCCTGCCCGAAGTCCTCTAAAAACCGTGTCCTGGCATTGGTCCGCTGGATGGGGACCGGGACCACGCCCCCGGCCAGGGGGATATGGGCGGATTCCACGCCGGGGTGTAGCCGCATCCTGGTGACAGCAATATCATTCTCTTCATATACCGGCGCCACATCCGCCATCAGCCGCGATAAAGTATCAAACCCGGGCCAATCCCTCTCCCGGGCATCGTGGACCAGATACATCCCCGCCTCCCATGCGGGACGCCTGCCGTCAGGGGCCATATCCACATACTGGATCAGTTTTTCATAGGAGGTGGGCTCCACCGCGTAATAATCAAGACCGGGGACCCACTGGGCCAGGTCGTCCTGTCTCACGATCCGCGCCAAAAACATCTTGCGGGCGCCGTCCAGAGTCCGGAAATTAACGGGGTTCCGATTTCCTTCCTTGGCGATATTATCCCCGATGAGTTTGGCCGCTCGATAATACTCCGGTTCGATCATGGGCTTCACATCCAGAAATTGATCCTGCATATTGGCGATGCCCCTGTTAATGCTGATCTGCCCGGTCAGCAGCATGGCGGCAATAAGCAGAGGCGCCACGACATACATTTCTATTTTTCCCGTTTTTGACCGGCTCTTAAGCCATTTATTATAGGCGAGCTGCCATATATCATGGACAAGATGCAAGCCAAATAATAAAAACAGGGGCGGCGCTATCAGTACGGCTTTCTGGTAGATGTATCCGCCGCTCCCGTAGACAGCATACAGGAGCACAACGGTAGCCACCGCCGATATCCCCACGATATATACCTTTTTCACGGAACGAACCAGCAGCAGCACCACAACCAGACCGGCTAGGATCCCTGCGATCCCCAGCCACATGGGAGCGGCGACACTGGTCTGCATCTCAAAATTACGTATTGTTAATAAGCCTGCCAGATTCCCCTGGGTGATAAAACCAAAGGCCCGGTCGAAAATGATCTTGAAGGCCGTCTCCATATACAAGGGCAGCAGCCCTATGAGGCTAATCACACCATATAAGACCGCCCGCAGGATCCGCCTGCCAAACCGAAAATTTCCGGAAAATACCGCCACCAGCAATACCGACAGGAAAAATATAGGGTAATTGTAGGGATGGGCATTGGCCACCATAAACGCCCCAAGACCGATGCCTGTATACAAAAGAGCGCCGCTCTTTTCCCGATGCTTCACCATATGAAAGATACACGCCAGTACGATCAAGCATTGCCCAATGCTGTAGATAGACGTGAGCCAGCCGCGTTCCACCGCCGAATACCACTGGGAAGTGCCAAACACGATCCCAACCCAATACAATACCGTCCATACCTTGGTCTTTTTCCATTCCACAAACAACAGCGGCGCGCTTAACCACAGGGCCAGATTTAGACAGGACGAAATATTCAGGACATAGATGGTCTCTATAAACGTCAGCCGGGAAAACAACGCGACCAAGAAATTGTATCCAAAGGAATATCCCCAGTTTCTCACAGACTGCGCCAGGGCTGGGGACGCCTGGACGACATGGGGGACAGTGTGCTCCCAGTTGGGGAGCATCTTGGCATGGAAGGCATTGATCGTGCTACACTGATTGGCCATGTCCACATTGCCCCACATGGGCATGAAGCCATGCCGGAGGGTAGCGGCCAATAAAATGATACTTAAGAATCCAAAACTATATAAAAAGGATTTCTCCCCGCCGCTGAGGACCTCGGTTTCTTTCAGCGAGAGAGACGGCGCCCGGCGCTTGCCGACCAGTATCCAGACGACAAAAGGAGACACAAACCCGATGAACAGCATATAAAAATACAACAGCGTAAAGTCATCTCTGAAGGCAAACCATGTGGCCAGCGCCGCCAGGGTATTGAGCACCTGCCAAAACACCCACGTAAGGAGGATACGATATAAAAGCCCCGGGACCTGCCTCGCGATGATGAGGTACAGACAGTACGCGGCACCGGCTTCGAGAAGCAACCCAGCTATAGTCAATAGGATTACACTAAACATACGCTATCCTCCGCCTTCATCCGGCAGCCCGTTTCTGTTTTCGCACCATCAGAAAGAACCGGGGCGCCGATACGAGCACGCGGCTCGCCATCCGCCGGGGCTCCCTGAAAAAACGGGGCAGCCATTCCAGCCCCAGCCTGCGGAAAACAGGGGCGCTGCGTTTCTTGGTCCCCGCGAAAAAATCAAAGGCCGCACCGATACATCCTATCAGTTTCGTATCCAGCTTGTCCAGGTTTTGCCGGACCCATTTTTCCTGCTTGGGGGCGGTCATCCCCACCCACAGCACATCGGGCTTTGCGGCATTGACGGCGTCGATCATCTCCTGATTCTGCGTTTCCGAAAAATCGTCGGCAAAGGGCGGGGAATACGTGCCCGCCACTTTTATACCAGGGTATTCTCTTTCCATCCGGCGGCGAATCGCCGCCAGGGTCTCATTCGTCGAGCCCAGAAAAAAACAAGAGCCCCCACCCCTCTCCTGCATATAGTCCAGCAGCCCCATGAACACATCGGGTCCGCTCACCCGCTCGGTGATAGCGCCGCCCAGCATCCGGGATGCCTTGAGGATACCCATCCCGTCGGGGAGCAGTATGTCCGCATCCCGCAGCGCCCGGGCAAAGTCCCGGTCCTTTTCCGCCGTCACCAGGGAATGTGGATTGGCGCAGGCCAGAAATACCGGACCGCGATGGCCCCGCATCTTCTCCGTGATCGCCTGGATGTGGACATCCAATGACCCGGCTGTGACATCATATTGCAGTATCCGTTCCCGCTCCATATCCCATCCCGTTTGACAATCAGTGATTCTTTATGATTGTAACACACTTGCGTATATGGCATACAAGTGTTTCCAGTTCTTTTCAGCCGTATATTTCTCCCGGTACAGCCCATGGGCCATTTTTCCCATGGCCGTGTATTTGGCGGGTCGGGACAGTAGGTCCGCGGCCGTTTCGGCCAGGGCGGCGCTATCGCCGCCCGGATAGAGCGCGGCGCATCCGGCTTCTTTTAGATCGGGGGCCATGGCCACCGCGTCGGAGCAGAGGATCGGCACCCCCGCAGACAGCGCCTCCAATACGACCATGCTCATCCCCTCGTACCACAATGACGGAAACACCAGACAAAGGGCCTGGGCGTATACATCCCCCATCTCTTCCCGGCCGAGCCGGCCCATATACCGGATATGACTGAGGCCCCGCTCCTCGATGGCCGTCTCCAGCCACTCCCGCAGGGGCCCGTCTCCCACGATCCATAGAGGGCAGTCCACATTCGCCCAGGCGGCGATCATATGCTCGATCCCCTTCTCCCTGGATAACCGCCCGATATAGAGGGCCGCCTTCTTTTCCATGGGGGTCACGTTGATGGGATCGGGTAGGAAATTGGGCTTTATATATATCTTCTCAGCGGGGAATCCCGCTTCGATA
>ENA-ORCX01000436-ORCX01000436.1-marine-metagenome-genome-assembly--contig:-NODE-436-length-15482-cov-2.767932_pt1 | contig 15482 bp, 16 predicted proteins | sample MGYA00248630_ERZ508518 | MGnify/ENA primary metagenome ERZ508518 (study PRJEB26188, sample SAMN06268768) | marine metagenome | isolation source: Bioluminescent Bay, La Paraguera, Puerto Rico | place...
AGTATTACCAGGAGGATATTCCCTTTGGTGAAAGCGACGAGTTGCCACAAATCTTCGAACGCCTGGAAGATGCCAGAGCCGAAGGGTTCACCACGGAGTGGAACAGCAATCAGCCAAGGGTTAAGGAAGCTGCCGATCTGGTGGTGCTCATTCCTGTGCCCGAGCAGTATGCAACGGTCCTATTTAATGGACAAGGTTACGCCCGCGCTCTGTGGACGCTGGTTTCCAGCGCTTACAACTCAGCAGCAAAGACCATTGCCACAGCCGCCGTATGCGGGCACCTGCGTGGGGGTCTCTATCATGGCGGCTGGGAGCTGACCAGTAATCTGCGAACCAATCAACGCAACAGCTGGTATGTGCCCGTTTTACGCTCCTGCGGAGCACACGAGGAAAACTTCAAAAGCTTCTTGGAAGAGCAAGTTCTGTGAGACTGCGTCTGTCCACCTATATCTGGTTGGCACAGGCATGTAAAAAGCACTCGGTCCGGGCACAAGCCTGGGCCGATGTTCTTTTGCAAAGGGCCACCCGCCTAAATCTACGCGAAATAAATAAAGGAAGGCACCTTGATGAAAAACGATTCCATCGTAGCCATTGATTTTGAAACCTATTACGACAAAGAGTATTCCCTTAAAAAGCTCCCTATTTCCCTCTACGTAAAAGACAAACGTTTTGATCCATACCTAGTCTCTATGGCATCAGAAAGTGTCCGCTACAGCGGCCCCTTGGAAAATGCACCCTGGCAGCAAATAACAGGAAAGACATGGATTGCCCATAATGCCAATTTCGACCTACAGGTCTGTGAGCGTGCAACTTCATTAGGTCTCATCCCGGAATGGGCCAAACCCAAAAAATGGCACTGCACAGCTGATTTGTCTGTTTATAGGCAAGCTCCCAGAAACCTAAAGGGAGCAGCGCACACGTTCTTGGGCATGGATCTGGACAAAGATGTCAGAGACCAGATGAGTTGCCGTCAGTACCGCTCATTAAATAAGGAGGAAAAGACTCTCTGGCATAATTACGCCATGGGCGATTCCGATGCAGCCTTGGGCATCTGGAACGATCAAAGTTCCTATTGGCCTGAAAGTGAACGCCGCCTATCTTCTCAAACTTCCCGCATTGGGAGAAAAGGCGTTGCCGTAAATACGCAGCTAATCAATTGGGGTATCACGCATCTTAAAACCACCCTTTGGGAAGCTGAAAAGCTAATTCCCTGGGCCGACACTGAAGCAAAAACTCTCTCTGCGAAGGCACTGGCTGAAGCTTGCCGATTAGAAGGCATTCCTGCTCCTGCATCCACAGCGCAAAATAGCCCGGAATGTGAGCGTTGGGAAGAGCGCTATGGCAAAGAATACCCGTGGGTCAGTGCAATGCGTGATTACCGCAAGGCCAACAAGACGCTCCGGGTGCTTGAAACTATAAAAAAGCGCACCTCAGAGGATGGTATCATGCCCTTTTCCATGAAGTATTGCGGCGCGGCTGCAACTGGAAGGTGGTCTGGTGATAGTGGCCTAAACTTACAAAACCTTCCCCGGGATGAAAGCTATGGGGTCAATATTCGAAAGTGTTTCATAGCCCGTCCGGGTAAGAAGTTTGTGATTTCTGATCTCAGGCAAATTGAGCCGATTGTTCTGGCTTGGCTTATCGGAGATGAATCCTTTTTAGCTCACGTAAAAGCCGGAAGAGATACCTACGAGGCACACGCACGGGCTTCCATGAATTACACCGATCCAAGACCGCTAAAACAGGTGGATAAAACGCTCAGGTCTTTAGCCAAAGCCCGCGTATTGGGTCTGTCCTATGGAGCTTCCTACGAGCCTTTCATTCGCATTGCTAAACAGATGGCTGCTCTGGAACTAAACCCGGTGGAGGCCAAACGAGCCGTCGTGGATTTCAGGCGTTCCAATCCTCTCATTACAGGACTCTGGCAGCGGCTAGACCATGCTTTCAAATTAAGCCGAAACCAAACCTACACCCTCGAACTGCCCTCCGGCAGAGAGGTGCGTTACTTCGATGTCTCTCCTCGGGGTTGGACAGCCAGGGTCACGCAAGGACAGGCCCCTCGCAGGTTCTGGGGTTCCAAACTCGTTGAAAACCTCATTCAGGCCATCGCCCGTGATGTGTTCGGGGAGTGCCTGCTGCGCTTAGAAGATGCCGGATTCGATGTGGTATGGCATGTCCATGACGAAGCCATCGTTGAGGTAGATCAGCATGATAAGCAAGCCCTACCAGAAGTCGTTCGTTTAATGTCCATGGCTCCCGATTGGGCACCTGGCCTTCCAGTATCAGCCGATGCCATCGAATCCACTCATTACACCAAATAGTTTCATGAATAACTTTCCTAATTCCAAACAACAACGCTGCATCATCGCCATAGATCCCGGAGTCTCCGGGGCCATGGCAAAGGTGGAAAATTCCGTCATCTGTGAGCCTCTTGCTTTTACCACGCCTGTGGATGCATCCCGCTGGTTGCAGGGATTTGATCCCAAGATCACTACTGCCTGGATTGAACAGGTACACTCTTCCCCGCAAATGGGCGTTCGCTCATCTTTTAGTTTCGGGCAGAATTTCGGCTTCTGGATCGGGGCTCTAACCGCTCTGAATATCCCCATCAGACAGGTTAAGCCTCAGCTTTGGCAACGCGGCATACCGGGTCTAAAGGGAAAACAAGGGCGCGCCCGAAAAACCGCCCTCAAGCAGGAAGCCCAGCAGCGTTTTCCGCACTTTAAAGTCACCTACGCCACTGCCGATGCGCTTTTGCTCGCCGACTGGGCACGTTCTCAAATGACAACACATCTACAAAGCCATGACTAACCCATCACCATTTTTCTGTCTTCCCAATCTTGCCTCGCATACACTTGAGCAACAAGACCCGGGTGCATTCAAGCATCCCGGTTACAACTTTGCCGATAAGCGGGCCTTCAGGGCCTGGTGCACCCGGCAAGATACCAGGCACTTTTTTTTCAACTTAACTGAAGGACTCAACGCCAACCTGAGAGTCTCCAGTGAGAACCCTCCGCAATTTCTTCATGGGATCGTAGCAGATTATGATGCATCAATGAAAGATGATGCGTTCGACTCTGCCCTTGCACGCGCTCCTAAATCCTGCGCTCCCATGTATGCATCCAGAACCTTTTCCGGTGGGGTGCGTTTAGTTTGGCTTTTTGAGCGCCCTCTTCCCATCCACTCGGTGGCCATCCTAAAGCGTGTGTTAAAGAAGGCTAAAAGTAGCTTAAAACTCACCACCCTGCTTCCCGGATTAGACGAAGAAGCCTTCATGGATGTATGCCGTTACTACGAGGTGGGCATAAACTGGACGGCTCTGGAACCTGCCCCCATAAGCTCTGAGAAAACCTGGCGTTGGGTTGAGTCTTCCAGTCGTCAGAAGGACTTTAAAAGGCTCGCAGAAAGCATTCCCATAGACGTTATTAGGCAGGAGGTAGAAAAGCGCTTTCCGGGCCGCTGGCAGGGCTTATTTGAGCTTGGCTCTCGCGGGGTTCGTTTCTGGGATTCGCAGGCAGATGCCCAGTCAGTCATCATTCGTGAAACAGGCTGTCAGTGCTTCACCGGAACCAAGCCTTTTATGTCTTGGGCAGACATCTTTGGCCCCGAATTTGTGGAACGTTTTCAGGAGAAGAAAATAGGCGGAGCCATTGAGGATCTATACTTTGATGGTCGACACTACTGGCGCAAACTCCCGGATACCTCCTGGCAGGCCATGAATTCAACGACTGTGGCGCGTCACCTTCGAGTAGAATATGCCTTGGATCCAGATCCTCATGGGCAGCCGTCCTCTGAACTCGATAGAGTCTTACATGAAATTGAAGAAAAGAAAGCCATTGTGGGCGCTATGCCTTTTGTGCACCACAAGGATACCCTCATCTACCTCAACAGAAAACCATACCTAAATACTTCAACAACCAAGTGTCTACAGCCTGTATCTGAACCGCAGCCATGGGCAAAAAACTTTCCTTTTATTGCTGATTATCTGGAAAGGTTACTTGAGGACAAACCGCTCAACTTCCTACTGTCCTGGCTTCAGCGTTTCTACAAGAGTGCCTGGGAGGGAAAATTGCTTAAGGGTCAAGCGGTCTTTTTGGCAGGTCCCGTTGGTGTTGGCAAAACGCTGCTTTCTGAAAGGCTCATTGCTCCGCTTTTAGGCGGCAAACAAGAGGCAACGGACTTCCTTCTGGGAGGCAGCAACTTCAACAAAGAACTCTTTGAATATGCTCTTTGGACCATCGATGATGATCCCGTATCCGGAGATCCCAAAGCACATATGCGTTTCTCCAACTTGGTCAAAAAGGTCGTAGCTAATCACACCTTTAACTACCACGCAAAGTTTCGAGATCAACTCACTGTTCCCTGGAATGGCCGCATTCTGGTAACGTGTAATGATGACCCGGAGTCGATCCGCATCCTACCGGATTTGGATGTATCCATTAAGGACAAACTCATCCTTTTGAAGACTTCTCCCAATGCTCAAAGGCGTTTCCCAAAGGACTTAGTAAACACCATAGACAAGGAACTGCCCTACTTTGCCAGATGGCTCATTGACTATGAGATTCCTTCTGAATGCGAGGGTGAAAACCGCTTTGGTATTGGCTCTTACATCGATCCAGAACTTGAAGAGATTGCTCGGCAATCCAGTGTCACCAACAGTTTCGCTGAGATCCTCGATATGTGGAGAAAGAACTATTTCAAAGTATCAAGGGATCTACTTTGGAAAGGCACTGCTGCAGAGCTCAATTGCGAGTTAGTAACCGATGAAACGGTAAAGCCTCTCGTTCAAAAAACATTCAACACAATCACCATCGGTAGACGGCTATGCGCAATGGTCAATCAGGGCTACTTCTGGATTGAACAACGTAGGTCACGTACGGATGGAAGGCGCGTTTTTACTATCCACTCTCAAGCAAGCCAAGAACTCTTAACCCAAAAAACAAGTGAGGAAAACCAGAATGAAAACCCTTTCTAATACTTTATCTGACAGATCGAATTTATCTAGCAGCAAAAGACGCAGTTCATATCTAACTGAAATACATGATATTATAAAATTTACTGCGCGACTGCTGCTTGCTGCGAGATATTTTCCAGTCCTTAATATATATAATATATGTGTGTGCGTGTGTGTGTGCGTGCGCGTATATATAAATACAGCTATAATTCATCTAACAGAAGTCGCAGTAGTGACAGTAAGTATATGTAACTTGTTTGGTATTCTGAAACTTAGGTTATCTGAAAAACCTGCGACATGCTCAAAGCTATCAAGCAGAAGGGCCTTATCTAACAGTCATATGGCGGGATTATCCCAAGAAAGGAGCCTTCCTTAGCCAATGAACTTAGCCCAACACACTCAAGCAGCCAAGGATCGTCAGTATGAACAAGCCTACGGCGAATGGCTCTCTTCCCTAACCTTTGAGCAGAAACAAAAGCTCACAAAGCTGGGACTGGCCAAAGCCGAATGCTCCTACATCGGAAATGGAAGAACCCACGACATCTCCGAACTCCCTCTGGCTTCACTGGACACCACATTGATGGAAGAAGAAACACACGATAAGACAATCGAGATTGCCGCTGGAGAGCTTTTGAAGGAGTTTCTTTACCGGATCATCGAAGACAAAGATAACCCACGCCTGGAGGCAGAATGCATCTCCCTGGCGTTTGGCTTTGGTGCAGCGCGTGGGCAAACCCAAACGCAGGTGGCAAAACAGTACGGAGTTACCAGAGCTACCGTCTCCAAACGGGTTCGTGAAATTAAACGTGCCTACCACCTCCCGACCTCTGAATACATGAAAAGTGAAAGCGCTTGCGACACCTACAAGTTGACAAACCGCACTAGGGCATGAGCACGGAAACCATCGAACCTCTCAATCAGACCATTTCTCTTCCCGGATGCAAACTCACCTCAACTTCTCTGCAATTTACCGGTGAACTCAGCGACGAGAACATGGCCTGTATTGGTCAGACACTTCAACGCATGGAGGGCTGCAAAGCCTGGTGGTGGGGTGACTTTTTGACCAAACAAGAGTTGCGACATGGTGAACATTATACCCAAAAGTATGCCGAGCTTGCGGGGCTGGAACCTCAGTCCCTGAGACGCTACAAGATGGTTGCTAACTTCTTTACCCCGTTGCACCGTAGCAACGTGCTAAGTTGGACCCACCATCTTGAAGCCATGCTCGCGGACTCATCCAGTGTGGAGGAAGGTAAGAAGTGGCTGCGAAAGGCAGAAGAGGAAAACCTCACTGTTCCAAAGCTCAGAGCAGCCATTCGTAAGTCAAAGCGTGATCCGCATCTGGACGACGGCAGCAATGCACCCATTGAATCCTACTCTGAGGTGCTCGCCTTTAACCGTTGGTCCAGATCCATGACGCGCAAGGTTGACACGCTCACCAAGCAAAGAGCACAGGCAATTCTTATGGATTTACGTGAAGCTGTTGCATTGATTGAAACACTTAGAAGAAAGGCAAGTTGACAAAAACTGGTAGTCAGAAAGGAAAACTCATAGGGGGGCTAGTTTCGGGGTCCCGTAAGTCATTGATGTTCAAGGGGTCCCTTACAAGCGCATTTAGGTCGAGTGAAAGCACTATTTTTTAGAGTTCCACTTTTGCTAAATAAGGCCCATCAACACCTCTTCCGTTTCCTACTCACTAGCAAAGACATACAATATTTTCATAGCCTAAAACAAACCTCAAAAAGGTGACCAACTAGTGGAACATGTTCCACTTTTGGTCACTTTCATTTACAGATAATGGAACAGTTTTCACAACAAGCAGCCCAAACAATTATCGATGCCGATTTGAAGAATATCATCAAAAAGGTAAAGGAGGGAAAAACGCTCACGCAGGCAGAACTTGCCCGTGTTCAGTCAAGAGCCTCTGGAGTAACCGATGAGTCCATCACTACGGCAAAGAACACCACAGAGCTTGCTCAGGTGCTTGGCGTTGCCCGCCAGAGTCTCAACCGCTGGAAGAAACTAAAGGATGCCCCCAAGGCCAATGGAAACGGCAGCTACAGCATAGTTGAATGGCGTTTGTTCATCAAAGAAAAGGGTCTTCAAACTGGAAATGCCTCCATTGATGTGGAAGCTCTCAAAGCCCGAAAGCTTCTGGCTGAAATCGAAGAAAGGGAACTAAAAACAGCCATTCTGAAGGAGGAATATGTATCCTTGGATTTGGTACGCACTGTTTGGACCACCAACGTGGGCAAAGCCATTGCCCTTATGCGTGCTAAGTTTGAAAACGAACTTCCCCCTATCCTTTCAGGTATGGATGCAATTTCCATTCAAGGTGAATGCCAGGCCGCCATCGACGAAGTTTGCAGAGCGATCCATGAGGGGGAATTTTAGTTCCCCCCCCTCAAGTCGCCCCCCAAGTCAAAACGGTTCCCATTGACATGACTTCCGATGAGTGGATCGGATAAATACATTGTTTTTGCAGGCTTGGAGGCCACCGGACAGACGTGAACCGTGGCAGTGGTGCGAAGAGCATATTAAGGCCATTCCCTACTCTCCGATGCCAGGCAGATTCCGTTCGGAGAACTCTCCTTGGCTGCGGGAAGTTATGCAGGCATTGGTGGATCCACGCGTGCGGCTAGTTTCCATTCTGGCAAGTATTCAGTCCTCCAAAACAACGGCTCCTGAACTTACACTTTGCTACATTATTGCGAATTTACCTGGACCTACTTTGTGGCTGGATCAAACAGATGATGATGCCAAGGACCAATCCGAGTCACGCTTGCAGAAGCTCTTTGATGAATGCCAGCCGGTAAAAGATCTTTTCCCGGGTAACAGACATAAAAAGCGTAATACCACCATCCACTTTGCCAATGGGATGACGCTTTGGGTACTGGGAGCCCACAACAAAACCAATCTGCAGCGGCGTTCTATTCGTTGGCTCATTGGGGATGAAACATGGCGTTGGCCTGCCGGGCACATGGCAGAAGCAGAAGCGCGTGTTACCGCCTTTGGCTGGTTGGGTAAATGTATCTTTTTGTCCCAGGGTGGTGAAGAAGACGACGATACCCACCGCAAGTTTGAAACCACTGATATGCGGGAGTGGACCTATGAATGCCCGCATTGCAAAACCAGACAGCCCTTTAAATGGGAAAACGTGGAATGGTCCAAGCACTGTAAGGACGAGAACGATCAGTACGATTACGAGAAGGTTCGTGTTTCTACGGTGCTTCGCTGTGAGCATTGCTCTCATGAAATCCCTGACAGTGATGAAAACCGCAGAAAGCTAAACGCAACAGGCTGTTTTGTACCTCAGAATCCCAATGCCGCCAAAGAGAATGTGGGCTTCCACTGGAACAGTTTGGCATCCATGTCTTGGGGTAAATTGGCGGAACTCTACCTACGAGCCAAACAAGCCGCACGTAAGGGCGATACCAGTTTGTTGCAGCAGTTCTACCAGAAGCGTTTGGCCCTGCCGTGGCGTGAATGGGTAGAAGACTACAAACTGGAGATTACAAGGTCCGGCTACAAGATGGGCGAACTCTGGGAAGGCGAAGCTGCCATTGATCGTCACGGTCATATTGTGCCAGCACCGTATGAACCATCCGCAAACCTGATTCCTCTACGCATCCTCACCGTGGACTGCCAAATGGATCACTTCTATGCGGTGGTGCGTTCCTGGAATATAGACGGCTCCTCACGGCTTATCTGGTGCGAGAAGATTCTGACTTGGACGGACATTGACCAAATGCAAAAGCGTTTCAATATCCACCCAAGTCTTGTCTTTGTTGATGCAGGTAACGCCACCTACGAAGTCTATCGTCAATGTGCCGAGCGCGGCTGGGTTGCCCTCATGGGGGATCGCAGAGCCACCTTTACGCACAAGCAAAAAGGCTCCCAGGCAATCCAACGTTTCTACTCCCCTCGCAGAAAGGTAGTTCTGGGAAACAACCGACACTGCTACGTGCATTATTGGTCCAACCTCAACATCAAGGATATGCTCACCCGGTTAAAGGGAAACCAGGATCCATCCGTTGGGGCCACCTGGGAAGTGCCTGATGACATTTCAGATGACTATTTGGCCCAAATGGAATCCGAGCAACGCATCAAGGAAAAGAACGTCTGGAGATGGAAACAGATAGGCTCCAGACCCAATCACTTTTTTGACTGTGAATGTATGCAAACTACCGCTGCTACCATGCTGAAAATTGTGGGCCGAGAAGCCATTGATGCAACGACAAGCGAGGAAGATGACGAGTCTCAACCAGTTAACTAAGAAGCACTTATTCCGTCTTAGTTAACGCTAATAGACTTGCTGGCTTGGCAGATAAGAGCGTTTATACACGCATAACAACAACCCCTTTAGCACCAATGAGAAACGAATTTTCAAGAAACCCTTTTCCAACCGAATACAAGACCTACGAAAGAGCCTTGGAGGTTTACGGCTTACGCCTGAAAACAATGGCACCAAACGCCTACTTCAGATACTTCCCGGTCATCATCCACGGCCCAAACGACGGCTACATGGTAGTTGAACGCAGATGGGCAAAGCACTTCGAACACCCCATCATTAAGGGGTAAGTGAAGTTGACAGCGCATAAAGAACGCCCCCTCCTTCTATCAAGCTGGAAAAGCAAAAGACCTGTCCAGCTTGATAGAATTAAATTAAAAATTAAAGACAGCTTCCCAATCAAATGTAGCTGAATCTTCAGACCATTTAGGCCAACCAGCACACCAATCTGGCACTGAGACATCCTTGACTCTATCAGAACAAGGAAGATATGGCTTTATATCAAGAACAGGTGAACCATTCTCTGCATCAATCCAAGGCAACTTAATAATTCCTTTCGAGTGATCAATGTTCATCACAGCAGAGATTGATACTAAAACGGGGTTGGGTCGAATCTCTGACCTTGTAGAAAAGATCCCGAGTACATCAGGTCCTTTCTTATAAGGTTTTTTGACCGTTAAAATTGCTCTTTTTTCTGATGTTTCCGAATGGTTCCCCCACCAGATAAGATTGATATGGCTAAACCCTTCCAAGCCTTTTAGTGCTTCTTTATAATCTTCTTTGATTGAAACGTAAAAACGTCCTTTTTCAGCTTTAATATATCCAATCGTATTTAGGTTTATATCTGAATGCATTTGGTTTTCCTTTTTGGTTTTAATTTAAGAAAAACCAATTATAGGGATTTAAAGGCACAAATACTTCTCAATGTCTGCGTTTCATTTGTCCAAACGTGCTATTTACAGCACAATAAATGAAACTGGCAGCAGCTACCTAGCTTTTACGGGAATGCAAATCTCTACATCATAAAAGTGTTCACCGTCTATATGTTTATCCCCTAAACATCTCTCAAAGGTTTCACGATCATCAACCTGATACCCACTATATCTCAACCAAACAGAAAAAATCCAACTCCAAGCCTCTGCAAAACCGTCTTCTTTCAGTAGAAAACGGCAAGTGGCATATTTGCCACCAGAAACTTTGGTAACACCTATAGAATCATGTGGCTCAACGGGACCCTCAACCGGTATGGCAACCATAACCCTCAGTTTGCCCTCATCTGTAACTTCTGGGCTATCATGGTAGATGTTCAAAGTGACGGTGTTTTCATGAACATACCCACGAGGAACAGCCCATTGAAAGAGCTGTGAATTTAGAGAGTGAAATAGATCAGCATCTGATTTATAAGGCCCCACATTTCGAACATAGGCCACCTGAAATGGAGCCAGATCCTCCAACACAACCTGCCTTGGTGAATCATTGATATAAAAGGTCCAAACAGGAGAACCTTTTACAATGGACATACTTCCCTGATCCACCGCAACGGATTTAATCTCTTCGTATAAAGAACGAGAGCGATCTCTCCACTCAGTTGCGCTCACTTTAAAATGATTTTTAAAGCTCTTTGCAAAAGATGAAGGTGTGGCAAAGCCACAAGAAAGAGCGATTTCAGTAACTGGTAAATTTGGTTTCGATAACAGTAAGTTTGCTGATTTTTCTAACCTCAAACGCTGAACAAATTTGTAAACGGATTCTCCCATCACTACCTTGAAGACACGATTAAAGTGAAATTCAGAAAAACATGCTACTTTAGACAAATCGCCGATACTTAGAGGAGCATCCAAATTGGATTGGATATAGTCCACAACACGATTTATTCTGTTATCATAGTCACTCATTTACAGATCAACCGTGGTAAATCTTTTGAAAAATACAACTCAGTAATTGAGAAGTTGACAGCAAATCGCTTGGCATGAGCGATTGTGCTGACATTTCTGTTTTCTGTGCCCACACCGAGTTGGTTGCGATTGACCAGCTCGTGGAGAATCCCCGTAACCCGAACAAACATCCCGAATCCCAGATTGAATTACTGGCGAAGATCATTAAGTCTCAGGGATTTCGTAACCCGATTGTGGTTTCCAAACGGAGCGGATTTGTTACTAAGGGTCATGGACGACTTGCAGCTGCGCAGTTGCTCCAGATGCAACGAGTTCCGGTAGACTTTCAGAACTACGAAAGCGAAGCGGCTGAGTGGGCCGACATGATTGCGGACAACCGCATTGCCGAGCTTGCCGAAACCAGTCAGGAGGAACTCAAGCAACTGCTCAGTGAACTCGATGGTCAGATAGACTTGGAACTTACAGGTTTTGATGAGGATGCCCTCGATGGCATATTGGATCGCCTGGAGGTAAACGAAGATCCCGCTGAAGACATCCCGGAACCTCCAGAAGAACCCATAACCAAACCGGGCGACCTCTTTGAACTCGGCGAGCATCGTCTGCTTTGTGGAGATAGTACCAATGCGGAAGATGTCATTCGTCTGATGCAGGGAGAGCGTGCAATCTTGTTTGCGACCGATCCTCCCTATCTCGTCGGTTACGACGGCAACAATCATCCTGGCCAAACCAAAGGCCCCGAAGAAGAGAACTGGGACGAGCTCAATGCAGATGAAAACAAGGATCTCTACAATCGATTCATTCAGGTGGCAGTGGAACATGCGATTGAACCCCATGCAGCCTGGTATTGCTGGCATGCCAGCCGCAGACAGGCCATGGTGGAAGAAGCCTGGGAAGCCAACAACGCATTTGTGCACCAGCAGATCATTTGGAGTAAGCCAAGCCCTATTCTTACGCGTTCCTGGTATCTGTGGTCACACGAGCCTTGTTTCTTCGGCTGGGTAAAAGGTCAAAAGCCACCTAAAACCGACAAGGAATACCTACGCAGTGTCTGGAATATTGATGGCCTCAGCAGTAAGGAACGCCCCGATCACCCAACGCCTAAACCGCTGGAGTGTTTTGCGATCCCCATGAGACAACACACCAATCGTGGTGATATTTGTTACGAACCTTTCAGTGGTTCCGGTAGCCAGTTCATCGCTGCAGAGCAACTGGGCCGCAAAGTCTACGGACTGGAACTCTCCCCTGCCTACTGTGATGTAATCATCAAGCGTTGGCTCGCCCTTGGCGAAGAACGCAGAGTTCTTTGCAACGGGAAGGATGTGACGGAGAAATACTCTTAACCGGAATCATTCTTTCGACGATCCACACTTGACGAAGTAGCATGTTATAACTAATATTACAACATGCTACTTGAAGCCAAAACACGCAAAGTTGGAAATTCACTTGGATTCATCTTACCCAAAGAGGTTTTAACAAAGATGAATGTCCAGGAAGGAGACCGTATCTATTTAACGGAAGCCGAGGACGGTAGCTTTCGCATCACTCCCTTTGATCCAGAGTTTCAAGAGCAGATGCAGACCGCCCAATCAGTTATGAAACGCTATCGTAATACGCTGAAAGAACTGGCTAAATGAAGGAACCGCGCTGGCTAATAAAAAGCTTTTTATTTGGGCTGCATAGCCAACTAATCAGTGAATTTGGTGGATCCACCGGGATAAGGGATCTGGACAGACTTGAAGCAGCTATTGAAAGACCCAAACAGGCCTACTGCTATGGCACAACAGATCTCTTCGATTTAGCTGCCAGCTATGCATCGGCAATCATACTGGGGCACCCCTTCATCGATGGAAACAAGCGAGTTGGCTTTATGGCTGCTGTTGTTTTTCTGGAGATTAACGGGAAAGAGTGTATTGCACCGGAAATTGATGCGACTCTATCTACCCTAGCCTTGGCCTCTGGTCAAATGGATGAAACCGCTTACGCCAAGTGGCTGCGTGAGTCCTGCAAGTAGTAGGTCATTGGGGTAGTAAGCGCACTTAACAGCGTTTCAATCCACGCACCCGCAAGGGGTGCGACCCGGGATTGGTGTCAACCTTGGTAAGTGGGTAATTGTTTCAATCCACGCACCCACGAGGGGTGCGACAAGGTAATAGCAATACACTTTCTGCCGATAAAAGTTTCAATCCACGCACCCACGAGGGGTGCGACTCGAGATTCCCCTTAACAACGCCGTCAATAGCACGTTTCAATCCACGCACCCACGAGGGGTGCGACCGCGGGTCATAAATGTTGTTATACCCCTTCACAATGTTTCAATCCACGCACCCACGAGGGGTGCGACCTAATACCCTTAACGGACGTGTCTGCCGTTTCTTGTTTCAATCCACGCACCCACGAGGGGTGCGACTGCTCAATAGTAACATCTTCAATTGGAGGAAGTAAAGGGTGCATATTCGCGAACCTAGATCGCTGTAAAGAATGAGAAAGCGACCAACAATCAAGGGTTCCCCTTAAGCTCTTTTCCATAAATGCTATAAGCCATTTCGCGAACTTCCCTGTATTTTTATGAGTGCTTGGGGTTCGCGCTAGAGGATTAATACATCGTCCTGTAAATTAGGTACAGATTTTTGACCAAAATGCTCTACCCTATTTTGCCAATTTGCCCCTAAATAGTAGAATCTCAGGCTATCTTCTTCAAGCTTTGATATATGGAGCAGCGTTGCTTTTAGCTCCACCCACTGAGCAGGCTCAAGAAGGCATTCAAAAACAGAATTCTGAACCCTCTGCCCATAATTTTCGCATTGTTTGGCCACATGCCGCAATCGCTTTCGCCCGGCAGGAGTGGAGGTCGATACATCGTAACTTACTACTACCAGCATAGCATCCTCCTACTTCCATATAAAGGGTGGATAGGCATCGAGGTCCTTTCGAAGCCAACGATTCATCAAAAGCGCTTGGGAATGGAACACTAGGCCCAAGTGCATTTTCTCATTAAGAAATGGGTGCGTAATCATTTGCTGTTTACGTTTCTGATAAGCCGTCAGAACCGTCTTTCGTCCCTTCTCATTGAGCAGGTATTGAGAGCCGGCATCGCCATCAAAGTTCGACACACTCAATTGCTTTCGGTTGAGCAGTGTTAGGGCAAGTCTATCGGCCAGGGGTGCCCTAAATTCTTCCAATAGATCAAGAGCCAGAGACTGTCGTCCGGGTCTGTCTCTATGTAAAAAGCCAACACAAGGGTCTAGCCCATGGGCTTCAAGTGCTGCTGAAATATCGTGCAATATCAGAGTATAGAGAAACGATATAAGCGCATTCACCCGATCTTTTGGTGGTCGTCTATTTCGCTCTAAAAAAGAGAACTCAGGCTTGTCGGAGTGAATCATTTGATCAAACACTCCAAAGTAGTTACTAGCCGCATCCCCCTCGACACCTCGTATCTGATCAAGGTCGCCCATATCCAGGAGCAAACGCATCCGGTGACTTAATACATTGGCAACAGCCTCCAACGCCTCTGTATTACCAGATGTTTCACGAATCTCTCTGCGGATCACCGTTCGCGAATTCAAGATCTTAGCCCCGATTATGGCTCGGGCAACTTTCACGCTCTCTCTTAGATCATCGGCTACTCGGTACTGTTCTCTGCGCACAAGCACGTTGCCACTGGTTTTGCCCAGTACATTTGCCAAAAAAGCACCATTCTCAGTTAAAAATGAAATCCGCACGTCTGCCTTCGCGGCAGCGCCCAAAAGGTATGGACTAAACCTTACATTCCCGAAACATACAATGCCTCCCAGATTAATAAGAGGAACACGAAGCAGCACATTCCCATCATGCTCTACAAGCACAGTGTCTCCCTTTTTGTGAACATACGCTTCCTGCTTTGTCACATATAGCGTGTTAAGTATTCGTTGTGCCATACAGTCAACTACTCCTCAAGAAAGTGTTTACATATTTACTGGCAGATTTCCCGGCGATACACTCGGGCTTGCACACATCCACAAAAGAACAGCGCTTACACCTTGAGCTAAACACAGGAGCAGGCGTTTCTCTCGTGCGAAACATATCTGCCAATTGTTGAACGAATTGTTTTGTTGTATGCCTCAAGGCATCATCCAGATCGACCGCCAAACGCCTACGCGTCACTGCGTAGAAAAGGAATGCCTGCGGTATATGCACGCCAAACATCTCTTCCAGGCAAAGCGCCTGGGCACAAAGCTGCACTTTGTCGGATACATCGCTCTTTGGTTTGCCATGTTTCGTCTCCACGGGCGTCATCTGCAAGCCAGTAGATGATTCTTTTTCTTCCACCAAATCGCAAATTCCCCATATACCCAAAGCGTTG
>ENA-ORCX01000437-ORCX01000437.1-marine-metagenome-genome-assembly--contig:-NODE-437-length-15363-cov-3.719874_pt1 | contig 15363 bp, 18 predicted proteins | sample MGYA00248630_ERZ508518 | MGnify/ENA primary metagenome ERZ508518 (study PRJEB26188, sample SAMN06268768) | marine metagenome | isolation source: Bioluminescent Bay, La Paraguera, Puerto Rico | place...
CCACGGGCGCTCCCTCCTGTCGGGTATTTATGATTGTCTCAATAGGTCGGAAAAATCGGTCTCGATGAGATGTGCGATGCGGTCCAGGGCTTCCCGCTCATCAGGTCCCTCGGCCTCCACGGTAAATACATTTCCTTCAAATATCCCCAGGGCCAAGATAGAGAGCAGGCTCTTGGCGTTGCCCCGCTCCCCGCCCTTGCGTATCGATATATCGGATGTAAACGCCGAGGCAATGCGGGTAAAAAGGGCAGCGGGACGCGCGTGCAGTCCTTCCTTCCGGCTCATCGTAAATGTCCGCTCGACCATTCCCCGTTCTCCCGCCTTAAAAGGTATACCATCATTGGTATGTCGGGAACCCCTGATTAAATCACCATACACGTCCTGCCGAATTATTTTTCGTCCAGCTGCGTTGAAAATGCTCGAGATACCGCCCGGTATGCCTGCGCTTTTCGCCTTGCCGGACAAAAAATCCTCTCGGCAATCCGCGCATCAGACTTAATCAGTGGTTCCTCGTCCTATTGTACCCATTATTTCGACAATTCTCAATACCTTTATTTTTTACCAGCGGTTTGATCGGGCCGGGGGAAGACGCACAGCGACCCGTCTATAGGGGAATCGAACACCGATACTCCGATGCCGTACACCCGTTTCAGATGCTCCGGCGTCAGCACATCCCAGGCGGTCCCGTCGGCGGCGATATTCCCCTCCCGCATCAGCACCAGCCGCTCGGCGTAGCGGGCGGCGAGATTGATATCGTGATACACCCCGATGACCGTGAGTCCATGGGAGCGATGGAGCGATGCGATGAGATCGAGTATCTCGGTCTGGTGGCGGATATCCAGATGGGCCGTGGGCTCGTCCATCAATAGCAGCCGGGCGTCCTGGGCGATGGCCCGGGCGATCATTACCCGCTGGCGTTCCCCGCCGCTGACACTATCCACCGGCCTGTGCCGGAAATCCCATGTCTCGGTCTGCTCCATGGCCCGGCGGGCGGCCCGGCGGTCGGTCTCCGACTCCCCGCGCAATCCCCGCAGATGGGCATAGCGTCCCATGAGCACCACATCATAGCAGGAAAATACATATCCCACCTCCTGGTACTGAGGGACAAAGGCGATCAGACGGGCCAATTCCTTCCGGGTATACTGGGACACCGGCTTTCCCAGGAGATCAATACCTCCTTTCGCGCCGCCCAAGACCCCGGAAATGCACCGCAACAGCGTGGTCTTTCCCGAACCGTTGGGACCCAATAGCCCCACCATCTCTCCCTCGCCCACCGCGAGATCGATCCCCTGCAGCACATCCTGGCCGGGGGTATAGGCATAGCGTATTCCCCGGGCGGTCAGCAGCGTATTCATCAGGCCACCCCCTTCTTGCGGCGGATCAATAGATACAGGAAAAAAGGCGCGCCGAATAATGCCGTCACGATCCCCACCGGGATCTCCACCGGAGGCACCAGACTCCGGGCCAGCAGATCGGCGATGATGAGAAATACCGCCCCCGCCAGGAAGGATGTGGGCAGCAGTCTGCGGTGGTCGGGACCCACCACCAGACGGACCATATGGGGCACGATCAGCCCCACGAACCCGATAACGCCGCTCACCGATACCGACAGAGCCGCCAGCAGCGCCCCTACGATCAGCATCCGCCGCTTGAGAGCGTCCACCGACACCCCCAGATGAGCGGCGGTCTCGTCCCCCAACAGCAGCATATTGAGCTCCCGGCTGCTGAGGCCGATGATCGTGAGGGCGACGAGCATCCCGGGTACGATACCCGGCAGGCTGTCCCAGCGGGCGGTCCCCAGCCCCCCCATGATCCAGTACACCACATGCTGCATGTTCTCCCGGTAAAAAAGCAACAGCAGTGACACCGCCGCCGTCAGAAAGGCGCTGACCGCGATCCCGGAGAGCAGCAGTGTGGCGGTGGAGACGCGCCCCCGTATCCGGGCAATCCCATAGACCAGAAAGACCGCTCCGATGCTCCCGGCAAAGGCCATGACCCCGGTGCCGCTGATGCCCGGCAGGCTGAAGCCGATCCCCAATAAGATCGCCAGGGCCCCGCCCAGGGATGCCCCGGCGGAGGTGCCCAATAGATAGGGGTCGGCCATGGGATTTCGAAATACCGCCTGAAAGACCACCCCGGCCCCGGCCAGCGAGCCGCCCACCAGCGCCGCCAGGATCACCCGGGGCAGCCGCAAGTGCCAGATGATCGACTCGGTGCCGGCGGCGACCTCGATCCCGCGGCCCAGGATAGGCAGCTTGCTCGCGATGACCCGGAGCACATCCCCTATGCCGATATCCGCCGCCCCCAATACGCATCCAGCCGCCATGGAAGCGGCCAGGGCGATCAATAGCACGATGATGCTGGCGGCAAGAGACCCGTTTTTCGTATTCATGGTATTCCCCCTTACCTGTATCGTTTCAGGGACGCAAGAAAGCCCGCTAGACAAGGCGGCTCTAGGCGCAGTAAACTGTGCCTATTGAAGTAACAAGGGAGCGTATTAAATCATACGTGCCTGTCTCAGTGGACACTGCAAACAGTGCCCACGCTAGTGAATCCAGCGAAGTATCACGGGCTTTATTGCAGACTTAAGAGCGCCCGGGGACGGGGCGCTCTCAGACGCTTTACTCCGTGGGCTGGCAGCTCCGCAGATCCGGATGCAGCATCCCGGCCAGCTCCTGCAGTCCCTGGATCAGCCGCGGGCCGCCCCTGCTGAAGATATTGGAGTCACTGACCATATACACCCTGTCGTTGACGACAGCGCTGATGCTTTGCAGAGCCGGATCGGCCTTCACAGCCTCCGTATCCACGTAGACATCACAGACGATCACCTCGGGATCTCCCTCTACGATCGCCTCCATGCTGTACCGGGTCCAGGGGGTTTCTGCTTCGGCGGCGATATTGACGCCCCCGGCATAGCCGATCATATCGTGGATGAAGGTCCCCTCCGATCCCGTCCATAGCTCTTCCCCGTAGGACATCATGTAAAAGACCCGCACCGGTTCAAACTCCGCCACCTGCCCCTGCACCGTTGCCACCCCGGCCTCCATATCAGCGATGATCGCAGCCGCGGGCTCGGCCCTGCCGGTGGCAAGCCCGATATTTTCGATAGAGGCGTATACATTGGCAAAGCTCTCCGCCTCCACCGGGAGCACGGTGATCCCCGCGTCGGTCAGCGTCTCCGTGGCCTCTTCGTGCATATACCCGCCGGAGATCACCAGGTCCGGATTCTTCTCCAGTACCAGCTCCACATTGGGCCCCTCAAAATCTCCGACCTTGTCCACCTCCGCGGCTTCGGGCGGGTAATCGCATAGAGCGGTCACGCCGATCACCCTGTCCCCCGCTCCCAGGGCGTAGAGCACCTCGGTGACCGCCGGAGCCAGAGAGATGATAGTCGCGGGCTTCTCCGTGACCGTCACCACATTGCCGTGGTAGTCGGTCACCTCCACCGGAAAATCGCTCTGTGCCTCCGGTGTCTGCGCCGCCTCAGGGGTTTCCGCGGGTGTTGCGTCCGGGGTGGGGCTGGGATTGGCCACATCGCTTTGGACGCCGCAGCCTGCCAATATCCCCAGGAATAGTACCAAGGCCACCCATACCGGCAGCCATCTCATTCTATTCTGCATTTCACATACCTCCTCATATAAAAATAAACATGCCCCGCCGGGCATGTCCATGTAGCCGCCAGACAAGCGGCTCGTATGAACCTGACCCATACACCGTGGGCAGACATTCTTATTGCTTCGCCAAGTACATACTGCAAATCTGGGCGAAACAATATCATCGGGCAGGTCTCCTGGCTCGGATTCACAGCGCTTTTGCACCTTCCCGGCCCCTAAGGACCAGTGGTATCCCCACAGAAGCGCTCCTCCATACAGTGGCGGGACCGCGCCGGCGTCGCACCGGCTTCCCTTTTCAGCCTTTGGCGTACCCAAAGACACCTGATGAATACAGCTACATTAGCAAAGAACAAATAAACTGTCAAGAATAGCGCAAAGATCGAACAACATACTACCAAAAACAAAAAGACCGCCGTACGCGCGGCGGTCCTCCCCTAATTCGGTTCATTGCTCCATCTGCTTCCCCAAGAATCCCGCGGCGGTCTCTGCGATCTTGACCTCCAGATCGCCCATGCTGGCGTCGGTGTCCTTGGCCAGCAGCACCACAGAGCCGATGGGATCCCCGGCGGAGATAATGGGTGCGATCACCTCAGCGGCGTAGCGGTCCATGTCTTCCATATTGGCTACCACCGCCTGCAATTCTTCATTGTTGCTGCGATTGGCGATCACCGTCCGACGGCTTTCCATGATCTGTTCCAGCTGTGGGCTGATGGATTTGTCCTTGAATTCCTTCTTGGCGCCTCCCGATACCGCGACGATGGCATCCTTATCGGAGATGCACGCCACATACCCAAGGGTATCGCTTAAGGACTCCACATACTCCCGGGCAAATTCACTCAGTTCTCCGATGGGGGAATACTTCTTGAGGATGACTTCACCTTCGCGGTCGGTAAATATCTCCAGCGGATCCCCCTCCCGGATGCGAAGGGTTCTACGGATTTCTTTGGGTATTACCACACGCCCCAGATCATCGATTCGTCTTACTATCCCTGTTGCTTTCACGTCTTAAGCCTCCTTTGCAAAAAACCTTCCTTGAATGCCTTCTTATTGTTTGTCCCCCATTCCCTTTTATTCATGGCAAAGTCGGGATGCCCATGAAAAAAAGAAACCCCCTGCAATCGACGGAAAAATCAGCTAATCCATCCCGTGTCCATATCCCCTGGACAAACAACCGCAATTTCCCGACTTAGTATGGAATGGGCCCGGCATACGATACGATATTTACATGAAATCTGTAACAAACAGGCGCCTTCGCGCATCTATATTATAGGGCAGTAAAATATTGGGGGTTATCCTATGAAGGAAAGCACAAAAAAGACGCTGACGATCATCCTGATCGTATTCGGCTCCCTGGCGGGGCTCTTTATCATACTGTGGGGCACCGGCTACTTGCTGTATGAGACATTTCTGCGTCCGTAAATAAGATGTACTGCAAAGTGCGAACCCATATTGATTCTATTGGTATTCTTTGCGTAAAATCATAAAGGAGACAGCAGGAAACCTGCCGTCTCCTTTCTATTGTCCGGATCTGCCTTGGTATTTATTTCAACCGTCCCTTATACGTCTTGATCGTACTTTCTTCCTTCCACTGCTCGGTCAGCTCGGCCCACTTCTCATCCTTCTTCTGCTGGTCCAGAAGTGTCTGGATCTCTTCCTGTTTTTCCTCCAGGGTGTAGACCGTCTCGCTGAGCTGCTCGTCGACCAGGAAGATGAAATACGCCCCGTTGTTCTGCATCGGCTCCGAGACATCCCCCGGGGTCAGTTCCATCAGCGGATCGATGATGGCATCGTCCCAGGTGCCCCCCCGGCGCATCTCAAAGGAAGACGTGCTCATAAATATCTCGGTATCCTCTTCATACTTCTCGCTCATGGCGTCCCAGTCCGAGCCTGCGGCTTCGTCCTTCAGTTCCACGGCCCTGTCGTATAGCTGTTCTTCCAGGTAGGAGGCCGCCGCGGCCTCATTGTCCGCGGCGAGGCCGTCGTACTCGGCCTGCTGCTCCGCGTCAAGCTTCAGCCGGATATAGCGCGCCTTGACCCCCTCGGTCTCATACAGGACTACTTCGGCGGCGGAGATGGTGCTGGTGTCGGCCTGCTGGTTGGCCAGGTTTTCCTGGTAATAAGACTCCACGTCGGCGGCGGTCGCCGTCTGATCGGCCAGGGTATCGTCTTGGAAGGCCTGGGATTGCTCCGCCACTGCCTGCTCGCGGATCACTTCCTCCACGGTGGTGTAGCGCTCCTCGGCTACCTCCTGCAATGACTCCACGGCCTTCTGCTCGTATTCCTCCTGGGTCAATACCTCCAGGCCCTGGCTTTCATCCACTGACTTGAGGTAATCCGCCCATTCGGCGATGGTATCCTCCCGGGCCGTGACCAGGTCTTCTTCGGTGACGGTGTAGCCGGCATCCCTGGCCTTCTGTTCCACTATTTTATTGATAATCAATTCATCCAGGATACTCTCTTTGATCTGATCGATGAATTCCTTGTACTGTGGATCGTCTTCCACATCATCGGTTACGCCGGAGTAGTATTTCGCCTGCTCGTACTGATCCAGGAAATCGCCCTTTTGCACATCTTCCCCGTTGACCGTGGCGATCACCAGCTGGCGGTTTTTCTCGGGATTGACGCGCACCAGACTGCAGCCCACCAGCAGGGAGGCCATGCATACCAGAGCGGCGATCCGGACCAATGTATTTTTACCCATTCCTTCATCCTCTTTCTGCTAATATCACCCGCTTATTATACTGAATGCGGGACCAAGGTGCAAATATCTTATACAAGGCCTCACGATGATCTCACGATTACTCCATGGCTGTATTGCGCTTCACCATATGGATGTGGTCCTCCCACACCCCGTTGATCCTGAGATACTTGGGGGAGAGCCCCTCGTTTTGAAACGATAGCTTCTGTGCGACCCGCATGGAGGGGGTATTGCGGGGGATGATATTGGCCTCTATCCGGTGCAGCCCCAGGGTGTCAAAGGCGAAATCCACCAGGGCGCCCGCCGCCTCGGTCATATAGCCGTTTCCTGTCAGATCCCGGTCCAGCCGATACCCCATACAGCAGGATAAAAAACAGCCTCTGACGATATTATTCAGCGCCACCGAGCCGATGACCGTATGGGGGTCTTCTTTTTGAAATATCCACAGGCGGACCATCTGCCCCGCCTCCATGGCCTTGAGGTCGGATACCAGATGCTCGGCCTGGATCTTGCGGGTGTAAAACCCGTGCTGGCGGGCAGGCTCCCAGCGTTCCAGATAGTCCCGGTTCCGGTCAAAATACGTAAGCACCGCCTTGGCCCAGCTATCGTCCAGCACCTGCAGGATCAGTCGTTTTGTCATCAGGCCCAGATTCTTCTTCACAGATATTCCCACCTTTGTCCGGTATATTGTTATCTTTTTGCTAAATCTCTGTATTTAACGCACAAAATATAGTATACTACTCTCTAGAAAAAAAGGAGGTTGCTCCATCATGCAGTCCACAACCGATCCAGACATTGCGGATCGAGTCCTGTTTCAAAACACCCGCCAGAAGGGGTTGTCCTTTGAAGAGGTATACCTCCAACTCATTCATTTTATCCGGGAAGAGCCCATGTATCAATACCGGCTCTCCATCGGCACCGACTCCCAGGTGACCCGCACCACGGTGTTTGCCACCGCCATCCACCTGCACCGGGTGGGGCGCGGCGCCATCGGATTCATCACCAGCCGTCATGTCCCGCGGCCCATCATGAGCCTCCGGGAAAAGATTTTCTATGAGACCAGCCGTACACTGGAGATCGCCTACCTATTTACCCCGGATAAGATCGATGCGATCATCGATATATTCGTGTCCAGACGGCTGCACCGGGGAGATATCGACTTTGAATTCCACCTGGATATCGGCACAAACGGGGCCACCCGGGCACTCATCAGCGAGATGGTGGCCATGACCCGGGGCACCGTATTCGAGCCCAAGATCAAGCCCGAGAGTTACGCCGCCAGCGCCTATGCCAACCGCTATACAAAAGGCAAAAAGATACCCACCGCCGCCACGCTGCTGAAAGACAAGTAAGGGCGTCTGGCCGCATAGGCAACGCCCCCAATATACCATAAAAGCACACAATAGGAAAAGCTGCGAGGACGATGTCCCGCAGCTTTTCCCGGCTGTATCATATTATTCTGTTTCAGCTGCCCCGGCCCACTCGTCCAGTTTGCGCATGACCTCGTCATAGGTCCTATTGCATATGTCGGGCAGGGTGCCGCCAAAGGCCTCCCTGGCATTTTCAAATCCCTTGTCGATGGCCGCTTTCAGCTCTTCCAGCTTGGCTGTATCGTTCCCCGAGACCGCGATGGCGAAATCCACGATCCGGTCGCTCACGGCCTGTACGCCATAGGGGCCGTCTTCCGAGATCAATTCCTTGGCCTGGTTAATATCTTGTACGCTGATGGCCGAACGGTTTCTAAGCTTCCCCTGGTTTTGGATCAGCTCTTCCACCAGGTATCGCAGATTGTCGGCGGCCGCGTCCTCGAGCTGTTTTCTGACGCCCGATTTGTCATACACATAGGGCTTTTGGTTTTCTTCCTCCGCCCCGGTATGGACGGGAGACACGGCCCTCGGCTGCGCCGCATCGGGCAGGATTCTGTTTATATTGGAAGGTTCGATATTCATACTATGCTACCTCCTTATTATAGATATCGGCAGATATACGCAGAATATTACATATAAGTCGAAAAAAAATAAGAGGTAGTCTGAAAAACGGCGGCCCGTCTCCCGGGACGGACATCCGCAACGAAAACGTTGTAATGACCGTTGTGTGACCGACGATAGCGTTGCGGCGCCTTGGACGGGGTTGATACGCGCCGTGTCGGCGTCAAACGGCGGTGGATGGGCTTACTTGAACGTCCGGCGGCATTGGATGACCGTTGGGACCGTTGTAGGGCGTTGCGGCGTTGTGCCTTAGCCGTTGCGGTATACCCGCATGGTCAGACAGCGCAGCGAGCCGCCTCCCGCCAGGAGCCCCTCGGGATGAAAGGGAATCAACCGTACGCCCTCCCGCTCCAGCAGCGCCTCTGTCTTTGGCTCATAGGAGATATCGTAGCAGAAGATGACGCCGGGCTGTAAGGGGACAAAGGAACTGGCCCACCGCCGCTGCTCGCCGTCAGACAATGGAATCAGGTCTATGCCTCGTTTTTTCATCCACCGCTTCAGGTCGATCGCCGTGCGTGTGTCACGGGTGATATGAAATGTCTCTAAAAACGCCGGAGGATAATAGACCATCAGCCGGTCCGTGACGCGGTTGAGCACCATATCGGGGTGCATAAACCGTCTCGCCTGGGGGATGTGCGCGTAGATCACCTCTTCAAAATACCCGAGAATGTACGTAATAAACTTTTCGATGGACCGTTTGCTGTGCCGCTCCGTGTCCGCCACGAATACCGTCTGAGGCGAAAGCAGCAGGCACCCCTCAAAGGAGTCTCCTTCACAGGGCTCGTACAGGATGGGGACCCCCATGTCGGTCAATGCCTCCTTCACGACGATTTCTTCGTGGCGGCGGCCCATGGATGACATCTTCGATACAATGGCCCCGTGGGAGCTGATCACCGCCGTATCATGCATATAGGCCAGATTGGGCAATCGCTCCAGCAGATCCCGGTTGCGGTGGACATGGTCCGACAGATAGTGCACGTTGACCCCATGCTCCCGGAGCAATGCGCAGTACCGCTCATGCTCCTCCAGGTATCTGTCCACGTCCGGCACCGCGTCAAAGAGGTAAAAGTCCTTATTGTCCTCCGTGATCTTTTGCAGGGATATGTCCGGGCGATGGACCATCACGGTCTTCAATCTCCCGAACTCCTCTATACCGTATCGGATATGTGCCATAGATATACTCCCGCCGTTTTTGCTATAGTCTCCCCAGAAAGAAAGTATAAATCATAAGGATTTCTATGACCTTAATTATTAAAGAATATGCAGAAAAAAAAGAAAATTAACTATTTTCGATAGTATAATATTTTACTTTATGGACGTCCAGGCATAATAATACCTAAACCAATACGAAACAATCTTGGCACTTCAAATGAAGAAGCGGCAGCAACAGTGCTTAAGTTAGGACAAATCACACCCGTTTCGTATAATTGTCTTATCATATCATCTCCATTTGGTTCTAGACCATCCATCATATCAATAAGCTCTTCTTTTGTAAAAGAGGCTTGGTTCTTGCCTTCAAATCGCTTGAAATGCTGACTGAGCCATTCAAATTCACTTAAAAACGTTGTCACTTTAGTTTTTGAGACTTGAGGAAAAGCGGTGCGTACCGAAAGGCCGCTAATCAATGGCGTTTTAAAAACACCATCCTCTGTATTTTCAAATTCTATATTCTTGGCATAATTGCAAAAGGTAATTAATTCTCTTGGATATATTCCTCCTTGCCCATCAGTAGCCCTATCCATCATATATTTTAGCGTTGACGCCTCTCTCGTACCAGAATACGCTTGTTTCTCAAAGAGAGTATAAAAACTTCTTTCATAGTCTTGCTCAATATCTGTAACCTTAGAATGTTCACTTACGAAATTTCTTATTAAAGGCTTTATACAAGCTCTTTTTACAAGAAGACGACTTAAACTATCAATATCCCAATTTAGAGTTATTTTCTTATCAGCTAAATGACTTTGATTTACAAAATTAATATTTTCCCATATATCTGTTCTTAGAAATATTTTTAATTTGATATTTGAAAAACGTGATAGGAAATCGATAAGTGTAAGGAATAATCCTTCAATGCATTTTTTTCTAACTTGATTACGGTCAGAGAATAATTCATCAATTTTATCAATTAAAATCCAGACTGTTTTATTCTCTTCAACAAGCTTTTCATTAATTTCCTTCAAAGTATCTAAAGCAGAAATCTTATGGTTTTGAGAAAGTTTTATACTTACATCCTTAAAGCTAAGTTGCTCTATTTTAGGAACATCTCCAATTATCCGAGAATATATTTTTTTTATGATACCTAAAAAGCGTTTGTCGGCTAATTTGTCAGACCATTTTAAAAGGCTATTACTATTTCTACCACTTATTATATATTCCTTATCGTATAGCCCGTAAACTAATTTGTATGCAAAATAAATCTGCCAAGCAGATTGGAAGTCAAAATTTGCTTCTTTCATTCCGGTGTACACTTCCGCATAATCCATGTTAGGAATATCTTTAAATCCAGTAGCGGGTATAAGTATAACATTGTTAAGTTGGTGTCTAGCTATTGCACGCGCACTTGATTCAAAGGTAGTAAATAATCTGAATAATGCACTTTTTCCAGCACCTTTTGCTCCTAAAATAACAGAAGTTTGTGGATCTAAAAATGTATTAAAATCATTTGTTTGAATAAATATTTTATCAAGGGCATCTTCAGATTCGGAATCAACTTTTCCAAAACTTAACTGACTTAATAATTCTTTTTGGTCAATATCCATACACTTGACACCTCTCCGAAGTTTTACAACAAATTATACCATAAAAATCCAAACATATCATCATTATTCAACTTTCTCATACAAGACCTTTAGTGAACCGGAGGGATTTGAAAGGTACAGCCCAGAAGGGGATATACAAAAACTTTGTGGGTTTGCTATGCAAGCACACTGTCCACCCATGTCCGCAAACATTTCATACACCGCAGGTGTATTCCATGTGCGAAGCACATTTCACAAATTCATGAAATGGATTTATTTTATTGGAAAAAAGCAGGTCCACGACCTGCTTTTTTCATGGCGCACCTGAAAGGATTCGAACCTTCGACACCCGGTTTAGGAAACCGGTGCTCTATCCTCCTGAGCTACAGGTGCTTATCAGCCCTATCATTTTACCGTCCCGCCTATTCATTGTCAATCCCCGGGATCTTCCACGCTCTCCATATGGATCGTAGCCTCCATGCCGGTCTGGCGGCGGATCCGCTCCTCCACGGCGTCCACCATCCGGTGGGCCCGTTCCAGCAGCATATCCCCCGGAAAGCACATATGGAAGCTCACTTCCCGGTGCTCCCCATACTGGTGGACATGGACGTGGTGCAGCTTCACATCCCATCCGGTGCAGGCGATACAGATATCCTGGAGTTTTTCCTCTATATTGTGATCGTGCTTCTTGCCCATGAGCTGCTCGATGGCCTTTGCCATAATGGAGTAAGCCGCCCACCAGAGCAGCAGCACCATGGCGATCCCCAGGGCCCCGTCCAGCCACCAGATCGAGCGGCCGAAGAGCACGCCGGTCAATATCACCACCGTGGACAATGCGTCGGAGCGGTGGTGCCAGCCCTCCGCCCGCATCATATCCCCGCCTACCCTGCGGGAGATCCAGAAGCTGTACTGGGCCATCAATTCCTTGACACATATCGATCCCGCCAGCACCCAGATCGTCTGGGATACGTAGAGCGCCGGGGTCCTCTCGATCAATTTCCCGATGGACTCGATGAGGAAATCCACCCCGACCACCGCCAGCATCACCCCCACCACCAGGGCCGCGATGACCTGGGCCCGTCCGTGGCCGTAGGGATGCCGCTGGTCCGCAGGCTTCATGGAGGCCTTGGCGCCGATCACGATGGCCGCCGAAGACAGCGTATCACTCAGGGAATGCCATCCGTCGGCGATGATCGCCACCGACCCCGACATCAGCCCCACCATGTATTTGCCAGCGAATAAGAGCAGATTGACCCCGATGGAGACATATCCCTCCACCACCATGGGCCGTTCCTTTTTTGTTTCCAACCCAATACCCCCTATATAGAAAAAAGGACCGCAATAGATACGGTCCCGCATTTCACTGCTGCTAGTTTCGCCCGGCTGCACGCATCGCTCGATACGCCGCCTGTTCCCGATACTGCTATACTATGCAGGTTTCCTGCTTCTGTCAACCCCTTTGCCGTTTTTCAAGGAATACCAATACATTGCGCACGGCGCATGCATGAATGCTCACCACGCCATTCCCCGGCGGCGGAGAGATACCGGATACGAGGGAATACGAGACGGGCCAGCAGCCGGCAGGCGACGATCCTATGCAAGCCACTGCGTACAGCAGCTTCAGAATTCCTTGCCTTTTGCTTTGCCCAGAGCCAATAAGGCGGCATTTAGTACCAAAGTCGTGACGAGAAGGATCGCGGATACCCTTGCCACCGCATTGTGAGTATCCATCAGCGCCGTCCAATCCTCTATCCTGACCAGATGATTGGTATAGAAAATCTGCAAACAGAGCGCGATGGCACAGGCGCTGAGGCTCGCGACCGGGAAGAACCACCAGTTCTTACTTTTTCGTTTCACAAAGCCGACGATCGGCAGGACCCACGAAACCAGTCCAAGCGCCAGACTCCCTAGATTTAACCATCCAGCCATATACAGAACCTCCCTTATAAAGTATATATCCTGATTATACTATATGTGACCGTGGTAAATCATAAGGAAATGGACTGCAGGAACGCAGGCACCCGCTGTGCGGCGCATTCATTGATGATCACCACTTCCGCCCCTGCTTCCCGGGCGGCGGATACGCACATACCGGCCGTAGAGGTATAGAAGGACGTACCCACCACCAGCAGGGTTTCACAATCGGCGATGAGCCCGAGGGCATCGGGATACCGCTCGATCAGGTCCCCGTACAGGACTACGTCCGGGTCCAGCAGCGCGCCGCATCCGGGGCAGTCTATATCCCTTTTGACTTGTTCAAAGGGATATGCCTGTCCGCACCGGCGGCACAGGACATGGTCCAGGTTGCCATGGAGCTCCACCAACTCGCCAGTGCCGGCCCGGCGGTGGAGCCCGTCGATATTCATGGTCACCACCGGGATATGATTCTCTGCTAAGGCCAGATGGGCGGGATTGGGCCGGGCCTGATCGACGGTTTCCTTCATCCGCAGCAGCAGATCGAAAAAGCGGCGGGGATGGGACTCAAAATACGCCCGGGAAAGCTTGTCCCGGATATCCCCCATTTCCACAAAGGTGGGCACCCCGCTCTCCTGCGAGATGCCCGCCCCGGTAAAGGCTGCCACCCGGCGCCTTTTCATGTGAAATTTTCCTCCATCCATGTGATGATATCATCCGACTCATACATGGCATGACCGTCGATCATCAGACAGGGGACCTGGATCTTGCCCCCCACCTGGCGCAATGTCCGATAGGCCCCATCGTCCTCATAGATATTGCGCGTCGGTACTTTCACACCCTTTTGCTCCATATACCGGAATACCTTGTCGCAAAAGGGGCAGCCGTCAAAATAATATAGCTCCACATCCATCCTTATTGGTTTCTCTCCTTCAGCGTCGCATCCAGCTCCTCCTGGATCATCTGGTGGACCTGGTCACGCCGCACATAGTTTTTAAGTACGGGAGGCTCCCAATCCTTGGCCTTATCCGCCCATTCCTCTCCCTGGGAACGAATTTTTTCGGCTACATCGGCTAGAACCCCTTTGGCCTGTTCGGCGGTGGCGCCGCTCTTTTTGGCGATCTCATCAGCCCATTCCTTGCCTTTTTCCTGCGCCTCTTTGGCCCATGCCTTCGCCTGCTCCTTGGCTTCTTCGGCCCATTCCTGTCCCTGGGCCTTGGCTTTGTCCATGGAGGCATCCAGCATCTGCTTTGTCTGTTCCGCCGTCGCGCCGGTCTTCTGCGCGAGATCGTCAGCCCATGCCCGGCTCTTCTCTTTGGCCACCTCGGACCATTCCCGGCCCTTTTCCTTGGCTTCTTTTGCCCATTCCTGCCCCTGGGATTCGATCCGCTCCATCGCGGTGTCCAGTGTTTGGCGGGCCTGCTCGGCGGTGGCCCCGCTCTTCTCGGATATCTCCAGGGCCCATTCCGCCCGCTTGGCTTCGGCTTTCTTGGCCCATACGTCTCCGTGGGCCTTGGCCTTTTGGACCCACTCTTTTCCCTGCTCGTTTATCTTGTCAGCCACATTGTTCATGATCTCCTTGGTTTGTTCGGCTGCTTCTCCTCCTTTTTCTGATATCTCATCGGTCCAGTCTTTCATCTTGTCCTTAACGTTTGACCAGAATTCCTCACCTGTATTCACCATTTTTTTCCATTCGTTCATATATATCTCCTTTCTTTTATACTACGATTTTTTCGATACCTTGTTTCATACTACAGTTTCTTCTCAAAACACACGGCCTCTGTTCGGCCCGCATAGCGCCCGTAATTGGGGATATGCGTATATCCATGCGCCAGATAAAAGGCCACCGCGTTCTCATTGACGCTGCGGGTCTCCAGCTTGATCGCACGGTATCCGAGACCGGACGCCTGGGACTCCAGGTACGCAAGAATCGCCGAACCGATCCCCCGGCCCGTGTCTCTGGCGTACATCCGCTTGATCTCGCCAGTCCCCGGTTCCAGCGGACGGATTACCCCACAGCCTATCGCTTCTCCATCGCGGTCCCGCGCTACGGCGAGCAGTGACCCCGGACTTGCCAAATCATCCAGATTGAATGAAAGCCGGCCGCTGCTCCCGGTGATGGATCGCAATGCGTCCGAAAGCTCGTCCATCAGTCTCAGCACATCCTGCGGTATCGGGTCTTCCCGCCCGATGGTAAATGCCATATCCTTTTCGCCCATTGCGGTCCTCGCCGGTGACTTTATTGGGACACCTCATGGCGCTCTACTTCAAAGCGGTAGAGTTTCACGCTTTCCCCGTCGGGGATACCGGCCTTTTGCCTGGCGATAGCGACCTGCTCCTCCACCGTATCCACGCCATCCAGATTGGGAAGCAATAGTCCTCTTCGTCCCCGGGTCTCCACGATCACGCCG
>ENA-ORCX01000438-ORCX01000438.1-marine-metagenome-genome-assembly--contig:-NODE-438-length-15347-cov-2.212377_pt1 | contig 15347 bp, 24 predicted proteins | sample MGYA00248630_ERZ508518 | MGnify/ENA primary metagenome ERZ508518 (study PRJEB26188, sample SAMN06268768) | marine metagenome | isolation source: Bioluminescent Bay, La Paraguera, Puerto Rico | place...
GTGGCGGAGAATGGGGCGACGCCCAGGGCATCGGACGGCAACCACGGCGGGCCGAATCAGAGGGATTCAAAAGGGAAACCGGGACTGCCTGCGGAGGCGGCGCTCTGGCCGACACCGAAAAGCACGGCCTCCGGACCGGACAATGCCCGGAAGAACCGGAAGGGGAGCGGCGGGGACAATCTGACGACGGTAGTGCAGGGTCAACTCAATCCGGACTGGGTGGAGCTCCTGATGGGCTGGCCGATTGGCTGGACAGCGTTGGATGGATTGCCGACAAAGGCGAGGCCCAAAGGGGCATTGCCTACCCATGGGAGCCGCCGCGCACTGCGAGAGGCATTAAAGACAGAGCGCGAAGGATCAAGGTCGTCGGAAACGGGGTAATGCCCCAACAAGGGTTTATTGTGATGGAGGTTATAGCGGAAATAGAAAACGGATTTATATCGGAGGGTAGCAATGCTGATCATTGGTGACTGCTTAGAAAAACTCAAAGAATTACCTGACCAGAGTGTCAACTGCTGTGTGACCTCTCCGCCGTACTGGGGCTTAAGGGACTACGGGGTACAGGGTCAGATCGGCCTCGAGGAAACCCTGGAGGAGTATATCTCCGTGATGGTGGCGGTTTTTCGGGAGGTAAAGCGGGTACTGCGGGATGATGGGACATGCTGGATCAATATGGGGGACTGCTATGCGGGATCCTGGGCGGGTACAAGTGTGAAACCGGACGGAGGAGGTAAGCACCGGCCATGTGCGGAACAGCTGCACCCTCGACGCGGTATCGTGCCGCTGAATCTCAAACGTAAGGACCTTGTGGGCCTCCCATGGCGGGTTGCTTTCGCTCTGCAGGCAGACGGGTGGTATTTACGGCAGGACATCATATGGGCCAAGCCCAACCCCATGCCGGAGAGCGTGAGGGATCGATGCACCCGGGCTCACGAGTATATCTTCCTGCTCTCCAAGAGCGCCCGATACTACTACGACCAGGAGGCGATCAAGGAGCCGTGTGTAGGTGTTGAAATGGCAAACGGTTTTAGGGGCAGCGCTTACTGCGACCATGAGACACGGGACAATACAAAGGGCGGAAAGCGCAAGGTAAAAGGGAATATCACGTCTCCGCCCAGTTGGAAAGGCAGCATATTTCACGACGGCAAGAATGCAGAGATTCACCCGAATGTCGGCAAGAACCGAAAAATAAAGGTCCCGAGCGGGTGGGAGACCAGTAAAGACGCCCATGGGAACTATCACCGGGATGGCCGCGGGGAGCCGCAGTACAAGGAATTTGATAAATCAATGGCGGCCGGGGCCCCAGGTATTAATGGGCGCAAGCATTTGGACTATGGGATGAAAAATAAGCGGTCAGTATGGATTGTTCCACCTGCCCTATACTCCGAGGCTCACTTTGCCACGTACCCCCCCCGGCTTGTAGAGCCCTGCATACTGGCAGGATGCCCGCCCGGGGGAACTGTACTGGACCCGTTCCTTGGATCAGGGACCACGGCGGAGGTAGCCATCAAGCATCAACGGGATTGGGTCGGTATCGAAATAAACCCGGACTACCGGGATCTGATAGAAAAGCGGCTTAATGCCGTGCAGTTAAAGATTGTCTTATAAATAAATATATTTGTGAGGTCAAATATGTACACAAAGATTTACAGCAAAATGTGGTTCAAAAATAGGTTTCGAGCCTTATCGGAAGGAGCTCAACTGCTCTATATATATCTTTTTTCATGTGAGCATAGGTCCATTATCGGCCTTTTTCGGTTGCCTATAAATTACATTTGTGACGATCTCAACCTCGACAAAGAAACAGTTACGAAACGGTTAGATGAATTGTTTAGAAACGGTTTTATTATATATGATGAAACCATTTCGCAAGTGCTTATAACCGGCTTTCTGAAACACAATCCATTACAGAATCCAAACCAAGTAAATGCCGCTATGTCTGCATTGGACGAAATAGAGCCGTCACCGCTATATATTGCGCTTGCCGACATACTCAACCTACTAAATGTTGAAAGATATAAACCGTTAGAGGAACGGTTGCGAAACAGTTACGAAACGGTATCAGCTAAGAATACATATACAGATACTAATACGGATACGGATACGGATACTAAAGGGGAACAGTTGCCGCCACCGCCCCCTCCAGATGATTCACCTGGTACCCCTGCGGAAATGAACTTGCGAGACCCGGAAGTCCGAAAGGTGACTCTTGCATTCGAGACAAACATTCACGGCCCAATATCTCCATTCGAAGCCCAGGACCTCACTGATTGGCTGGACAAGCTGCCCGCCGATGCGATCCTGTATGCGATTCGTGAGGCCGTCCTTCATAACAAAAAATCAATGTCATATATCAATAGCATTCTCCGAACCGTCGACGGGGCCGGGGTCAATGATATTGAGTCATGGAACAGATACCTTGAGAAGCGCCAGGAGGCTAGGGGCGGCACGAAACAGGACAGTCCCCACAAGGACATCAAGTTGCGGAAATACACGGATCAGGAGATTGCCGCCTCCTGCGACTACGTCAAGGCGAATATCCGGGGGAAGGTAACCGAGGAGGCCATTATTAGCCTCGGGTATGAATCTGGCTTAGCCAATGCGGTATACGTGAGATTGAACGGAGGTAATACGCAATGAGTGAGCTGGCACGGCAAGAAAAACACACTGACGGAATCAGTCCGGACGTTGAGCGCCTAAAAAAACGCTTACGCCACAACCTCGATGAAAACAACGCCGAGACCGGAACTCACGGTGAGACCATCATCAAGTGTGCGGGATGCGGTAAAGGGTATGCGGTAAAGCCCGGGTACACCCAACAACGAATAAACTGCGTGTGTGGAGTAGTGATAGATGTCCCATGGAGCCTCCGAAAGATGTACAACGTATCCGGGTATCACTGCGACGAATGCCGTGACAGCGGGCTTGTGATCTTTGAAAGGCAGTACAAGGGTAATCTCTATGATACGGCGGCCCGATGTACATGCCCCGCAGGGATTAAATTACCTAGTACAATCGGCCTGATTTCTGACTGGCTCGGGCCCAACTGGAAGCTCAAGCATAAATTTTCAAGACACAGGAGGTAAATTATGCCATCAAAAAAGTACATGGATGCCTATGAATACGAGAAACGTCTGCATACTGCATTTAAGCGCATGGGCGTGACGGATTATCATTTTGATTACCGTCGAAAAGATGCTTTTGTCGACTTTATCTACAAGGGGAGGGCTTACAGGCTTGAGCACTCGGTGGAGAAGTCGCAAAACTGTGACCGCCATGCTGACCGGTGCGTTTGGGGTTCGGATTGTTTCGCCCAGATTGTCCTCACGATCCAGGACCTTGCGAGAATGGCTGGCCGAAAGATATACGATCTATCGGTTTTTATCGATGGCTTGCCGCCGGCACTGCCGGAGCCGATTCCAGACTGCTTTCTTACTTTGGGGCTCGACCACGCGCCGAAAGACCGGGATGAAATCAAATCGGCATACCGCCGGATGGCAGCAGGATGTCACCCGGATGCCGGCGGGAGTGATGCCGAATTTCATCGGTTGCAGAAAGCCTATCAAGAAGCAATGGGGAGGATGTAAAAGGCATGGTCGAATTTTATATTCCCTTTCGACTTCCAGGTTTTAACGAGGCCCACAACGATGCCCGCACCCATTGGAGCAAGGCCGCAGAGACGAAACGGAATGCCACAGAATCAGTCGGGTGGCTTTGTAAGCGCCTGCAGCCGATTCACGGGAAAGTAAATGTGACCATCCTCTGGGGAATGAAAGGGGACAATCGGGACCCTGACAATGTCTATAGTGGAGTAAAGTACATCCTGGACGGTCTTGTCTCCATGGGCATCCTGGAAAGCGACACAAAGCGCCATATCGGAAGTATTCACGCAGACCACGACGATGGTTCGGACATTACGGTTGTCAGATTAGAGGAGGCGAAAGAAAGTGCCTAGAAAGTCAAAGCAGCCAGAGATAAACATACATGAACTCAAAAAGAAAATTCTTGATTACATGAACCGGAGAAAACTTGACATTATCCCGAGTTATTTGGAGCTCGAGCACCTTGGCGTAACATATAAGTGGATTCAGGCAAAATACGGTTCCCTAAAATCATTTGCCGATACGCTTGATATTGCTTATACAGTCCCGGTGCGTATCTGCCAGAAGTGCGGGAGGAAATATAAGGGGACAAGGCGGGCAAACCGCAAGCACTGTCAGAAATGCCTCCACGGCAACGGGCGAATAATCCCGACCGACCCAAGGCGCCCTCTAACGAAAACGACAATATTACTGATCGCCGGGGATATGTTGCGAATGCGAAGTGTTGAGGATACAGCGAAGGATTTGAATTACGATCTCGAATACCTTCGGGAGCAGATTAAGAAGCACGAACTGGAAATCAGGCGCACCATGGTCTCCATAGGGCTCTTTCATCGGCGTAAGATGGTTGTCAATGAAGATCACAGCATGACGCATATCCGAGAATGCAGATTGAGCAGGGGGTGGAGATATGAATAGGCTTAAAGAAAGTCTACTGGTGCGGTCGGACTTATTTCAGGAACAGGCGGAGGGCTATCTCACGGAGTATCACGCCCTGAAAGCCTCAATACCGAACCTTGAGTCCCAGGAGCATTTATATCGTCGACGTGCCCGCCGGAAGGACGCCGGAGAGCCCTTCGACCGCACCATGGCCAATACTCTCAAGCGGCAGATCAGGGATACCCGGGAACTCATCCAGCAGATTGAGGCCGTCCTCGAGCAAATGAAGGAGGAGGGGGGGGATAGGGTTGAAAAAGAGGCTGGGCAAGTATTATATTATATATATATAAATAAACTTACTATAGACGAAATAAAGGAGCTCATGCATTATAGCTCCTCGCAGACGATCTATGACCGCAAACATGTCGGGCTTGAGAAATTCACTATTCGAATGTTTGGAGTAGGAGGGATGCGTTGATGGGAAAACAGAAACTCGATAAAGCCACCGGGACGCTCTCTCTATTTGATGAATATTTAATCTCTATTGGCGAGGACGGAGCTGAATATCGCCAATATTACGAATGGTTCTTTGATGCGGCTGAATCGTATCGTATCATGAAGGCGCAATCAGAGGTCGAGAAGTCTTTGGAATCTGCTATGCGTATGATTGCTGACTTTGAGCATCGGCCATTTTGCGCGGAGCTGATTGAGAGATATGGACTAGCGAAGGCGGTCAGGGAGCGAGAAATGCCCGTGCCGTTGCTGATATTGAAAATCTATAAAAGCATTCGCCATTTTGAGCCAACGGAATGGGACAGGCGGCAGGCTTTTACGATGATTTTCGGTATGTGGCGCAGGGATGAATTTATGGAGATCGTCTATAGGGTGCTGAATTTTCATCCGCAATTCGAGGAAGAATGGAGGAACAGGCGTGAAAAAAAGAACCATTGAAGAAATAGCCGACGGACTTATTGAGGTCGGGGCGGAAGCTGGTTACGATCTTGGTACAAGCGGAGGATCATGGACGAGCCAATATAATTTTGATGATATGCGAAAACGTATGGACAAGGAAACAAGAGTTGCCTCTACAGAATTATGTAGGCATTTAGGGACTGAACCGGTGCAGAGGCGATTGAGAAAATACGGCATTGATCCGGCAAAACTATTAGACATGCCGCGCTTACAAATTTTTATCTATGCCAGCGTCTTGAGGAACGAGAAAACCGCCGCACAGAGGCGGCTTGCCTTCAATGATTTCTTTGGAACTAGCATAGATTGGGCTATTCTAGGCCCCATGTACGAAAACATCATTAGGCAGTTGGGCGGCATCTGTTCGGCAGAGCCAGGAACAGACGCATTCATAAACGAATTCCTTGGATTAAATGAGGAGGCGGCGGAGGACTGACCCCGTTTTCCTCTGGAAAATTCCTAGATAGTAAGTAAGTATATTATAATAATATAATTAAAGGCGGTGGGGGATGCCGTCTTTAATTTTGTGAGACCGGGGCGGATACTTTGCCGTATCTTTGCTTCGGTCTCTTTATTTTCGGAAAGCGGTTGAGTATGGCGAAAGGAAAATGGCACAGATGGCGAACCGAGGAAGGATTGACGTTAATTCGTGGATGGGCGATGCAGGGACTTTCGGAGGACCAGATCGCTCACAACATGGGAATTCGCAGGTCGACGCTGTCCGAGTGGAAGAATCGCTTTCCGGACATTCTGGACGCGATCAAGAAAAGCAAAGAGGTAGCAGACTTCGAGGTCGAGAACGCACTGTTTAAAAGCGCCACCGGATTTTACTATGAGGAAACGGTCCCGGTCACTAAGCGAGTAAACGGCGTAGGCGAGGAAATCCACATACAGACTGTCAAACGATACTACAAGCCGAATACGACCGCTCAAGCCATATGGCTCAACAACCGGCAGCCGAAACGATACAGGAGAAACCCAGATCCATCACAGGCGAACCAGAAAGAACTCGAGGAGGCCTTGATTGCCAAGGTCAAGGAGTTTCTCGAATGAGATTCAATGAGCGCGTTCAAAAGTCAATAAAGCAAACCGGATACTTGAATATCTGGGAGGGATCTGTCAGGTCATCGAAAACGGTGGCGAGCTTACTGGCGTGGATGTTATACGTAATCGCATCGCCCGAGAAGGTTTTTCTCATGTCTGGCAAAACCCAGGGAACGCTTTTCCGGAACTGCATCGGCGGGGATTACGGACTGATCGCCCTCTCGGCCGGAGTAGCTGAATACAAGACCGACAGTAATGGTCTCAAGTATGTTCAGCTTCTTGGCAATGTGATTTATTGCGCCGGCGCGAATGATAAGGTCGCATACGAGAAAGTGCGCGGCATGACAATCGGTGGCTGGTATGCGGACGAGGCGAACCTGCACCCCCAGTCATTCGTGGAGGAGGCCCTGCGGCGGTCCATCGTCTCGAAAGACCGTAGAAATTTTTGGACGCTGAACCCGGACACGCCCGAGCACTGGATATATGCTGATTACCTGGACAAGTACGAAAAGGACGAACTGCCCGGTTATAATTATCACCACTTTACACTGGATGATAACCCGTCGATCAGTGAGGAGCGGAAGGAAGAACTCAAACGGCAGTACTCCGGGGTTTTCTATGACAGGTACATCCTGGGCCTGCGGGTGCGGGCCGAGGGCGGGATATACAAGAGCTTTGACAACGAGAAGAACGTCCGCCCGATCACGGACGATATCAGGGGCAGCATCATCATGGCAGAGGTCGGGATCGACTTCGGGGGCAATCAATCGGCCACGGCGTTTAACCTGGTCGGCTACACTGCGGGGATGCAGAAGGTCTATGTCCTTGATGAATTTTACGATACGGTCAACGCGGGGACCACGTCGCTTAAAAATAATTTTCGGCTCCACATCGAGAAGTGGAAAGCCATATACCCGTTCCTGGCAGACGTATTTTGCGACAGTTCGGAATCGTTGCTGATAAAGACATTGAGAAATATGGCACTGCCGGTCAATGTGCGGACGGCCTGGAAACGGGAGATCATCGACCGGATTCGACTCGAGGATATGCTCATCAGCACAGGCCGGCTCATTATCGGCGAACACTGCACCCATACGATATCCGCGTTCAAAAATGCCGTGTGGGATGAATCGGAGCAGGACGATGTCCGTCTGGACGACGGAACCACGAACATAGACAGCCTGGACGCCACCGAGTATTGTCTCGAGCGTCACATGAAAGAACTCATAGAGGAGCGATGATGAAATGGGGTGGATTAAAAACATGGTTGCTAAACTATTCGGCCTAGAAGTGCCGCAGGAGATCGTCGATGCCATCAAGGATAACTATATTGACCTCTGGAAGGCCATTTACGCAAACAACCCGGACGGCACTCTCTCCGAGAATTTGGACGGCTGGAAGTATGTCGAGACATGGACGCCGGACGGATACCACAAACGCGAACGATATCGCCTAGGCGCCGCAAAGGTGGTATGTGCGGCACTTGCGAAATTGGTCTGGTCCGAAGTGCCGACGATCACCTGCGACGCTTTCTCTGACGAAACTCTTAACGCGAACGGCTTTTATCGCAATATGAAATTCCAGATTGAGTATTTCGCCGCGCTGGGGGGCATGGCCGTCAAGGTGTATCCCGGGACCAACGAGAAAAGCGTCAAACTGGACTACGTCACCGCCGATTGCTTTATCCCTCTGGCCTGGGACAATGTCAGTGTCCATGATGCGGATTTCCTGGACTTCCGGGTACACGACAAAAAGAGATACGTCCGTCGGGAGCGGCACCAGCGGCAAGCCCACGGCAAGTACAAGATCACAAATCAGCTATTCCAGGACGTGGGGCAGGGCACGTACAACCGGGAGGTTCCGCTCTCAACGATCCCGGATTTTGAGCCCATGCAGACCGAGGCCGAGATCGACACCGGCGGCGAGCCGCTTTTCTGGTACTTCCGATATCCCGTGGCGAATAACAAGGCCTTTGATTCTCCCATGGGCATGTCGATCTTCGGTAACGCCATCCACACGATCAAAGCCCTTGATATCGCCTTTGACTGCCTGAACGGCGAGGTCAAGAACGGCAAGCGTAAGATCATCGTGCCGCAGTCAGCGACACGAAAGGTAGTAGATCCACTTACCGGGAAACCTACTCGCTATTTTGACGCAGCCGACGAAGTTTATCAGGCAATGGATTTTGATGATAAGGAATCCATGCAGCCCGTCGACTTCGCCCCGCCCCTCCGGGTGCCCGAGATCGTGGAATCCATCAACGCCCTGCTGAACATCCTGGCGATACAATGCGGGTTCCCCCCGGGGACCCTCACCTTTGATGGCCAGGGGATCAAGACGGCGACCGAGGTTGTCTCGCAGAACTCCGACACTTATAAGAGCAAAAAGACGGTCGAGACAGAGCTCGAGTACGGCATCGGTAAACTCATCAACGCAATTCGGATCGTCGGCAAGCTCTACAATATGGACGTCGGCGACGAGAATGAGCTAAGCATCGTCTGGGATGATAGTATCGCCGAGGACCGGACGGATGATGCGAATTTCTGGACAAACCTCGCCGATCGTGGGTATATCACGAAGGCATACGCCAATCAGAAGATCCTTGGAATGCAGGAGGAGGACGCGAAAAAGATGGTTGAGGCCGCCAAGAAAGAGCAATTTGTAGAATCCGACGCCGGATTCGGAGCGGAGTAACCCTATGAGCACGAAAACAAAATTCAAATACAGCAAAAATCAATGCCTTGCCGTTTACTATGACCAATGCAAGCGGTTTGGTATAGGACCGGATTATGATATCCGTGTATGCTCGGCCCGGGAGATATACCGCCGATGCGAGAGGATGTACAAAGAGCATGTCTGTACAGGAGCAAATTTACCTAATTGAGACGGCCATTCTGGAATGTATCGCCAAGCACCTTGGAACCAGAAAGGACATGCATGACAATCTCGACGAGTGGCGACGGTCTAAGATCACGCTCACGAGCAGGATCACCAGCCGGAGCGCCAGGATTATCGCAGAAAACCGGGACATTATAGCCAAGGCGCTTAGAAACGAGATCGAAAAAGCCGGATATGAGGCGGCTGACGTGATTGAACCGATGTTCGTCGAAGCGAGCCGAAAAGGCCGAATCGGTGCCATTATTCCAGTGCGAAAGGACGCCAGGGTCCTGGAGCTCATTGATGGGGCCCGCCGGCAGGCGGCGAAAGGAATCGACGATGTCATTGCCGGACTACTAAAGGGCGCCAGTGCACAATATCTACAGGCAGTAACGGAGGCCGTACAGAAGGTCAAGGCCGGCACCATGACGCTCGATAAAGCGGTTGCCCATACAATCAAACAGTGGTCAGAGCGCGGTATTCCGTCAATCATGGACAAGGCGGGGCGGCTTTGGAGCTGCGAAGCGTATGCCTCAATGGTGGTCAGGACGAACGTGCGGAACCTCACAACAGCCGTACAGTTTGGCAGGATGGATACATACGGTGTTGACCTCATGGAGATATCAAGCCATATCGGAGCCAGGGAAGGGGGTGCCCCATACCAGGGCAAGGTTTTCTCCAAGAGCGGCCAGAGCAGGAAATACCGCCCGCTTACATCGACATCATAGGGTGATCCCGCCGGACTTTTCGGGATCAATTGCAGACATATCGGGTATCCGTTTTTTGAGGGGCTTTCTATGAGCAGATACAAGCCGGTTGATTTGGAGCGAAACGCCCAGGCATACAAAAACAGCCAGATACAGCGACGCCTCGAGCGTAATATCCGAAATGCCAAACGCGAGGGGCAGCTAGCAGAGGCCGCGAAGAACTACCCGGCGGCCCAGACCGCCAAGGAATCAGTCAAACGCGCGCAGGCTGAAATGCGTGGATTTATCAGACAAACGGGTAGAACGCGGCGCCCGAGCCGCGAGCTAATACATACCTAATACGAAAGGAGCAATTTGCATGAAGTGGTGGATGCTTAACTTCCCGATAGGCCCTTTTATGTCACCAGATGGCGCGGGTGGCGGTGATGGTGGTAGCTCCGGCGGTGACGCTGGGGATGGAACCGGGACCGGCGATGATGACGGCGGTACCTCAGGGGACGGGAAAGGCGATGATAAGGATGGCGATAAGGCCATTCCCCAGAAGGACGTCAATAACATCGTGGCCCGGGAATCAAAGAAAGCCGTCGAGAAAGCCCTCAAGGAGCTGGGTATTGAGGACTTCAAGGATGCCAAGGACGGGATGAAGAAATTCAAGGAGTGGCAGGACGCCCAGAAGTCCGAGACCGAGAAAGCCGCCGAGGCCAAGACTAAGGCCGAGCAGGAACTTGCCAAGAAGCAGGCCGAGCTCGACAAGGCCAATGCGCTCAACGCGGCTTTGAGCGCTGGCGCGGACCCCAAGAAGGCCCCGGACGCTGTCATTCTAGCCCTAGCTATGGGCGAGGACGAGGGAACCATCGAGGAACGGATCGCCAAGGTGCTAGATAGACATCCCTCATTTAAGCCAGAGGAGGGAAACCCCGGAAACTTCTCGGGCGGCCATAGAGGGAATGGCGGCGGCAATGCAAGCATAGAGGCCGAGGTCGCCCAATATATGGGGGTCAAAAGCCCATCATAATACCATGGCTTGAATCTCTGTAAATATTATGCTACAATGCAGGTAAATGAATAGGTTGATCCGCTCCTGCAAAGCGGAAGGAAGGCACTTGAGCCTTTAATTCAAGAGGACTAAAAACCATTTGAATTAAGGCACGGGTGTCTTTTCTTCGTGCCAAAAAGGAGTGATTGACCAATGGTAAACACTATTGCGTATGCCCAGATATTCCAGAAGAACCTCGACCTGCTCATGATCCAGGAGAGCACAACGGGGTGGATGGAGGATAACGCTGGGCGGGTAATCTATGACGGTGGCAACACGGTCAAGATACCTAAGATTTCTATGGACGGCATGGGCGACTACGACCGGTCCTCTGGTTTCGTAAGCGGGTCCGTGACCCTGGAATACGAAACAAAGACCATGACCCAGGACCGGGGCCGGTCGTTCCTTCTGGATGCAATGGACGTCAATGAAAGCAATTTCGTGGCGAACGCATCCAACGTGCTATCCGAGTTTCAGCGCACCAAAGTCGTGCCCGAGATCGACGCCTATCGGTATTCGAGTATCTGGGCCGATGCGCTTGGCGCAAGGCTGCCGGTACTATTCTATCCCAACTCTTGACCGATATTAGCGCGGTTCAAAGCGTCATAGGCGAGAGCGAGCCCCTTGTGATCGCAATGAGCTATGCGTCGGCGCTGATCCTCGACAAGTCGACCGAGCTTTCCAAGAACCTGCAGGTTCAGAGCTTCACCCAGGGCGGCATCGAACTGAAGGTCAAAGCCATCAACGGCATTCCGATCGTTCGAGTCCCCACCGCTCGGTTCAAGACCGAATACACTTTTTACGATGGATCTAGCGGCGGACAGACCGCCGGCGGGTTTGTGGCCGGTTCGTTGGCTGCCAATATGAACTGGCAGATTCTCCATCGCCGGGCCCCCATAGCCGTTTCCAAACAGGACAAAATGCGGATATTCGACCCCGACACCAACCAGAAGGCTGATGCTTGGAAAATCGATTATCGTCGGTATCACGACATTTGGATTCCTGACAACAAGCTCAATGCAATTTACGTGAACTATACCGGTATTGCTTCGCCTGCCCTTGAGGCCACCGTTGCGGCAGGCACCGCCGCCGGCACCAAGTTCACTGCTACCGCCGGGTCAGGGAATACTCTCGCCTACAAGCTGTCCGCGACCGAGATCAGCACGCCCAATTATTTGAGCATTCCCACCGATGTGACCGCTTATACGAGCGGTGCTGACATTGCCGCCGCTACCGAGGGTCAGTATATCGGCTGCTATGAGTTGAATTCCGACAGCCGTGTCGTGAAGTTCTTCACGCAGGTCCTTGAGTCTAGCGACATTTACTCTTGATAGGTGATTGTCATGAGTGAAGTATTCAGACTGCAGCGCCGAAACGTAATCAAACTCACCGAAAGCCCCCAAAAACGGGATGCCCTTATTCGGATGGGGTTCGTACTCTCTCCCGAGCTCCATCCGGGCTCCCTTTCTTCGATGCCCTCGGTGAGCCCGTCCGCTGACGAGCGACCTCCTAAGCAGACCCCCGAACCGGAGGGAAAGCTCGTTGGCAAAATGACCAAGCCTGAACTCATTGACTACCTGACCGAAAACGGGGTTGATGAGATCGGCGGGCAGAAGATCGGCGGCCTCAATAAGCCCGTGCTGCTTACGGCAGCCCAGGAACTTGAGGCGGCAAACGAAACCACGAAGGAGTGATCCGCATGTGGTACAGGATGCAAAAAGGCCGGGAGCACTGTAAGACCAATGACTCCAGGGTCAGGGATGAATTGATCTCCAAGGGCTTTAAATGGGCCGATGCCCCGAAGCAGGAGCCAAGGGCAGGCAAAGGCAACCAGACTAAGAAGGATGAGCCCACAGAGGTCGAGGAGGATTAGATCATGGCCTATATTGACAAGGACTATTACCGGAATACATGGAAGGGTCAAGCGGTTTCCGACGATGATGAACTCGACAAACTCATCGATCGGGCCAGTGACATTATTGACTTTCTGACAATGGACCAGATCGTCGATATTACTGACCTGACCGATTCCGACCAGTCCGCAGTCAAGAAGGCCACTGCCGCCCAGGTTGAATATCTGGTACTGAATCCAGACGTCCACATGGAAAGCGGCTCAATGCAAAACGTCACGGTGGGGCGATTCTCCTACGGGCTAGGCGGCAGAGATTCATCGAGGAATCAACCGCCGCAGACCGTCCCACCCATTGTAAGAAGCTACCTCGCAAAGGCCAATCTGTCGTATAGGGGGATTCGTAGTGTCTAGGATACGGCCCATCCCTAAAAGGGACTTGCCGCATAGCATAACCCTTACGCCGCAGACGGGCGCTAAAAATATCTGGGGCAAAGTGCAGGCCCCTGGGACCCCTATTTTAGTCTCGCGTGTTTATGTCGAGCCTATAAAGCTCCTTAAATATGGTCCCCAGGGCGACGAGAACGCACCAAGCGCGTTGATATTCTACGATGCTGTGAACAGTAGCCCGCAAGGCGTTACTTTCACTAAGGGCGACAAGGTGACGTTCAACGGCGAGGATTTTACTGTAACGCGGATTGAGCCGCAATACGGTAATAGCGACACCGTCCATCACCTTGAGATCGAGGTCACTTAATGAAAGCCCGCGTTGACATGGACACGCGAAAAGTGGCTAATCGAATTGGCCGCAGAATAGCCGATACGGTACAGGCTCCACTCGACACTCAAGTCCTTAAGGATAGCAATTATTATATCCCGAAGGACACCGGCGCACTCGAGCAGTCTGGCGTTCGGCATTCGCAGATTGGGCGCGGTGTGATCATTTGGAAAATGCCATATGTGCGAAAGCAGTATTTTGATTTACCGCATAAGTCAACCGAGACGAACCCCAATGCGCGTATGCGGTGGTTTGAAGTAGCAAAAGCGCAATTCAAACGGGCCTGGATCAATCTCGCAAATAGGAGATATGCCAAATGACCACGATTATTGAGAACATCACCGAATACATCAATAAAAACACGACGCCATATGCAGAGGTTGCGGCCGATGATCTTGAAGAAACGGCCAAGAGCATCGCGGTGAGGCAACTCCCGTCCGAGGCCGTTGAGTCCCGCTATCTGGATGGCAGCAGGTCGGGGAATTACGATTTTGCGATTTACGCAAAGAGTGACGATAGGCAAGAGGCATATGAACAGCTTGTAACACTTGAGGGTATCCTTGACCTCCCAAATAACTTCGAACTTACGGACAATGTCTCTATTTCCTTGGAGCTCGTTACGGGCGCCAATTATGTTGGCCGAACGGAACACGGCGAGTATATCTATGCCGACCAATTTCGGCTCGAGTATTTTATTGCAAAGGAGTGATTTTCAATGCAGGAAGGTTTTTTACTGAATAGCTCTGTTTTGTGGGAATTGGATACAACGCCGGAAACCACGGCGACATATGAGCGCCTGGGCGCCGGGATTATGTCCCCTGATCCGCAAAACAATGAGGACGTCGACCAGACGGCTTACCTCGATGGGGATGGTTTCAAAACATCGGATGTGACCGGTGCCCAGTTCACCGTAGCTTTTTCCGGGCATCGGGTGCTCGGCGATGCGGCGCAGGATTTCATCTTTGATAAGCAATCAAAGCTGGGATCTAGCCGGAGGACGAATTGCCGCATGACGAATGCAAACGGCAATCAGAAAACCGGACCTGTGACGATTGCCAATATCAACGGGCCCGGCGGTGATGCTAGTGCAAAGGGCGATATCTCTTTTGAGATTCATTTCAATGGCAAGCCCACCGAAACCGCCGCAACACAGGCACCCACGTTGTCCGCGACGATTGCCGCCGGTACGGGCGCTGGCACTACCAAATTTACCGCCACCCCGGACTCGGGCGATACCCTGGCCTATAAGCTATATGCCGCAGATCCCTCCTTGCCAAAGGGTAACGAACTCCTGGACGGCCTGACAGCCTATACCAGTGGGAACGATATAGCGGCATCGGAGGGCCAGTATATCCTCATGGTCGAACTCAATGCCTATGGCCGAGTTGCTAAGGCCGCGTCCGACATATTGGAGGCGGCTGACATCGCCTCTTAAGAGAGATGGGGGCGGTGATCTCGCTGCCCCCATTGAATTCAATTTTTGGGGGTTTTAATTATGGTTAATCAAAGGAGTTTCACATTCCAGAAATATGATATCGAGTTCGAATTGGCGGGCAAGCAGTTTACTCTTGATCCGTTCAATTATGAATTTATGCAAAAGGTGGAG
>ENA-ORCX01000439-ORCX01000439.1-marine-metagenome-genome-assembly--contig:-NODE-439-length-15327-cov-3.462820_pt1 | contig 15327 bp, 12 predicted proteins | sample MGYA00248630_ERZ508518 | MGnify/ENA primary metagenome ERZ508518 (study PRJEB26188, sample SAMN06268768) | marine metagenome | isolation source: Bioluminescent Bay, La Paraguera, Puerto Rico | place...
GATCCGGCGCGCCGTGCTATCGCGGCTCGCGGTGCAGGTACTTATATTTACCCTCATATATATCGGAGCCCTCGCCGCCCTGGACGTGCTGGGGAACGGGTATATCCTCCAATCAATCATGGACATAGTCGGCGAACGGGCGTATTTCAATATAACCCTGGGGCTGGGGCGGCTGGGATTTGTCCTCTACGGCGTGATCGTCTATATCATCGTCGTCATCATCCTCTGCGTCAGGATGATTACCCGGGTGGTCCGGTATGTGGATCAGACCGGCGGCGCCATCGATACGCTGCTGGACCAGAGCCGGGAGATTTCGGATTTTCCCTCCGATCTGCGGGACATCGAGGTATCGCTCAAGGATATCCGCCACCAGATATACAGGAGCGAGCAGATCGCCCGGGAGGCGGAGCAGCGCAAAAACGATCTGGTGGTCTATCTGGCCCATGACTTAAAAACCCCCCTCACATCGGTCATCGGCTATCTCACCCTGCTTTCCGAGACCCCCGATCTGCCCATCGCACAGCGGGCCAAGTACACGGCCATCACCCTGGACAAGGCCTACCGGCTGGAGCAGCTCATCAATGAATTCTTTGACATCACCCGGTTCAATCTCCAATCCATCACCCTGGAGCGAAACCGGATCGACCTAAGCCTCATGCTCCAGCAATTGATCGATGAATTCTACCCCATATTTGAGGAAAAGAATCTCAAGGCCCGGATGGATATCCCCTCCGGCATCCAGTTGATCGGGGATGCGGGCAAGCTGGAGCGGGTCTTTGACAATCTCCTGAGAAACGCCGTGAGCTACAGCTATCCCGAGACCTGCATCGATATCGCCGTCCGGGCGGCGAAGGGGCATGTGGGGATCTTCTTTACCAATGTGGGGGACGAGATACCCCCCGAGCGATTGGAGCGCATCTTTGAGAAATTCTTCAGGACCGACGCGGCCCGGGGCACCCGGTCTGGGGGCGCGGGTCTGGGGCTGGCCATCGCCAAGCAGATCGTGGAGCTCCACGGCGGCAGCATCCAGGCGGCCAGCAGCCGGGAGCATACCCGGTTTACCATTCTTCTGCCAATGTCATAATTTCGTAAGAAGTCCTTTGGTATTTGGTAAAGTACCGATCGCCTCCCTGTGATAGTCTCTCTATCGGCAGGGAGGTTTCTTTGTGGGCACAATCAGTACCGGTGGACAAGCCCTGCCGCATATCGGACAAGTAAGGCGGAGGGACTCATTCTGCCAGTGATATGTCTCATGTATCTGCCTTTTTTGCCGTGTCCGTGATACAATTTCTGTAATGGGAGGGGAATATGGGTAGACGAATACGGGTCCGCAACCCAGGGGGGTGCCTGCGCGCTGTATTTGTATTGGCTGTCCTGTGTGTGATCGTGGTACTGGGTGTCAGGGTGCTTCGTTCGCAGCAAGTGGGTCTCTCACAGCAGGACGTTCTTCCGCCGCAAGACGGTCTTTCCGAATATAAGCCCCGCGGCAACCACTACAAGACCATTGCCAAGACACAGGAGGACATCCACCGGGGAGACCTGGTGCTGGTCAGCCAGGACGCCCCGTATCAATTCCTAGAGGATCTCGATCTCATCTGCCTCTGCGACGTCGATCACGACAGCTATCAAGTCAAAAACGAGGACGTGCAGCTGGCCCGGCAAATCGCTGCACCCCTCAATGAGCTTATGGATGATTTCTACGGGATCTATCACAATGACGCGGTGATGGTCATCAGCGGCCACCGCACCTACGACTACCAGCAGGGCCTGCTGAACAATGAGATCGAAGAACAAGGGGAAGTGGAGGCGTACAATTGGGTGGCGGTCCCCGGCCATAGCGAGCACCACACCGGCCTGGCCTTTGACGTATGCCTCCACGACGGGGAGCGGGGTGAGTACGACGGGACCGGTGAATTTGCCTGGATCAACCAAAACGCCTACCGCTACGGGTTTATCGTCCGGTATCAGGCTGATAAAGCGGCCATCACCGGTATTTCCCACGAGCCCTGGCATTTCCGGTATGTGGGTATCCCCCACGCCTATGTGATGGAGCAAAAGGGGTTCTGCTATGAGGAGTACGTCGACTTTGTACGGGAGTATTGCTATGGAGAGACCCATCTGCTGGTGACCTATGGAGGCCGCCGCTGGGAGATCTATTATACGCAGGATACCGAGGTGCCGGTCCCCAGAGACAAGGGATACAGTATATCGGGAAATAATGTGGACGGCTTTATCGTGACGGCGGCATACTGAAGCATACAAAAAAAGAGGACGGTTTTAACCGTCCCCCTTTGGTATGCAGTGTTTAGGACGGCAGGTCGATCCCGTCGATCAATATCTGGGCCAGATCCTCCTCGGGAACGGGGCCGCCGATCATCTGCCCCTGCCCGTAGGGGCATTCCTTGTGGCGGAGTATCCGCAGGTCGTTGTGCCCGTCGACTCCCATGGCCAGTATGTCCTTGCCGGCCTTGCGGCCGAGCTGGACGATATTGCCGGCCAGGGCGCGGTATTTCTCTCTTTCCCGGGCATGGGCGATGAGAGAGCGGGTCATGACCAGTGTATTGTGCTGCGGCGATACCGCCGCGTCCAGGGGCAGCGCTCCGCTGGCCAGACCGCTGGCTCCGATGCGCACACCCAGCTCCTTCAGTCCGTCGATTGCGTCCTGATACCCGGCGGACCAGGGGTGATTTTTGGTATAGGGGATAAACAACTCTACGTAATCCGCCGCCAGGGTGGATTCGGCCAGGGCTTGTTCTACGATATCGGATAGCGCCGGCTCCTCCAGCCATGCCGGGGGCAGTGTACACATGACGATGATGCGCTTGGCGTACAATGCGTGCCACTGGCGGGCCGCCTTCAATGCCTTTGTAAGCAGCGCCTTTATAAAGGGGCGTACCAGCCCCTCGGAGCCGATCCGTGCATACAGCGCATCTCCCTCCAGCCTGCCGCCGGGCAGGGACTCATACACCGCGCTCACATGAAATCCCCGCAGATACCCGTCCTTCAGGTAAACCTGGGGCTGGTAGTAGAGGGCCACGGTCTGGGGCTCTATGGCCGCGGCCATGTCCGCAGCAGCCGTAGACGCCGCATGAGACGCCGGGACTGGGGCCGCCGGAGCGGTGCCTGTACCGGGCGCCGCGGTGAGGCCGGAGGATGAGGCCAGGGCCGTATCCAGCAGCGCCTGGGCGGTATCCGCGATATCGCTGCTGGCTGTCCCGGTCCGGATCAGGGGCTCTATATAGTGGGTGTCCAGGATCAGATGCTGTCCCAGGTGGCGGGTTACTTTCGCCACGGCGGCGGCGCACGCCTCCCGGGTGCGCTCCATAGGGGAGGCTAGAGCAAACCGGTCGTCCGCCACCCGGCCGATGGCCCATTCCTCGGGCAGCGTCGATATGATCCGCTGGGTGAGATGTTTCATCAGCTGGCTGCGCAGGGCAAATCCCTTCTCCAATGTGAGCATGTCCAGGTTTTCCACATACACCACCGAACAGCAAAAGGGCTCGGTCCCCGTTTTGGCCAGGGACATCCGGGCGGTGAGCTGCGCCATAAATCCGGCGTAATTCAATAGTCCTGTCACCGGATCGACGGCGGAGGACTGTGCTTCCTTCTTGGACGGGAGTTGCACCAGGGAAAAGAATACGATCAGGGATTGGAGGGTATTTTGCTTTTTCTCCAATACCGGGGTAATCCGCCCCTGATACAACGCACTGCCGAACAAGAAATCCGTCCCGAAGTCATGGGGCTGGGGCTTGTGATACATCCGTGATACGGCGGTCTCCCAGAGCCGGGCCACGTCTTCCCGCTTCATATCCGCCGTACCCGCCGTGATGTCTATGAGATTCCCCGGTTTTGTTTCTTGTATGCCAAAGACCGCCTCGGCGGCCGGATTCGCGTACTGTATATCACCTTCGGGGGAGACCATCAGTATGAGGTCGCCGGACGACTCGATGGCGCCGTCGATCAGCGGTTTCATGGACAGCCAGTTTTTGCGCCTGGCCCTGTGGGAAAGGGATTGGATCAACAGCATCAAGAGCAGCAGGCCCACCACGATGAGAAAGCCAATCCGCAGGGTATTGATATCCAGGCGGATACCGGAGAGCTGGCCCATCAGCCATTGCCGCGAGGCGGCATACCATTCCGCGATGCGCTGGCATATGATGCAGTCCGATAGTATCGCGCCTCGTATCTGGGGCGGTAGTGCGAGCATATACATCCCCCTATATCCTTATTGAAGTCAGGTATGCTCCGGGAGATACGCCCCGGAGACAAATATAATCGATCTTTTCCCGCGCGGATAGTATATCTTCACATTTCCTATCCACTTTTTACTAACGCCAGTATAGCACGGCAAGGCCCGCCCAGACAAGACAAGCCGTCATCCCGCCGGCATGGGGTCGACGCCTTCAAAACGCAGCAGAAGCCGCTTGATATCCTCTCCGCCGCCGAATCCCCCCAGCCGGCCCCCGGAGGCGATGACCCTGTGGCAGGGTACGAGCAGCGGGAGGGGGTTGCGGTGGCAGGCCTGTCCCACCGCCCGGTAGGCCCGGCAACCCGCCCGGCGGGCCAATTCCCCGTAGGAGACGACCTCCCCGTAGGGGATGCGGGTCATCTCCGTCCACACCCGTTTTTGGAAATCCGTCCCCGTGAGACGCAGGGGCGTATCGAAGGCAACGCGTTCACCCTCGAAATACGCCTTGAGCAGCGCCCCCGCGGGATACCGGGTATACGGTTTTTCTTCAAATACCCGCCCCGCCTGGAGCATCGCCTCCGCCGCCTCCGCGGCGGGGAGATACCATCCGCGGACAGGGACGCCGTCTCCATCGAGGCAGAGGGTATAGGGGATCAGGTCATTGGGGATGGTGATGAGGGTTTCTCGCATACGGGTGGCTTCACTTTCTGTTTTCTACCTATATAGTATATATCATTTCGAGCGAGCCGCGGCGCTAAATCATCTCTTTTCATCATTATTGCGATCAGCGATACGGGGCATACTAGGGGGAAACAGGAGCCTCGGTGTAACGTTGCTTCTATATATGGAGGACGTTTACTCCTTGCACTGTCCAGCCACATAGTATAGAATGTTAAAAAGCTTTTCAGGGCGGCGATCTAACCGGCAGACGCATAGCTGCTTCGTTGGCTCACAGGCAAATGACGGTCACGTATGTTTTTATACGCTTCCGTATTTGCCTCTTCGCCGCCTCGCCCTGCTGGTTTCTCGTCACCCTGCATGCGTGCGATAGTAAAACCGGCAAAGCTTTTTAATCCCCCTAAAAGGAGGACACACAGATGAAAAAAACAGGCGCCCAGGCCCTCATGGCATGTCTCAAGGAACAGAACGTGGATGTGGTATTTGGGTATCCCGGCGGACAGGCGCTGCCTCTTTACGACGCACTGTACCACGAGTCGAGTATCCGGCATATATTGACCGCCCATGAAGAGGGTGCGACCCATGCGGCGGACGGGTACGCCCGGGCCACCGGCAAGGTCGGCGTGGTATTCACCACCTCGGGGCCCGGCGCGACCAACGCCATCACCGGGATCGCCACCGCCCAGATGGACTCTTCTCCCATGGTGGTCATCACCGGCCAGGTCCCCTGCAATATGATCGGCAGGGACACATTCCAGGAGGTGGACGTATACGGGATCACCGCCCCCATCACCAAGCACAATTATATCGTCAAGGATGTCGAGAAGCTGCCCCAGGTGATCCGGGAGGCCTTCTCCATCGCCCGGACCGGCAGGCCGGGGGTCGTCGTCGTGGATATCCCCACCGATGTGCAGAATGCCCCCGTCGACTATCAAGAAGAAAAAATAGATATATCCTACCAGAATTCGGACCTGTTTCATCCGGGTCTCTATGACCAGGAGGCGCAGCAACAAGCCATCGAAGAGGCCATCGAAGCACTGAATGCATGTGAAAAGCCTTTCCTGCTGGCCGGCGGCGGGGTCAATATCTCCGGCGGCGAAAAGGAATTGATGGAACTGGCCGACAAGCTCCACGCGCCGGTGGCCTGCACCCTGATGGGACTGGGGGCCTTCCCCGGCGATCACCCCAGCTATGTGGGGATCGTGGGGATGCACGGCTCCAAATACGCCAACCAGGCCGTGCAGCAGTCCGATCTTTTCTTCGCCATAGGCGCCCGGTTCAGCGACCGGGTTACGCGGGAGGTGAAGACCTTTGCCCCCAAGGCCAAGATCCTGCATATCGACATCGATCTGGCCGAGCTCAACAAGAATGTCCGGGCGGATATCGCCATCTGCGGCGATGTGAAAAATACGCTGCAGGCGATACTCAAGGGCGTCAAGAAAAAGAAGGACACCGCGTGGCTGGACTTCGTCCATGACATGCAAAAAAAATATCCCCTGAAATACCCCTCCCACGATCATGTCAATCCCCAGTATGTGCTCCAGGAGCTGGATAAGCTCACCGGGGGCGATGTGATCATCACCACCGAGGTGGGGCAGAACCAGATGTGGGCCGCCCAGTATTTCCGGGTGAAGCGGGCCCGCTCCTTCATCAGCTCCGGTGGCCTGGGGACCATGGGATTTGGGCTGGGGGCGTCTATCGGGGCCAGCATCGGCAGGCCGGGGACCCGGGTCATCAATGTCGCCGGGGACGGCTGCTTCATGATGAACGCCAACGAATTGGCCACCGTGTCCCGTTACCAGGTCCCCATCGTCCAATTGGTATTCAATAACTGCGCCCTGGGTATGGTGCGCCAGTGGCAGAACCTGTTCTTTGACCAGCGGTTCTCCCACACCACCCTGGGGGGCGAGGTGGACTTTATCAAGCTGGCCGACGCCTACGGGATACCGGGCTACAGGATCGACACCAACGACGAGGTGGATGAAATACTCGCAAAAGCACTGGCGATTGAGGGGCCGGTGGTGGTGGAGTGCCGTGTCCATCCCGATGAGATGGTGACCCCCATGGTCATGCTGGGCAAGGGCATCGACGTGCAGTTGAAGGTGGATTAGGATACGAAACTCAAGAAATCCCAGCGTTCGTATATCTACGAGCGGGACGGCAGGCGGTGCCGCTACTGCGGCAAGCAGCTAACGTTCCGCCAGTTGACCGTCGATCATTATGCGCCCCGGGGCGCGGGGGGACCCACCGAGGTATTTAACCTGGTGGCCTGTTGCCGCCGGTGCAATAAGGAGAAATACGACCGGGTCCCGGCTGATGTAGAGCCGGTGCAGATCGCATTGTTTCAAAAAGCGGTGGCGGACGGCATCATCCGGCCCGATCAAAGCAGAATAAAAGAGTGGGACCCCCGGACGCTCGCCGCCATCGATACGGTGTATGGCAATGCCGAGGGTACGGTCTTTGAGGGCGGCGGATACCGGTATCTGGTCCGCCGGCACCGGATCATAAAGGCGGTCCGGTATCACCTGCATGGGTGACTGGCTGCCGGGAAGAGTGACAAGGAGGCAACATGGCGGGGAAGAGAAAGATCCGCGTGATCCGCAAGATCGCGCTCTGGGAGACCGGACAGCTGCCCGGCTACGACATGGGTCTCGGGCCGGCGCCTCATATGGACGCCTTTTTGCTCAAAACAAAGGAGCCCATCGCCGCGGTGCTGATCTGCCCCGGCGGCGGATACGGCCATATCGCCGAACACGAGGGCGCCCCGGTCGCCCAGTGGCTCAACAGCCTGGGCTACGCGGCGTTTGTGCTGCACTACCGGGTCTCGCCCTACCGGTATCCCTATCCGCTGGTGGACGCCCGGCGGGCGCTGTGCCATATCCGGTTCAACTCTCAAAACTACGGGATAAAGGCCGATAAGATCGGGGTCCTGGGATTTTCCGCGGGGGGGCATCTGGCGGCCAGCCTCGCTACCCAGCAGGACGACGGGGGCATCGCCGACGATATCGATCCCGTGGAGCGGATGTCCTCTAGGCCTGATTTTATGATACTGGGCTACCCGGTGGTGACATTTTCGGGCCGCTACGCCCACGGCGACACCATGAAAAATCTACTGGGGCACGTCCCCGACGGCGAGGAGCGGGCCGCGCTCTCCATCGAGAAGAATATCCGGGCCAAGACCCCGCCGGCGTTTGTCTGGCATACGGCGGAGGATGAGACCGTGCCCGTACAGAATAGTTTACTATTGGCGGCGGCGCTGACCGAGGGGGGGATCCCGGTGCAGATGCATATATTCCCCCGGGGACACCACGGGATCGGATTGGCCCAGGGGGCCGAAGCCGGGGCGTGGACAGAGCTCTGCGCCGCGTGGCTGGATACGCAGGTATAGACGACGGATTTTAGAAAGGGGCTATGGGATGCCGTTTACCGATGAGCAGCGAGATATCAATACTTTCAAGGTGGGGGACCTGGTCCAGGGATTTTACCTGGTGCGGGAGATCGCATTCAAAACAGGCAAGAACAATACCCGGTACGGGGACTTTGTGCTGGGGGACCGGACCGGACAGGTCGACGCCAAGCTCTGGCAGTACGGTATCGGGGAGGAAGAGAAATACAAGCCCAATACGCTGATCAAGGTCCGGGGCCGGGTGCTGGCCTGGCAGGGCCAACTGCAATTGCGGATCGAAAAGATCCGTCCCGCAGGGGAGGCGGATAACCTCTCCCTGGACGACTTCGTGGAGTCCGCCCCGATCTCCGGATCGGAGATGTACGATGAGATACTGGCCTATATCGAAAAGATAGACGACGCCGATCTCAAAAAACTCACCGCCCACCTGGTCAAGCAGAAAGAAGACATACTCAAATACTGCCCCGGAGCCAAGGCCAACCACCACGCCATCAAGGGGGGACTGCTGTATCATACCCTGACCATGCTGCGGGCCGGAGAGAAGATGTGCGAGGTCTATGCCAGCCTGGACCGGGGGCTGCTCTTCACCGGGGTCATCCTCCACGATATAGCCAAGACCGACGAGCTGTCCACCAACGACCTGGGGATGGTCACCGACTACACCACCGAGGGGCTGCTGCTGGGGCATATCACCCAGGGGATCACCCTTATCGACGCCGCGGGCAATAATCTGGATATCCCCCGGGAGAAGCTGGTGCTGATCGAGCACATGCTGCTCTCCCATCACTACGAGCCCGAATTCGGCTCGCCCCGTCGGCCCATGTTTTTGGAGGCGGAGATGCTTCACTTCCTGGATATGATCGATACCCGGATGTACGATATGAAGCGCATAACAGACGCCCTGCAGCCCGGGGAATTCTCCGAGCGCCAGTGGCTGCTGCACAACCGCCGCATCATGAAGGTGGAGGGTTTCGGCGACGAATAAATCCATCCTGTCCCAAGGGATTCCCCCGAGACTTTTCCGAAACGGCAGCGGAGGGCGTGATCGCGCAAAAATCCCGTTGTTTTCGCAAGGAGGAAACACCCATGCCTATCCTGGATATGCCATTGGCCGAATTAAAAGAATACAGAGGCATCAATCCCCGTCCCGGTGATTTCGACGCATACTGGGACCGGGCGCTTGCGGAAGTGCGCGCCGTCGATCCCGCCGTGGAGATCGTACCGGCCGAACTGCGTGTACCCTTTGCCGAATGCTATCATATGTATTTCACCGGGGTGGGGGGCGCCCGCATCCACGCCCAGTATTTAAAACCGGTGGGTGCCAAAGAGCCCCATCCCGCCGTGTTGCAGTTTCACGGCTACTCCATGGATGCCGGGGATTGGTCCGACAAGCTGGCCTACGCGGCCATGGGCTACACCGTAGCCGCCATGGACTGCCGGGGCCAGGGAGGGCTCTCTGAGGACAAGGGCGGCGTACGGGGCAATACCCTGCAGGGGCATATCATACGGGGCCTGGACGAGGGGCCGGAGAGCCTGCTCTACCGCAGTATCTTCCTGGATACGGTGCAGCTTGCCTCTATCGTCATGTCCATGCCCGATGTGGACGAGAGCCGGGTGGGGGCCTTCGGATTCAGCCAGGGGGGCGGGCTCACATTGGCCTGCGCCGGACTGGTGCCCGAGCTAAAAAAGGCTGCGCCCGTATACCCGTTTCTATCCGATTACCAGCGGGTGTGGGAGATGGACCTGGCCAAAGACGCCTATGATGACATACGCCTCTATTTCAGGCGGTTTGACCCCATGCACCTAAGGGAGCGCGAGGTATTCACCACCCTGGGCTATATCGACGTAGCGCATCTCGCCCCGCGCATCCGGGCCGAGGTATTGATGTCCACCGGGCTCATGGATGAGATATGCCCTCCCAGCACCCAGTTCGCGGCCTACAATAAGATCACGTATCCCAAGCGGATGAACCTCTACCCGGATTTCGGCCACGAGGGGATACGGGGGGTCAACGACCAGATATTCGCGTTTATGAAAGGGCTGTAAGCGGATAAAAAAAGATGAAAGAGGATGACATATGGCTGTCAGATTCGTCAATACCATCGTATTTGTCAAGAATATCGAAGCATCCAAAGAGTTTTACACCAATATCGTGGGTCTGCACATACTCGATGATTACGGGACCATCGTGTTCTTTGAGAACCATTTTGTGATCCACAACGCCCAAAGCATCACCCATACCGTCTTTAAGCGGGACGATCCCGCGGCCGCGGACAACCAGGGCAGAAAGAATATATTGATCTACCTGGAGTCGGATACGCTGGAAGAGACGTATGAAAAGATAAGAAACGCCGCGGTCAATATCCTCCACGGCATCGAAAAACAGGAGTGGGGTCAGCGGGTCTTCCGGTTTTATGATCCCGACGGGCATATGGTGGAGATCGGAGAACCCTTCCGGCTTACGTTCTGAAAAGCAATGTGATTGCACCAAATGCAGAAAACAAATCGGACGGGACATTATGTCCCGTCCGTTTGTACACAATATGATTTATTGATCGATATATACCTGCAGTCCGGTATCATCCCGGAAACTGTTTTCTTCGGTCTCCACGGCTCCGATAAAATCCACCACCGGCACGGCGTGATCAAGATGCCTGTGGTCTTGGCGGTGTTCGCTCCAGCTATCGCCACTGATTAAGATTCGTCTCACCTCGTCGGTGCTCCCATATATGATATCGGACATCCCCGTGTATTCGATCCCGTATAGGTCGGCGTTTTGTTTGATACGCGTACAAGGAGAAAAGTCGGCATCGCCTATGGCCGTGAGGAAATCCGGCAAGGAGATTGACGGGCCTGTCTCCGCATACTGCGCAGGCTTGGGAGACGAATCGATGTAGGAAATGATATGACCGTCGGTGATCACCAGGGATTGCATATATATAGAATCCCCGTGCTCGAACCTAAACGTCAAGTCGATCCGATTGATATTGGTGGAATAGGGGACGGTATACGCCATAAAGCGCTCCAGCCGGGTTTGGTCATAATCCGGCACCGGTATGTGCCGGCGGGTGTAGAGATGCTCGAACTGATCCAGCGCGCTCATACAGGTCTCCGTAAAGAAATCATTGGGCATCACGAATAAATCCTGCTGGCGCAGCCGGTTTTCGACGGATATATCGTTCTTTTCCCCGCAGCCGGTGACGCAGGCCAATAGCCCTGTACAGAGCAAGAGTATGAGCAGCATCCCCTTGTGTTTCATCGGTCTCCCCTCCGGTTATACGAAATCCCCGCAACGGGTGGCTGCAGGGATCATACTAGCTTGACTAAACCGCTTGTCTGCTTGCAGGCAATGTCAATCCTTATCCTTCTTCATGGAGAGCTCCTGGACATGGATATGGATGGCGCTGACCTCCATCCCCGTCATATTGGTCACAGCGTCCTGGACCTCCTTGCGCAGGGCCTCGGCCACTTCGGGGATCTTGAGGCCGTACTCCACGCTGACCTGGAGCGTGATGGTCACCTGGTCCTCCTCCGCCTTCACATTCACCGATTTTTTTGGATTCTTGCCGAGCAGGACGGCGCCCTCCGCCTTCTCCGCAGCCATACCGATGATGGATATCAATACATCGTCGGACAGGACGACTTCGCCGTCTTTATTGACCTGTTCCGCATCTGCCATGATCGTTACCTCCCTTTCGAAGTATTTCCATTATAGCATTCCAGGCGATCGATCACAAACGGAGCCCCATTCCTGTCGTCACAGGTGCCGCCGGACCCGCCGCCTATAGTCTGTATACGCCGACGCGGATCGCTCTATACCTCATCTTTCATACGCTCTGGAAACAAAACACCCTTGCCAAAGTCCCAAAGCGATAGTACAATGATAAAACCGTGCTAGGCGGGGAGCCAGCGGTGCCCTGTACCCGCAATCCGCTACAGCGGGGCCGAACGCCCGCCTGCGGCCATGGTCTTCGAGACCGGCCGGATAGAGCGGCGTTGAGGGCCGGGTCCCGTGCAATGCACCCCCATGAACCCTGTCAGGTCCGGAAGGAAGCAGCAGTAAGTGGATGCGTGCATGTGCCGCGGGGACGCCTGGCCTGAGTCGATCTACCCGGTACGGACGGGGATACATGGTCCAGGGCGGGAGCGCACGGTTTTCATGATTTGTTCGTCATATAGCAGACAAACATTCACCTGTAGTCAGGTGAATGTTTTATTTTTTTTATGGGCATTACTCTGCGGCTTCACCGGCGCCCATATCCGATCCTACGGGCTCCTCCGGGGTGAGGCCGTAGTAGGATTCGAATACAGTGCGGGCCATTGCCCGTTTCACGCCCCCCTCGTCTTCGGGGGTCTCCAGGGTGACACAGACCAATAGGGGCGTCTGCGCATCCACGGTGTAGCCGATGAGCCAGGAGATCTCGTCCCCGTCCTTCTCCTTCCACTGGGCGGTGCCTGTCTTGGCCGCCAGTGTAAGTCCCTCCACCCCGATTCCGTGGGCGGTGCCGCTTGTATCCTCCACCGTATGGATCATGCTGCGCTCCAGCAGGGCCGCCTCATCCGCTGTGACCACATCGGTGAGCCAGGTCAGGGGCTCCGTCTGCTCCAGTGGTTCTCCCTCATGGGTCTGGATGGAGCGCACCAGCCGGGGCGCCATGGCCGCCCCATCGTTGTAAAACGCCGTGTACAGGCAGGCCATCTGCAGCGGCGTACTGAGCATCTCCCCCTGGCCGTACCCGGTATTGGCCAGCAGGCTGGGTGACCATGTGGTCCCTTCATTGGTGATCTGGGCGGCGGATACATACAGATCGCAGGGCAGCTCCACTCCGAACCCGAACCGCGGGGCATACTCGGCGTATATATCGCCGGATAGCCGCATCGCCACCCAGGCGAAATAGATATTGTCGGACCACATCAGCGCCTTATCCAGGTTCACCGCTCCGGCGGGGTGGTTCACCCGGCGGATGGGAGGCGCGTTCCAATTGGCGGAGGGGACCCATTCGGTCCTGTTGGCTTCCGCCACCACCGTATCCGGGGTGATGACCCCCTCCTCCAGCCCCATCACCGCGGTAAAGGGCTTGATGGTGGAGCCGGGGGGATACAGCGCCCGGGTGTTCCGGGAAAACAGGGGCGCGCTCTCGTCCTCGCTGTACGCCTTCCACTGGGAGGGCAGTATCCCGTTTACGAAATCATTGGGATCATAGGCGGGATTGGATACCATGGCCAGTACGTCCCCGTTGGAGGGATCAAGGGCGATGACAGAGCCGTTGAATCCGCTCTCGGACAGTACCCGGTGGGCGGTTTTCTGCAGTTCATAGTCCATGGTCAGCGTCAGGGTGTCCCCGGTGGCGACCTCCTGCTCCGCGATCACGGACAGGAGGGTGCCGTCCTGGTCCTGGAGGGAAAGGCGATACCCCTCCCGCCCGTATAGATTGCTCTCATACACGGCCTCCAGGCCGGTCTGCCCCAGGTAGTCGTCGGCCCGGTAGTTGGGGCGCTCTTCCAGGGCCTCGGCGCTGATGGGGGCCACGTAGCCGATCACGTGGGCGAAAAGATCGTTGGTCAGATACCGGCGGGAGTTGGTCTTGAAGGTCTGGTCTAAAAGCACCCCCTTGACAGACAGTATCTGTTCCTTGTATTCTTCTGTGAGATTGAGGGAAAATACCCGCAGGGGCACCAGGCTGTCCGGCTGCACCCAGGGCTGCTCCATGGTGCGCAGCAGAGAGTCGGCCCCGGTCTCCAGCAGGGGGGCCAATTTTTCGGCGAAGGATTCCTTGTCGGGGACCACGTCCATCTTGGCGCAGACCGTATAGGCCGCCCCGGTACTGGCCAGGGCCAGGCCGGTCCGGTCTACGATATCTCCCCGCAGCGGGCTGGTTCGGGAGATGATCACCTTGTCCCCCTCCCGCAGGCCGGGGAAGATGAGGCCGGTGGACCAGGCGATACTCCATATTTCTTCTTGTGCATCATATGTGAGGGGCAGGGTGTAGACCTGGGTAAAGTCTCCCACCGTATCGGTGGAGAAATCCGCCCGGACGGCGGCCGCGCCGGTCCCCTCCTCGAAGGTATAGGCAAGGTCCTGGAGGGTGAGCGAAAGGGATGTAAGGCCGATGGCGGAGAAGATATTTCGATACCGCTCCACATAGGCGTCCGCGTCGGGAAGAGTCTCGCTGTCGGGGGATAGATACGTATACATACCGGGATAATCCGCCTGCATGAAGCAATCCATATACCCGGACACCGTCTCCTCCGGCGTCGGCGGTTCCCGGCGGCAGGCGGTAAAGAATAGCATAGATAGTACGATAGATAGTACGATAGATAGTATGAGGATGAGGATGGGCAAGCGTTTGATACTCATATATGTACACTCCCTGGTTAATTTCACCACCTGATTATACCACGATCAAGTTGGGGGAATGATGTCAAAATAGAGGGGTATTTGTTACAGAATCTTGACAGGATATTAAAAATGTATTACAATCAGGGTGCCTTTCCGAGATGTCCGTAAGGACGCAAAGGAGGACATTGGATGCAGATGCATATACGGGGGCTTGTGAAAAACCCGACCCTATTGGTTTTTCTGATAGCCCTGTTGGTAGTGGGAGCAGGTTCGGCCGGGTTTTCGGTCTACGCCCACAGCCAGACGAAAGTGGTAACCGTGGTGGACGGCGATACGGTGGTCCAGTTCGCGACGAGCCGGGACACCGTAGAGGAGTTGCTTGCGGAGTACGACATCGCGATGGAGGACGGAGACACGGTATCTCCCTCCCTGGGCGAGCGTGTCTCCGACGGGCTGCAGGTCAGTATCGAGAGGGCGTTTCCCATCCGCATCATGGCGGACGGCGAGGTCAAGACCGTACGGCTCCAGAGCGGTACGGTGGAGGACGCGCTTAACAAAGCGGGGATCACCCTGCGGGAGACCGACATGATCAGCTCTCCCCTATATACCGACGTAACGCCGGGGATGGAGATCACCATCAATCGGGTCGATGAAAAGGTGGCGGTGGAGAATGAGACCATTCCCTACCAGGTGGTTACCACAAAGAACAATGAC
>ENA-ORCX01000440-ORCX01000440.1-marine-metagenome-genome-assembly--contig:-NODE-440-length-15324-cov-3.625435_pt1 | contig 15324 bp, 15 predicted proteins | sample MGYA00248630_ERZ508518 | MGnify/ENA primary metagenome ERZ508518 (study PRJEB26188, sample SAMN06268768) | marine metagenome | isolation source: Bioluminescent Bay, La Paraguera, Puerto Rico | place...
CGAAGGGGCCGTCCACCACGGCGTAGGCGTGCTCATATCCGCTGTACACATAGGGGGCCGTCACCAGGGCGTACCGGATATCGTATTTGTCCAGAGACCCCTGGGAGACCAGGCAGGCCTGGATCGCGTTGATGGCGGTCTGCTCCGCCATCTCCTTGGCGTTCCCGAGCTCGCTGGCTCCGTGGACATCGACGATCATGCTGCCGCCGGAGAGCTCCTCCACCTTGGCCTTAAATGTATCGGCCGCGGAAGAGACGGGCTCGTTGGGCGCGCCGAAATGCCCCAGGACGATGGTGATCGCCTCGGCGGGCTCGCTTTCCGTACTTTCGGCGGGCGCCGGGGCCTCCTCTTTCGCTTCCTCTTCCTCTGCGGGGGCGCTGGGGGCGTCGGCGGTCCCCGCGTTGCCGCAGGCGGCCAAGCCAAGCGCCAGGAGCAGCGCCAGGATCAATGCAAGTGCTTTTTTCATATGGTCCTCCCTTATTCGTTTATTTGCTAAATACAGCCGCGTACCGCGCCGTATTTGCGTCGGATAGATATGTGCCCGATCTGTATACAAGTCTATTTTTGTACGCCCATATTCCCCATATATATACCGTTTTAATAATAACTTGTATACACATTATGGCTAAGAGTATCGCGTATGTCAAGTTATATTTTACATATCGTACATTTTTACACCTTTCTTGTATCCACTTTTTATGACCGCGTGTATAATTATGTGGAAACGCCGGATATACTGTCATATTCGGCCCGATTCAGCCCCCGGCCCTCTTTTTGCTTGATCACGGCACGGCGCGCCTGTATCCATTGTTCACCGCGGGCGCATACCTGTATTTTCTTGCTTGACAGTGTTTTTTCTCTGCGATACACTGGACACGAATATCCGGCTTGTATCCACTCTTATATTTTGCATACAAGCACGTGAAGGAGACAGACAGATGAGCGACAGCTATGCCAGTAGAGACATCTTTCGCATTCTCGAGCACGAGATCATCAGCCTCAAGATAAAACCGGGGACGCAGCTCAGTGAGAACGCCCTTTGTTCCCGTTTCGGCGTGTCGCGTTCACCGATCCGCAGCGTGCTGCAGGAGCTGCGGTTGTGCGGGCTGGTCAATATCACCCCGTACAAGGGCACCCAGGTGACCCGCATGGATTTCGACATCATCAATCAGATCATCTACCAGCGCATGGCGGTGGAGACCTTTGTGCTGGAGGATTTCATCAAGATACTCAACCACCTGGATCTGGAAAAGATCCGCCACAACCTAAATTCCATGGGCAGCCTATTGGAGTCCGAGACATTTGACGCCAGCCAGTTCTATGAACTGGACAGCCAGCTCCATGAGATCTGGTTCGCGGCCACCAGGAAGGACTATTTGTGGGAGAGCATCCAGAAAGCCGACTGCCACTATACCCGTTTCCGGATGCTGGACATCGTGGAGGTCAAGAATTTCAAAGAGATATTTGCGGAGCACAAAGCCCTGCTAAAGGCGCTGGAGACCGGGGACGCCGACGCCATCCGCCCCCTGATGCAGCAGCATCTATTCGGCGGGGTCAAGCGGCTGGGCAGATTGATATTCACCGAACTGAAGGACTACTTCACCCCGCTGGAAAATTGACTGGAAGGTAGATGTAAGAACAGGGTGGTGAGAAAGCCTGCAAGGCGAGGCGGCTTTTCATGCAAATAAGGGAGCGTATTTAAGCATACGTGACCGACATTTGCAAAACAGGCACAGTCTACTGTGCCGAGTAGTTAAACCAACGAAGAAAGCAAAATTCCCTACCGGTGGTATGGAGATTTTGCGGTTGCAGGCTTTATCGACAGCCTGAGGCCCCGGAGTACTCCGGGGCCTTTTTTTCTTCCATTTGACTTATTTGTGGTGTTTAGACTGTGAGTATATTCGCTTCCTGCCCCGGCCATTTGATCATGACCTGCCGTTTCGGGCCATCCAGCCGCTTGATATGCATCCCGTCTTTGGTCACAGCGACCCACAGGTCGGTGCCCCTGTGATTGATCTGAAAGGAATATCCCTCCCACCGTGGCGGCAGGCAGGGGGAGAATGTGAGCCTGTCCCCGTTGAAGGAAAACCCGGCGAACCCCTGGACGATGGCGTTGTAGCTCCCCGCCATGCCGCTGAGATGCAGGCCGTCCTCGGTGTCCCTGTTGATATCCTCCAGGTCCAGGCGGGCGGTGCGCAGGTAGAGTTCGTAGGCCTTGTCGGCCAGGCCGATCCGGGCGGCGATGATGGCGTGCACGCTTGCGGACGGTGACGACTCATGGACCGTCATAGGCTCGTAGAAAAGCAAATTGCGCCTTTGGACGGCGAGGTCATACCGCTCCGGGAAGAAATACAGCCCCAGGAGCACGTCGGCCTGCTGGATATAGCAGGAGCGCAATATCCTGTCCCAGGACCAGTGCTTGGGCAGCGGCCGCTCCCCGGAGGGGATTTCTTCTGCGGGCGTCAGTGCCTTGTCCAGATACAGATCCTGCTGCTCATAGATCCGGCGGGATTCGTCGCAGGGGCAGTACATCCCTTCCGCGATGGCGCGCCATTGATCCGCCTCTTCTGCAGTGACACTGAGCTCCCCGGTCCGGCCGGGGTCCAGGGTGTCCAGCACCTTCAGGGTATACTCCAGTGTCCAGGCCGCCATGATATTGGTATACCAGTTGTTGTTCACATTGTTTTCGTATTCATTGGGGCCGGTGACCCCCAGGATCATATATGCGCGCCGCCTATCGCTGTAAGTGACCCGGCTCTCCCAGAACCGGCACAGTTCGACGAGGACCTCGATCCCCTTTTCTTTGAGGTAGGTATCGTCTCCGGTGTAGCGGGTGTAGTGGTAGATGGCGTAGGCGATGGCCCCGTTGCGGTGGACCGCCTCGTATGCGAGAGCCCAGTCACTGTGGCACTCCTGGCCGTTGACAGTGGCCATGGGATACAGCGCGCCGCGCAGCCCCAGTTTTTTGGCGTTCTCCTTCGCTTGATCGAGCTGCCCGTACCGGTAGAGCAGCAGGTTTTTGGCGAGGCCTGCATCCCGGTACAGATAGAAGGGAAAACAGAAGGCCTCGGTATCCCAGCAGGTGAGCCCGCCGCATCCCGCCCCGGAAAACCCATTGGAGCTTATATTCAGCTCCGGGTCGTACCCGTGATAGGCGGTAAAGAGCTGAAAGATACCGTACCGGATGCCCTGCTGCGCCAGATCATCCCCCACGATCTCTATGTCCAGCCGTTCCCATTTCTCGGCCATGGCGGCCGTGTGCCGGCTGAATAGCACCTCGTATCCCGCCGCCCCGGCCTCTTTCGCCCTGTCGGCGGCGGCCGTGGAGACCTCATCGGCCTCCATGTCCCTGGACGTAAATACCGCCACGTGCTTTTCGACCATGAAGGTATCGTCCTTGGTGATATCGGCCTTGATGCGATACCCGTTCTTGGCTTCTTCGCGGATGATCTCTTTATAGGCCGGCAGCACCTGGTCATTGAGCCGGACCGTGACCGACTGGGCCGCCCCCAGCAGGCGCTCCGGCGTCCCCATCCTGACCGCCAGGACGGTATGGTCATCCTGGGCGCTGTTTTCCTCGATGGTCCGGTATGTCTGCCGGCAATCCGCGTCCTCATAGCCCGCGTCCCCGTCGAGGCAGGCCTCCACTTCCACCCCCATCCCCTGGGTAATGGGTGTAACGGCCGCAGAGACATAGGCCGTATGCCGGTGGTCCATACTGACAAACCGGCGAAACACGAGCCGCACCCGCTTGCCTCTCCCGATCTCCAGGATCACATGCCGGGTGAGACAGCCGGTCTTCATATCCAGCTCACGCCTGAAAAAGAGAGGTGCATACTTGTTTAGATCGATCTTGACACCGTTTATGCGGATGGTGAAGCCGGCCCAATTGATAGCATTGGCCGCCTTGGCGTCACACGCGGGGCAGCCCTTCTCCCAGCCGCCCGCCCTGCTCTTGCCCGGATCGTAGAGGCCTGCCACATAGACGCCGAGAAGCGTATCCCCTCCATAGCCTTCTTCCAGAAAACCCCGCAGTCCCATATATTCATTGCCAAGTGTAAATAAGCTCTCCGCCGCTCTGTTCTGGCTGGGGTCCAGCCGGGTCTGTATAATCTTCCACGGGTCACATACGTAGCCGTACATGGGTCTCCTCTATCCAGCCCGCTGGGGGATGGAGCATATTGGTTTCATTATCCTAAAGTATACCGTGAAGGCAGTGCCATCGTCAATGTTTGACAAACATCGACATTTTTCGGAATCAGCATGAAAATCATGGTATCGCTGCACATCTATATTGATGGCCGGAGCGCCTGTTCCGCGCGGTAGGAGCTCCGCACCAGGGGACCCGACGCCACGTGGGAAAAGCCCATCCTGAGGCCCATCTCCTCATAGGCCTTGAAACCATCGGGATGGATATAGGCGACGACCGGGTGGTGTGCCTCCGAGGGAGCCAGGTACTGGCCGACGGTGAGGAAATCACACCCCGCATCCCGCAGCGCCCCCAGCGCCTCCTTGACCTCTTCATCCGTCTCCCCCAGACCCAGCATGATCCCCGACTTGGTGTATATATCCGGGTCCATCTCCTTGACCGCCCTGAGCAGCATGAGAGAGCGCCGGTAGTCCGCCATAGGCCGTACCGCGGGGTACAGCCGGGGCACGGTCTCTATATTGTGATTGATCACATGGGGCTTGGCCGCCGCCACCGTTTGAAGCGCCCCTGCGTCTCCCTTAAAATCCGGTATCAATACCTCGATGGTAATGCCCCTATCCTGATTGCGGATCGCATGGATCACATCGGCGAAATGCCCCGCCCCGCCGTCGGCCAGATCGTCCCGGGTCACTGAGGTGATCACCACGTGTTTCAGGCCGAGCTCCCCCGCCGCCTGGGCTACGTGCCGGGGCTCTTCCCGGTCCACCCCCTGGGGGGCCCGGTCCTTTCGTACATTGCAGAACGTACAGTTGCGGGTGCAGACACTGCCCAGTATCATAAACGTCGCCGTCCGGCGGCTGTAGCACTCCATCCGGTTGGGGCAGTTGGCCTCATCGCATACGGTGTGAAGGGACAGTTTTTCGAGCATTGCAGCCACTTCATCGTACTGGCGTGAACTGCGGACCTTGACCCTGAGCCATTCGGGTTTTGCCATCATTCGCCTCCCGCCAGCAGTGCGGACAGATCGGTCCGCTGCCCGTTCATTCCGAATACTTTGCAGAAATACCCCGCCACGGTTTCATTCATCCCCTCAAAATCCTGGGGTCCCCCCAGCAGTTTCTCAAGTGACGTCACCCCTTTGTCCGCCAGACCGCAGGGTACGATCCAGTCGAAGTGGGAAAGCTCGGTATTGACATTGAAGGCAAACCCGTGCATGGTGACCCATCGCTTGACCGCGATGCCGATGGCGGTGATCTTGCTATCCCCCACAAACACCCCGGTGTATTTCTGGTCTTCCCCCGTGGCCTCGATGCCGTATTCCTCATGGAGCAGCCGGATAAACACATCCTTTAGATCGGCCACAAAGATCCGGATATCCCTGCCGCGATCTCTCAGGTCCATGATGAGGTATCCCACGATCTGCCCCGGGCCGTGATAGGTCACGTCTCCCCCGCGGTTGACGGGATACACGCTGACGCCCTTTGAGGCGAGCCACTCCCGGGAGACCTTGATATTGGCATCACTCCCCCGGCGGCCCACCGTCAGCACCGGGGGATGCTCCACCAGCAGCAATGTGTCGCCGATCCGGCCTGCTTGCCGCATTTTCAGCAGCGTTTCCTGGACAGCCAGGGCCTCTGCATAGTCCATATGCCCCAGCCGGACGATATTCAGATTCATTTATGCTTTGTCCCCGCGTTCCGCCACATACCGTTTGATCCGCGCAAAGGTCTCGGGGCTTATGATATGCTCGATCCGGCAGGCGTCCGTATCGGCCAGAGCGGAGTCCAGCCCCAGGGACATTTTCAGAAACTCCCCGATAATCCGGTGCCTCTCGTACACCCCTTCCGCCCGCTTACGCCCCTTTTCGGTAAACTGGATGAGGCCGTTGTCATCCACCGTGATATACCCGCTCTCCCGGAGGATGCCCACCGCCCGGCTCACGCTGGGCTTGCTGTAATCCAATTCGTTGGCGATATCGATAGAGCGGACCTCTCCCATACGGCGCTTCAAAAGCAGGATGGTCTCCAGATAATTTTCACCGGATTCATGCAGATTCATTGACGATCACCTGTGTATAAGAATACCTACAATATACCATAAAATCGGTTTTTCACATAACACTTCCAGGCACACTATTTCTTATTGATAGTAAATATCACTTGACGCGGACGGATATCTGGTATATAAATAAGTTAGCATATGCTAACTACGTGGAAAGGATTCGTTTCTTATGATGCTGACTATGACACGGCCAGGTGAGAGCGCGCAGATAGAGCGGATCACGGGCAGAGATGAGACCGTCCGCCACCTGCACTCCCTCGGATTTATAGAGGGAGCGGTGGTGTCTGTTGTCTGCGAGATGGGCGGCAATCTCATCCTGGACATCAAAGGCAGCCGGATCGCGCTGGGCAGGAGCCTGGCCAACAAAATACTTGTAAATCCGAGGAGGTACGCTGATGAAGACTCTCAACAAAATTCCGTGCGGGGACACGGTCACGGTAACAGGCATCGAAGGCGTGGGCCCCGTCAAGCGGCGCATCATGGATATGGGCATCACCAAGGGATCCCAGGTGTTTGTGAGAAAGGTAGCACCCTTGGGTGATCCCGTGGAGATCACCGTCAAGGGGTATGAGCTGACCATACGCAAGGAAGACGCCAAAAAGATACAGGTCGGCTGACTGGACGCAGAGCGGTGAGGCTCTGTTTATTTCAACACGGTGGTTAGCGTACGCTAACCAACAAGGAGGTTTGTATGGGTTTGAAAATCGCATTGGCGGGAAACCCCAATTCGGGGAAAACCACGGTGTTCAATGCACTGACCGGCAGCACCCAGTATGTGGGCAACTGGCCCGGGGTCACGGTCGAAAAGAAAGAGGGACGGTTACGAGGGCACAAGGACGTGGAGATCATCGACCTGCCGGGCATCTACTCCCTGTCCCCCTATTCCCTGGAAGAAGTCATCGCCCGGAATTATCTCATGGAGGAAACGCCCGACGCTATTATCAATATCGTGGATGCCTCCAATATCGAGAGGAATCTGTATCTCACCACCCAGTTATTGGAGACGGGCATCCCGGTGGTGGTGGCGCTGAATATGATGGACGTGGTCAAGAGGAATGGCGACACCATCCATTCCAGCAACTTATCCGCCGAGTTGGGCTGTCCTGTGGTGGAGACATCGGCGGCCAAGGGCACCGGCCTCAGTGATCTGGCCAATGCGGCGATGGCCGCCGGTCAAAAAGCGGACCAGGCGCCCCTGTATCTGTTTAGCGATACGGTGGAGCGCGGCATCACAGAGATCGAGCAGATCGCCAAGGATGCAGTGACCGACAGCCGGTACAATCCCCGCTGGCTCGCCATCAAATTATTCGAAAACGATGAAAAGGTACTCGAAAACCTGAGACTGCCGGACCGGGCGGCCCAGGCCATACGCCAGATCGCAGAATCCTGCGAAAAAGAATATGACGACGATGCGGAGAGCATCGTCACCACCCAGCGGTATGACTATATCACCGGCATCGTCGGCAAGCATGTGGTCAAAAACCGCAAACAGAAGCTGACTCCCTCGGACAAGATCGACAGGGTGCTCACCAACCGGTGGCTGGCGCTCCCCATATTCCTGCTGATCATGTGGGGCGTCTATTACGTATCCATCCAGAGCATCGGCGATATGACCATCGGCTGGGTGGAGACCCTGATCGGGGAATGGATCGGCGGCGGCGTCTCCACTCTGCTCGTCAACGCGGGAGCGGCGGAGTGGCTCCACAGCCTGATCATAGACGGCATCATCGGCGGCGTGGGGGCCGTGCTGGTATTCGTCCCCCAGTTGATGATCCTGTTCCTCTTCATCTCCATCCTGGAGGACTGCGGGTATATGGCCCGGGTGGCATTCATCATGGATAGGCTGTTCAGAAAATTCGGCCTGTCGGGCAAATCATTCATCCCCATGCTGATCGGCACCGGCTGTTCGGTCCCCGCCATCATGGCCAGCCGCACCATCGAGAACGACAAGGACCGCAAGATGACCATCATGCTGACCCCCTTCATCCCCTGCGGGGCCAAGCTGCCGGTCTTCGCCCTCTTTGTGGGAGCGTTCTTCCCCACCATGGCCTGGGTGGCGCCCTCCATGTACCTATTGGGCATCGTGATGGTGATCCTGTCCGGCGTCATCCTGAAACGGACACGGCCCTTCCGGGGCGATCCGGCCCCCTTTGTGATGGAGTTGCCCGCCTACCGGTTCCCCCGGATGAAGGGCGTGCTGATCCATATGTGGGAGCGGGGCAAGGCGTTCATGATCAAGGCCGGTACCATTATATTCGTGGCCTCCGGGGCGATCTGGTTTTTGCAGTCCTTTAGCTGGTCATTGCAGATGGTGGACGCCAGCGAGAGCATACTGGCCTCCATCGGCCGGGTGGTGGCCCCCATATTCATCCCCCTGGGATTCGGCAATTGGCAGGCGGCGGTAGCCAGCATCACCGGGCTTCTGGCCAAGGAAGTGGTGGTATCCACCTTCGGCGTATTGTTCGGCATCGCGGAAGCCTCCGAGAGCGATCCGACGCTGCTTGAAAATATCGGCCAGCTCTTCAATCCCGCCAGCGGCTACGCCTTTATGGTGTTTACCCTGTTGGCCGCCCCCTGCTTTGCCGCCATCGGCGCCATGCGCCGGGAGTTCAATTCCTGGAAATGGACCCTGGGCACCGTGGCCTTTCAGACGGGCACCGCTTATGTGATGGCGCTGATCGCCTATCAGATCGGCAGGTTGTTCCTATAGTAACCACTGATTAAGCCTAATGCGCGGATTGTCGAGAGGATTTTTTGTCCGGCAAGGCAAAAACCACAAGAATACTGGTGGTATTTCAGGTGGTGCGGATTGCGCCAGCAAACGCGCCCGTAATTATCCCGAGCATTTTTAACGCAGCCGGTTGGGTATTACCGGGTACGTTTTGCTTCGCAAAGCCGTACCACATGGAAAATCAGCCGACAAGGCGTGTATTATGATTTAATCAGTAGTTACTAAAGGAGGCGAGATTCTATGTTCATCAACTATCTATTGGGCGGACTGGTCCTCGGCGCCATGCTCTGGGCCATCGTCTACCTGATTCGCAAACGAAAGCAGGGCGGATGCGCCGGGTGTCCCGGCTGCGGCGGAGAATGCGGCGGGCACTGTGCACCGGATCATCCGTCTGATACATGAACCCAAAGAGCGGTACGGAAACGTACCTCTCTGAGTTTTTCCAAATAGGTACATACAAAGACAGGGTGGTGAGAAAGGCTGCAAGACGAGGCAGCGAACCCGCAAAAAAGGGAGCGTATTGAAACATACGTGACCGCATTTTGCAGCTAACGAAGTAAGCAAACTCGCAGTCATTAGATATAGAGAGTTTGCGGTTGCGGGCTTTATCACAGCCTGAGAGCGGTACGAAACGTACCGCTCTTTTTTCATACAAACAATATGGTATATATTGTGGGTTTTTTTGTCCATATATTTCTGATACAATGCTCATCAGTTTGCTTACGGAGGTGACCCATGTTTCACGACCCGGCAGAAAACCACTATGGCATGTGGGCGGCCATGGTGATATGGATCTTGATCTACGGCGCGTTCCTGCTTTTTTTGCCCTTCTACAAAAAGAGCCAGCGAAAGCCATCCAGCGTGTACATTGCCTTTGTGGTGGCCTATGCCCTGGAGATGTTCGGCATCCCCATGAGCATGTATATCGTCACCTGGATCCTCGGACGCCGGCTCCCCGACGGCATCCTCTACGGCCATACCCTCAATATGTATATCGGCCATTGGGGGATGTATATCTGCATCGCCCTGAACCTCATCGGCGCGGCCCTCATCATCGCGGGCTGGCGGCGGATATACAGGGATTATTGGAGCAGGGACGAGAGCGAGCGCCGGCTGGTGACCACCGGCATATACCGGTACAGCCGCCATCCCCAGTACACTGGATTTATGCTGATGACCCTGGGGATGCTCTTTGAGTGGGCGACGCTGCCCATGCTGATCATGTGGCCCATACTGATGGTTGTATATTACCGGCTGGCCCGGAAGGAAGAACGAGAGGTGGAGGCCCAGTTCGGGCAGGGCTACGCCGCATACAGAGAAAACACCAAGATGTTTATTCCCTTTATCGTGTAGACAGACCGGAGGGCTTGCCCTATGGCAGGCCCTTTTTCACACCCCGTATATATACGCCATCCGTTGCTTCACATATTCGAGATCGTATTTCAGGGACATGATGCGGCTGGCGGCCCCCATCTGCAGCAGATCCGGATGGGTCATCAGCTTGGCGCAGGCGCAGGCAAATGCCTTCGCGTCCCCAGTGGGTGCGGCGTAGCCGTTGACGCCCTCGGCGATGAGCTCCCGGTGGCCCCGGATATCGGTGGCGACGACGGGCTTGGCGCAGGCCATGGCCATCAGCAGGCCTCGGGAGACCCCCTCCCGCCGGGAGGCGGACACGGCTATATCCGATTTGTACAGCAGTGTCTTGATATCGCGCCGAAAGCCAAGCCACTCCACATAGTCGTCTATCCCCAGCCTGCGGGCGAGGGTCTGGTAGTGGCCCAGCATGGGCCCCTCCCCCACAAACCACACCTTGAAGCCCTTCGTCATACCCTTTAGATGGACGATTGATTGGAGTATCTGGCGCTGGTTCTTTTCCCGTGTCAGTTCCCCCATGCACAGGATCACCTTATACCCCGCCCGCATGTACTGCATAGGCTGGTAGGCGTCGAGGTCGATCCCGGCGCTGGGGATATAATGCACCCGGGTCCGGGGGAATGCGTCCTTAGCCGTGATGAAATCCTCCAGGTTCAGCGTCACCATCTCCTCGGTAAACCGGGATGCGATGGATTCCGCCGGATACTGCCCCAGATATTTGCCCAGGGGCGCGTCCCGGTAAAAACCCAGGCCGTGGGCCATGTAGACGATTTTGGTATCGGGATGCTTGCGGGCCGCGATGCGCACCAGGAACGACAGGGCCGTATCATTGGTATGGATCAGTTGATATGGATTGCCCGCCAGCAGTTCCTTAATTTTGCGGTAGGCGCGGCAGGCGTTGCGGGAGCAAATGCGCGCAGTTGGCCCGATGGGGTGAAACGCCTGCAGGCAGCGCTGGTTGAGCAGATAGATGCCGCTCTGGTCGGGACAGGCCGCCGCCTCCACGATGTATCCCTTTTCCGACATCATCTCCATGAAGGGAAGCATCTCATGATAGAGCCGGCTGGTCGTGGCGGCTACGTACAGGATGCGCTTGCTCATAGCGCGCCGCCCCGCTTGCGCCGCCGCCATGCGGTGATCAATCGGCGGTACATTGTGGCCGATTGCAGACGCAGCCGAAACAAAAAGACGGGCATACGCGATCGCAGAGACGACAGCCTGCCCGTAAACCGCCGGTATCGCCTCCGCCAATCCCGTGTAGGATGCCCGTCTGATTGTGCCGCCAAAATACCCACAGAGTCTTCCCCCGTCCATGTTTATGTACCCGTAAAAACCCCGTGGATGTTTTATACTATTCATAGGCGCCGGCGATGGTTAAAGGCCCCCGCCTCCGACGGAGAATCCATGGTATGATATACAGCAGGGAGGTGCGTGTATGCAGCGTAAAGATTGTATCTATCTGCGGTTGCAGCGCCAGGGCCTCATCGACCCGGCAGATGAGGACGCCTATGAGGCGCTGTTTCGGGCCCAGCAGCCGGTGCCCACCGTCTACTTCTGCGAGCCGGGGACGCCGCCCCAGCTTCGGGACAGGGCGGCCTTTGACGATCTGGAGCTGAACCGAGACCTGCGGGAATACCACTCCATCGTAAAGGGCCGTTTCATGGGGGGCAATATCGCCTATGTCTATGGGGACGAGCTATCCCTCTACGCATCGGTCTACCGCAAGCCCATGGGGATCTGGACCGAGGAACAGGAGGCGGTCTATCACTGCCTCAAGCACATGGGCCCCCTGTACAAGGAGCAGATCACAGAGGAGACCGGATTTAAGCAGGGCGCCGTCAGCAAGGCATTAACCCGGCTGCAGCGGGCGTTTCTGGTCCACGCCGATCACGGAGACAGCTATGACGAGCAGCTCTGGTATGATTTTACCTCCCTCTTTCCCGAGATCGATCTGGACGCTACCGACCGGGACGCAGCCGTCACCGAGATACTGGTCCGTTTTATCCGCAATATGGTGGTGACCGACCAGCGCCAGGCCAAGGACTGGTCCCGGCTGCCCATGAGGGAGATCAAAAAGGCATTTGACAGAATGGCCGATGGGGATATCATCACACCGGTCGAAGCAGACGGTACTGAGAAATGGGCGCTTACCGAGGACATGACTCTATTGCAGCAAAAATGGCCCGCGCCCCCGTCCCGCACTTTCGTTATGCACCGGGCTGACTACCTGGTCAAAGCCCATGAGAGCGAGCTGAAGGAGCGATTTGCCGGCCTTGAGATATTGCAGTACCTGCTGATCGACGGTATCTTCCAGGGAGCGGTTACCGGCCACTGGCGCATCGGCCCCCACGATGTGGACGATATCGTATTGACCCTGCCGGAGGCGGAGAAGCGCAGGCGAAAAGACGGGATCCTATCGGCGGTGGCCCGGTATTACAGCCCGCCCTACAGCCATATCCGGTTATACGACGGCAGGCCGGTATAGGCGTCACACACGTACATACAGTAACGGTATCTTGTCTCACCTCATAGTATGTATATGCATCATGTATATACATGAAAGGAGTGAGACAATGCAATTCAGAGGGGAATGCGATGACACTGAAAGACCCTTCAGGCTGCAGCCTGTCGACAACGTACAATCCGATGCGCGACGCAGACCCATTTCCGACACCACTGTCTGTAGTTGCTGCACCGAGTCCCTGGCCCGCTTAATCCGGCGGGAATTCCGCAGGGGAGATCCCATCGGGATTACCTTTGTGGAGCAGGGCGTCGCCACCATATTCCTGGGCATGTTCCTGGACCTATCCGGCACGGTGCTGGTAGTCAATGATCTCTTCCTGGAAGACACCGTCAGCTTTATACCGCTGTGTGACATCAGCAGTATCGAGATGGGATGCGCTCTGGTGAACGCTTCTGACGGCCCGATGACCGTCGCTCCCTTGACTTAATACCAATGCCTGCGGTGAATGGGGTCCTCCATTCGCCGCTCTTTCTACCGCCTGCATACCGTCATGCTATCGTCCGATGGAGATTATCTCAATGCCGCATTGACTATGCGGTCACAGAGTTCCGTATAGGAGAGCCCCGCAGCCAGGGCCTCCTGGGGCAGGAGGCTGGTCGGCGTCATCCCCGGCAGGGTATTGGCCTCCAGGCATGTGAAATCCCCGCTTCCGTCCCGCATGAAATCGATCCGGGAGTATGCCCCCAGCCGCAGTTCATGATGTACCTTTATTGCGAGTTTTTGCACCGTTTGGGTATCAACTGCCGATAACCCGGCGGGACATATCTCTTCGGCCAATCCCGTCTGGTACTTGTTTTTGTAATCATAAAAGCCCTCCCGGGGCACGATCTCGATGACGGGCAGCGCCTTATCCATCAATATCCCCACCGAGAACTCCCGTCCCGCCGCCATCTCTTCGACCAGTATATGGGACTCGACCTTTCCCGCCGCTTCGATGGCGTCTTCCAGGGCGCCCCGGTCAGCGACGAGGGATACCCCGATGCTGGAGCCCGCCCCCCTGGGCTTGACCACGCAGGGCAGGCCGATTGTTTCGATCACGGTATCGACCGTCATAGCATCTTTATCGTACATCAGCCACCGGGGGGTCTTGATCCCCGCCCGTGTCATCAATTTTTTTGACAGGTCCTTGTCCATGGCGAGCAGACTGCCGGCATACCCGGTCCCGGTATACCGGACGCCCATCACGTCCAGGGCGGCCTGGATCTGGCCGTTCTCCCCCATGGCCCCGTGGAGCGCGATGAATACCACGTCGGCGCATCGGCAAAGGCCCGGCACATTGGGGCCGATCAGGGCGTCACCGTTTTGATTGCGTTCTTTTATAGCGATAAGATCGGGCTCGTGTTCCGGCACCGTATAGGCGTAGCGCGCCCCCGTTTCAGACGTTTCAAACATCTGTTCATAATGCATTTCATCGATGCAAAGCCCCTCGTACACATCGATGAGCAGCACCCGGTGCCCCGCCTCCCGCAGGCCGTTGGCGATGAGACTCCCCGATGAAAGAGATACGTCCCGCTCGGGACTCAGCCCTCCCGCCAGCACCAATACCTTCATACATGCCCCCTGATCACAGTATAAATATGGAAACATCATATACGCTTATATTCGCTCTTGTCAACAGCCTGTCCAGGCCCATCGCATCCTCCCCGTAAAAAAACCGCCATATCGGCGGTCGGAGCAACGTCAATTTTCGCATATATCTACCGCCTGATCAGCATCCCCCGCATGCCCTTCTCATTCATGGCCCGATAGATGATGTCCCTCTCCTCGTCACTGCACCCCAGCAGCAGCTTGATCTCAGAGTCTTTCTTGTGGGCGTCCACGGTGACCAGGATCGCATCCAGTCTTCTATCCCCGCTCTCCCCCAGCCATACGTCGATACCCCCGCCGTCCATGGACGATGTACCGTCCAGATACCCATAGTCTGCCGGATACACAAAATCAGGGTACCGCGGATGGGCGGTACCCCTGGGGCTGTCAATAATGATTTCATGGTTATTGACCATCTGGTCAAGAATCTCGAAGAAGGCGTCACGCCCCCTTACGCTATTCTTCATCGGGCTCCCCCGCCGTCATCTGCAGATACGCGTTGATGAATACATCCAGGTCCCCGTCCATGACGGCCTGTATATTGCCCACCTCTGCGTTGGTCCTATGGTCTTTCACCATGGTATAGGGGTGAAACACATAGGAGCGGATCTGGCTGCCCCACTCGATGCTCTTCTGCTCGCCCCGCATCTTGTCCATCTTCTCCTGGGCCTCCCGCTCCTGCTTTTCCAAGAGCCGGGCCTTGAGTATCTTGATGGCGGTCTCCTTGTTCTGGGTCTGGCTCCGCTCGTTCTGGCACTGGACCACGATCCCGGAGGGGATGTGGGTGAGCCTCACCGCCGACTCGGTCTTGTTGACGTGCTGGCCCCCCGCGCCGCTACTGCGGTAGGTATCCACCCGGATCTCATCGAAATTCAGCTCGATCTCGGCCTCGTCCTC
>ENA-ORCX01000441-ORCX01000441.1-marine-metagenome-genome-assembly--contig:-NODE-441-length-15324-cov-2.165541_pt1 | contig 15324 bp, 11 predicted proteins | sample MGYA00248630_ERZ508518 | MGnify/ENA primary metagenome ERZ508518 (study PRJEB26188, sample SAMN06268768) | marine metagenome | isolation source: Bioluminescent Bay, La Paraguera, Puerto Rico | place...
CGCTCGGCCAGGAAATCGTAAACGTCGAGCAGGACGTTGTCGTAATGCGGGTCGTTCTGCATGGTCTCCGGGTCGCCCTGGGCATGCATCAGGCACACCGGCGCGTGGGCCTGCGCGGCGGCACCCGCCAGCGCCAGGTCATAGGTGAAGGCGGCCACGTCGTTGACCAGATCGGCGCCGGCCTCCAGCGCCGCCTTGGCCACCGCGGCCTTGCGGGTGTCGATGGAGATGGGCGCGCTCAGCCCGCCCGCGCGCAGGGCGGAGATGATGGGGGCGGTGCGGGAGATCTCTTGCTCCACCGGCACCTCCGCCGCGCCGGGGCGGGTGGATTCGCCGCCGATGTCCAGGATGTCGGCCCCGCCCTCGACCAGCGCGCGGCCATGGGCCAGCGCCGCCTCGGGCGCGTCGAACCGGCCGCCGTCGGAAAAGCTGTCGGGGGTGACGTTGAGGATGCCCATCAGGCGCGGCCGGTCCAGGGTCAGCCCGGCGAGGACGGGGCGGTGGGCGGTCAGCGCGGCGCGGACCTCGTCCGGCAGGGCACGGGCGGGCAGATGGCCGCGGGTGCCGTCGCGGTGCAGCACCTCGACGTCGGAAAACCAGGTCCAGCCGCCGGCCAGCGTCAGCGCGCCTTCGGGCCGGCAGGGGTCGGTCTGCACGATGGGGCGGAAATAGCGCTGTTGCATGGGCGGCCTTCGGTGAACGCGGTCAGAGCGCGGCGGCGGCCTCGTCAATGGCCAGCGCCTCGGCTTCACTATTTTCCGGCAGATCGGCGCCGATCACAACCCGGCGCGCGGCGCCCATGTGATCGGCGAACCACAGCGCCAGCGCCACCGCGTCGCGCGGGCTGGCCGAGGGGCCGTCGATGGCGTCAAGCACGATCTTGGAGGGCGCCCAGACGGTCATCTGGCCGTGCTTCATGGCCCAGTCGAGCTCGGTCCGGGTGTCGGTGACCACGCAGCGCTTGTCGCGCCCGGCCAGGACCCAGGCGTTCTGCTCGATGGCCAGCAGGTCGATGCGGCGCTGCGCCAGCGCGGCGCCAGATTGCGGCGCGGGCGCGTCGGCGGGGCCCACGCAGAGGATCACCGGCGCGCCCGACGCCTGCAGCCGGTCCAGCCATTGCGGCAGTTCCGGCGCGGCGATGGCGGCGTTCGACAGGAAGACCACGGTGGGGTGCGGGGCCAGTTCCTCGACCGGCACGGAATGGACGGGCTTGGGCCCCTCCTGCCCGCGCGACCGCACGATCTCGACCCCCAGCGCGCCGGGGCCGCGGTCGAGCTTTTCGATGCGGACGAAGACGCGCATGGCCTGGGGTTCGAGCAGGATATGCTCGGCGATGCGCTCGGCCAGGGTTTCCAGCAGGTTCAGCCGTTCCGAGCTGAGCTCGGCATGGATGGCCTCGGTGATGGCGTCGTAGGAGAGCACCCGATCGACATCGTCATCCAGCGGCGCGGGGTTCGGGCGCACCTCGACCACCACGTTGAAGCGCACGTGCTGGGTGGCGCCGCGCTCGGCCTGGAACGCGCCGATCTCGACCTCGACCACGTAGTCGCGCAGCGAAATGCGGTCGCGCGGATCGCTGCCCGAGGTGGCCTCGGACCGCTCGGACGGGTGCGCGAAGGCGAGGCGGATATCTTTGCTCATGACAGGTCTCCGGAGCGCGGGCATCGGTTTGGGGCACACTAGGGATTATGCGCCCCGGGGCAAGCCCGCGCGCGGCAGGCCGCCGCCCGTCCGCGACCTCAGTTCTGCGACAGCCGCGTCGGCTGGCGGTAGAAATAGTGCACGCCGATCGTGGCGGTGCGCGGGAAGCGCCGCGCCCAGCGCGGGGAGACGGCCTTGGTGTGGTAATGGGTGGCGCCGGCGGTCAGGTTGTGCGGCGCGCCAGCCAGCATCAGGCGGGCGATCTTCTTCAGCCGCTCATGGGCGGCCTTTTCGTTGATCACCTCGGCCCGGCCGTCGCAGGTATAGGTGAACTGGCACTGGAACCGGCGCCCGGTGCCCTGGTTGATCACGCCGCAGACGGTGTCGGGATAGGCGGCGGAGGCGACGCGGTTCATGATGACCTCGGCCACCGCGAACTGGCCCTTGATGCTCTCGCCGCGGGCCTCGAAATACAGCGCCTCGGCCAGGCACTGTTCCTCGGCGTTGGGGTCGACGGCGGGTTGGGCATCGAGCCACTCGGCGTCGTAGCGGATCTCTGCCACCTTGCCGGACGAGGCCGGGGCCTTGCGCACCGGCTTGAGCAGGCGCTGCAGACGGCGCGTGCCGACCGAGCTCAGCGCCTTTTTCTCGGCGCCCAGAAGCTGGGTCAGTCGGGTGTCGAGAACGGCCGTGGGATCGTTGGAATGCGAAACCGTCACATCGGCATGCGCCATTCCGGCCAGACAAAACGCAACCACGGCGCCGAACGCGCCGAACCGTCTGATACTCATTGCTTGCCCCCAAGCAGCGTGACCTAGGCGGGTCACCAACGGCGGGGACATACTGCAAAACGCACCGCGCGTCCACCCGCGGGGGCGGGACGCTGCCATGCAGCGGGACCTCCGCGCCGGATCAAGGCGCGGGAAATCCTTGCAACCGTTTGATTTCAGGCATTTTCTCAGCAGGCAGGCTTGGTCGCCGCCGAGATCACCAGATGAGCGGCCGCCAGCCGGGCCACGGGAACGCGGAACGGCGAGCAGGAGACATAATCAAACCCCGCATTGCGGCAGAACGCAATAGATTCGGCGTTGCCGCCATGCTCGCCGCAGACCGAAAGCACCACGTCGGGCCGCGCGGTGCGGGCGCGCTCGGCCCCGGTCAGCAGCAGCTCCCCCACCCCTTCCACGTCCAGCGTGTGGAACGGGTCCTCGGGGAAGACGCCCTGCTGCACGTAAGAGCCCATGAAGCGGCCCGCGTCGTCGCGCGACAGGCCATAGGTCATCTGCGTCAGGTCGTTGGTGCCAAAGCTGAGGAAGCTGGCGTGCTGCACGATCTCGCCGGCGCGCAGGGCGGCGCGCGGGGTTTCGACCATCACGCCGAGGCGGTAGTCGAAATCGACGCCCCGCTCGGTGCGCACCGCCGCGGCCACGGCATCGATGCGGGTCTTGACCAGTTCCACCTCGCGCCGGGCCGAGACCAGCGGGATCATGATCTCGGGCACCACCGGGTCGCCCTTGCGGCTGGCCTCGATGGTGGCCTCGAAGATGGCGCGGGCCTGCATCTCGTAGATCTCGGGCACGGTGACGCCCAGCCGCACCCCGCGCATCCCCAGCATGGGGTTGAATTCCGACAGCGCCTCGACCCGACGGGTGACGTCGGACAGCGGCAGGTCCAGCGCATCGGCCAGCTCGCTCATCCCCTCGCGCGAATGCGGCAGGAATTCGTGCAAGGGCGGGTCGAACAGGCGGATGCAGACCGGCAGGCCCTGCATGATCTCGAAAAGCCGGGTGAAATCGGCCCGCTGCATCGGCAAAAGCTGGTCCAGCGCGGCGCGGCGGTCCTCTTCGCTCTTGGCGAAGATCATCTCGCGCATCACCGTCAGCCGGTCCTCTTCGAAGAACATGTGCTCGGTCCGGCACAGGCCGATCCCCTCGGCGCCGAAGGTGCGCGCGGTCTGGGCGTCGGCGGGGGTGTCGGCATTGGCCCGGATACCGATGTCGCAGACATCCTCGGCCCAGCTCAGCAACGTGCGGAAGGCATCGTCGAGGGCGGGCTCCAGCATGTCCACCGCGCCCACCAGCGCCTCGCCGGAGGTGCCGTCGATGGTGATGATGTCGCCCTCGTGGAACACCCGTCCGTCGGGCGCGACAAGCTGCCCGTCGCGGGTTTTCAGGCGCATGTCCGACACGCCCACCACGCAGGGCAGGCCCAGGCCGCGGGCGATCACCGCGGCGTGACTGGTCATGCCGCCGCGCTCGGTCAGCACGCCCGCCGCCGCATGCATGCCGCGGATATCCTCGGGCGAGGTTTCGCGGCGCACCAGGATGCAGGGCTCGCCGCGCGCCGCGCTGGCCTGCGCGGCGGCCGAGCCGAAGACGATCTTGCCGGTGGCCGCCCCCGGGCTGGCCGCGATGCCCTTGGCAAAGCGGTCGCGTGCGCCGCGCGGGTCGACCTGGCTGTGCAGCAGCTCGTTCAGGGCGCGCGGCTCGATCCGGGCCAGCGCCTCCTCGCGCGAGATGATGAAATCCTCGGCCAGGCTGACCGCGATGCGCACCGCCGCGCGCGAGGTCCGCTGCACCCGTACCGCGTCGAGCACATGCAGCGTGCCGCCCTCGATGGTGAACTCGACCTGCATTTCCTCGCGCAGGCGCTGGCGGCAGATCCCGCCCCAGCGCGTGAGCTCTTCAAAGATCTCGGGGCATTGCTCTTCCAACGAGCGTCCGCGCGGGTCGCGGGTGAGGTAGAGCACCCCCTCGCCTTTCTTCAGCGCCGCCCGGCCCTGGCTCTGGCTGAGATAGCGGCCGGTGATCTGGGGGCGCCCGGTCGTGCTGTCGACGTACTGGATCACGCCCGAGCCGCTTTCGGCCGGCCCCAGCCCCAGCGCCATTTCCTGCACCACCAGGCCGAGCCCGGCATCGGCCGGCGCGCCCTTGGCCTGGCGCAGCAGGCGGGCCGTCGTGCCCTCCCAGGCGCGGGCCATGGAGCGCAGCACCTGGCCCAGCTGCTCTGCCGGTTCCTGCGGGAAGGAACTGTCGGTCTCCTCCTCATAGGCCAGCAGCGCGGCGCGGATGGTTTCGTGGTTGCATTCCTGTTCCTCGAACCGGTCGGGGTCGAGGCGCGCGACATGGATCGCATAGGCCTGGACGAAGCGCAGATAGAGGCGGTCGGCCGCCTCCTGCCCCAGCTTCTCGGCCAGCGCGGCATGGCTGGCCTCGTTCATGCCGATATTCAGGATCGCGCCGGGCCCGCCCCAGTCCGGGTCCTCGCTGGAGGGGCGCACGGAAACCAGCGGCGCGGTGCCGAAAAGCGACAGCAGGGCCGATTTGTCGGGCATCTGGCCCACCGCGATGCGGTGCACCGATTCGAAGGACAGCGCGACGGTCTTGGGCACCGGCAGGCCCAGCCGGATCAGGCGCTGCAGGCATTTCGCCCGCCCACCGTGGCGCGCTGTCTCGATATCCGCCGATGGCGTGATTTCAGTGAAGTCGGTGTAATCCGTTTCTTGCAGCACCATCGCGCCTCCCTCAACGCGGGCAGGATACCCCGCTGACGCGACTTGGCAAGCGCGCGGGCGGCAGCAAGGGCCGCCCGCCCGCGCATCAGCCCTCGACGCGGGTCAGGTCGGCCACCTGCATGCAGGTCTCGCTGATGCGGTGCAGCAGGTTCAGGCGGTTGCGCCGGACCACCGGGTTGTCGGTATTCACCTGCACCGCGTCGAAGAACGCGTCGATCGGCGCGCGCAGAGCGGCCATCGCCCCCATGGCAGCGGCGAAGTCTTCCGCCTCCATGGCCGGGGCGATCACCGCGTCGGCGGCGTCGAGCGCCTCGAAAAGCGCGGTCTCGGTCGGGTCCTCGGCGAATTTCGGGTCGGCGCCGAAGCGGTATTCGACCCCGTCCTTCTCTTCGGCCTGGATCAGGATGTTGTTGGCCCGCTTGAAGCCCTGCAGCAGGTTGCCGCCATCCTCGGTCTCCAGGAACTCGGACAGGGCGCGGGCGCGCTTGACCAGCAGGGTGAGGTCGTCGGCCCCTTTCATCGCCAGGCAGGCGTCGATCACGTCGTGGCGCAGGCCCTCGTCGCGCAGGTAGACCTTCAGCCGGTCGTGGAAGAAGCCCAGCAGGTCGTGGCTTGTGCCCGGCAGGCTCTCGCGCAGATGGGCCAGCCAGGTGCCCTCTTCGATCTTGAAGGGCTCTTCCGTCTCGCCGTGCAGCTTGTCGAGCACGGCGTGGAAGGCGGCGCCGAAGACGCCGTGATGGGCGACGTCGTCCACCAGCCGGTCGAGGAAGAACACCTCCTGCTCTTCGGCGGTATCGAGGCTCTGGGCGATGGTGTGCTCCAGCAGCTGGGTGTTGATCAGCCTCTCCAGCCCGAGGCGCAGGTCGTTGCCCAGCACGGTGCGGATGATGCCCAGCGCCGCGCGGCGCAGCGCGAAGGGGTCCTTGGACCCGGTGGGTTTCTCGTCGATCACCCAGAAGCCCGCCAGCGTATCCAGCTTGTCGGCCAGCGACACGGCGATGGAGACGGGGTTGGTGGGCAGCTCGTCCGAGGGGCCGAGGGGCTTGTAATGCATCTCGGCGGCCTCGGCGATTTCCGGGGCAAGGCCCGCGGCCTCGGCGTAATAACGGCCCATGATCCCCTGCAGTTCGGGGAATTCGTAGACCATTTCCGAGGCAAGGTCGGCCTTGGCCACCTCGGCGGCTTCGGCCGCGGCGTCGGGCTCCGCCCAGACCAGCGGGGCGATGGTGCGCGACAGTTTCGAGATGCGCTCGATCCGCTGGGCCTGGGTGCCCAGCTTGTTGTGGAAGGTGACATTGTCGAGCTTTTGCAGCCACAGCGTCATGCCCGATTTCGCCACGCGCAGGTCGTTTTCCCAGAAGAACTTGGCATCCGACAGGCGGGCCGACAGAACCTTTTGGTTGCCCGCCAGGATGGTCGCGCCGTGATCGGCGGTCTCGCGGTTGGCGACGGTGACAAATTTCACGATGCGCCCGGTTTTCGGATCGCGCACCGAGAAGAATTTCTGGTGCTCCTTCATCGAGGTCTGCAGCACCTCGGGCGGCAGGTCGAGGAACTCTTCCCCGATCTCGCCCATCAGCACCACGGGCCATTCCACCAGCCCCGCGACCTCGGCCAGCAGGCCCTTGTCCTCGACCACCTCGAGCCCTTGCGCAAAGGCGGCGTTGGTGGCGTCGTGCCAGATATGATCGGCGCGCTCGGCCGGGTCGATCAGCACATGGGCGCGCTTCAGCCTGGCGGCGTAATCCTCGAACGAGGTCACCCTGATCTCGCCCGGCGCCATGAAGCGGTGGCCGCGGGTGGTGTCACCGGCGTGGATGCCGTCCACCACCATCGGCACCACCTCGGCCCCGTCCTCGCGCGAGAGGATGCAGAGGATCGAGTGCAGCGGGCGCACCCAGCGCAGGCTGCCCGCGCCCCAGCGCATGGATTTCGGCCAGGGGAAGTTGCGGATCGTGTCTTCCAGCACCTCGCCCACGATCTCGGCGGCGGGGCGGCCCTCCTTGACGATCTCGGCGAAATAGACCTGACCCTTCTTATCGTCGCGCACGCCCAGCTGCTCGCGCGTCAGGCCGGTGGCGCGCAGGAAGCCCTCCAGCGCCTTTTCGGGCGCGTCCACGCGCGGGCCCTTGCGTTCCTCGCGGGTGGTGGGGCTGTTTTCCGACAGGCCCTCCAGCGCCAGCACCAGCCGGCGCGGGGTCGAGAACGCCTGCGCCGAGGCGTAGGTCAGGCCGGCCTCGACCAGACCGTCGGTCACGCGCTTTTTCAGGTCCTCGCGGGCGCGGGCCTGCATGCGGGCCGGGATTTCCTCGGAAAACAGTTCGATCAGCAGGTCGGGCATCACTCGGTCTCCGGCGGCGGGGGGCAGTCTGCGGGGGCCGGTTTGCCCTCGAACACCACTTCGCCGCAATGGTTGATCTGGTTCCAGGCATAGCCGCGGCCGTCGGGGAAGACGGCGATCACGCGGTCGATGCCATAGCGGATGTTCTCTTGGCCCATGAAGGCGACGGCCTCGCCCCGCTCCAGCGCCGTGCCGATGGCGACGGCGTCGAAACAGTCGAACCAGCCGGGCGCGACCAGCGGCACCGCGTCCTCATGGATCACGTAGGTCTCGGTCAGCGCGGCCAGCGACAGGCCCACGTCAAAGCAGGCGCGGTAGCGCACCGGCGAGCTATTGGCATCGATCCCTTCGAAGCCCGCGACGCTGACCGGCTCGGGCTGGCCCGAGGCGACCGAGGTCAGCCGGACCTGGGCCGCTGGGCTGCTGGCCGGCACGGGCTCGTAAAAGGCGTAGATCTGCAGGTAATACATCGCGATCCCTGCGATCAGTCCAGCCACAACGATGCCCCCCGCGATCAGCTTGCCGCTCACGCCTGCCATCCCCCGGCCTCGGTCTCGACGAAGGCGTCGGCGCATTTCTTGGCCAACGCGCGGACCCGGCCGATATAGGCCTGCCGCTCGGTCACCGAGATCACGCCGCGCGCGTCCAGCAGGTTGAAGATATGGCTGGCCTTGATGCACTGGTCATAGGCCGGGTGGGCCATGATGATGCGCCGGCCGGTCTTGGGGTCTTCCTGCGGGTGGGCGAGGATCGCCTCGCACTCGGCCTCGGCATCCTCGAAATGGCGGAACAGGATCTCGGTCTCGGCCACGTCGAAGTTGAAGCGGGAATATTCCTGCTCGGTCTGGCGGAAGATGTCGCCATAGCTCAGCGGGATCGGCGAGTCGGGGTCGTTGAAGGGCATCTCCATCACGTGGTCGATGCCCAGGACGTACATCGCCAAGCGCTCCAGCCCGTAGGTCAGTTCGCCCGAGACGGGTTTGCAGTCATGGCCGCCGACCTGCTGGAAATAGGTGAACTGCGACACTTCCATGCCGTCGCACCAGACCTCCCAGCCCAGGCCCCAGGCGCCCAGCGTGGGGCTTTCCCAGTCGTCCTCGACAAAGCGGATGTCGTGCAGATCCATGTCGATGCCGATGGCCGCGAGGCTGCCCAGGTAGAGCTCCTGCAGGTTGGGCGGGCTGGGTTTGATCAGCACCTGGAACTGGTAGTAGTGCTGCAGCCGGTTCGGGTTCTCGCCATAGCGCCCGTCGGTGGGCCGGCGCGACGGCTGGACATAGGACGCCGCCCAGGATTTCGAGCCCAGCGCGCGCAGCGTGGTGGCCGGGTGAAAGGTGCCCGCGCCCACCTCCATGTCATAGGGCTGCAGCACCGCGCATCCCTTGGATGCCCAGTAGCTCTGCAGACGCAGGATGATCTCCTGAAAACTGCGGGGTTTTCCCTCTGCCATTGATCCTGCCCAGCTTGTGAAAAACAGCGCCTGAATAGGCGTCTGCGACGGCAGGGTCAATCACCGCGCCCGGGGATATTTGGCGTGCAATGGCGCACCGCTTTGGTACCTTCGGGCAAGGATTCGCCCGAAACACGGGGCAAAAGGGACAATACATACCGATGAAAGCACTCATTAGCCTTCTGTTTTTCATTCTGGCGGGGATGGTGCCCGCCGCCGCGCAGGACCGCGCCTGGGTCCAGATCGAGGCCCACCCCACCCTGCGCGAGGCGCAGGAGCGCGCCCGCGCCTATGCCGGGGCCTTTCCCGACGTCAACGGCTTCCAGATGCGCTCGGGCTGGTACGCGATCACGCTGGGGCCGTTCACGCCCGAGGGCGCGCTGAACCGGCTGGGCGACCTGCGCCGCGACCGGCTGATCCCGGCGGACAGCTATATCTCGGACGGTGAACAGTACAGCCGGCAATTCTGGCCGGTAGGCGCGGACACCCTGACCGCGGCCCCGCAGACCGCGCCCGGGCGCAGCAGGCCGAAGCCGCGCCCCGTGTCGAGGAGATCGCCCTGCCCGACGAGACCCCGGCCGAGGCGCGCCGCAGCGAGGCGCAGCTGACCCGCGAAGAGCGCGAGGCGCTGCAGGAGGCGCTGCAGTGGGAGGGTTACTACAGCTCGGCCATCGACGGCGCCATCGGCCGCGGCACCCGCGCCGCGATGGCCGATTGGCAGGCCGCCCGCGGCTATGATCCCACCGGCATCCTGACCACCCGCCAGCGCCACGAACTGGTCACCGCCTATCGCGACGCGCTGGCCCGGCTGGGGATGCAGACCATCACCGAGCAGCGCGCGGGCATCCAGATCGACATCCCCGCCGCGATGGTCGAGTTCTCGCGTTACGAGGCGCCCTTCGTGCATTTCGACAGCAAGGGCGACAATGGCGTGCGGGTCCTGCTGATCAGCCAGAGCGGCGACCAGACCACCCTGTTCGGCCTCTACGACATCATGCAGACGCTGGAGATCGTGCCGCTGAAGGGCCAGCGCGAGCGCAAGAGCGACGAATTCGTGCTGACCGGCCGCAACGACACGCTGCAGTCCTACACCTATGCCGCGCTCAAGGACGGGGCGGTGAAGGGCTTTACCCTGGTCTGGCGGCCCGAGGACGCCAAGCTGATGAACCGCGCCGCGCAGATGATGCGCGACAGCTTTCAGACGCTGCCCGAGATGGTGCTGCCCGACCTCGCCGGCGACGCCGGCGCCGAGCAGCGCGTCGACCTGCTGGCCGGGCTGGAGATCCGCAGCCCCGCGGTGGCGCGCACCGGCTTCTACGTGGACGAAAAGGGCACGGTGCTGACCACCACGGACGTTCTGGACCAGTGCACGCGCCTGACCATCGGCGATGAGTACGAGGTCGAGGTCGCGGCGCGCGACGATGCGCTGGGGCTGGCCGTGCTGCGGCCCAGGCAGGGCCTCGCGCCGCTGGCCCATGCCGCCTTCCAGACCGCCACGCCGCGGCTGAAGACGGATGTGGCGGTGGCGGGCTTCTCCTATGGGGGCGTGCTGGATCAGCCGGTGCTGACCTACGGCACCCTGGCCGACCTGCGCGGGCTGAACGGCGAGGACGGCCTGCAGCGGCTCAGCCTCGAGGCCCTGCCCGGCGATGCCGGCGGCCCGGTCTTCGACGCCACCGGCGCGGTGATGGGCGTGCTGCTGGCCCGCGCGGGCGGCGCCCGCCAGCTGCCGCAGGATGTCAGCTTTGCCGCCTCTGTGCCGGCGATCGCCGATTTCCTGTCCGCCAACGGCGTGGACGCCGCGGCGGCCGGGGACGCCGCGCAGATCTCGCCCGAGACGCTGGCGGTGAAGGCCGCCGACATGACCGTTCTGGTGAGTTGCTGGAACTAGGAACGGCACGGTCTGGCCGGGCGGCGCCCCGGCCGGATCACGCCCGCCAGAAGCGCGGCAGGAGAAGCACGAGAACGGCCACCACCTCGAGACGGCCGATCAGCATGCCCGCCGACATCAGCCATTTCGCAGTATCCGGAAAGCCGTGCATGGCGCCGGTCGCTCCGACCTCGGCCCCGAAGGCGGGGCCGACGTTGAAGATCGCAGTCCAGGCGCCGGTGATGGCGGTGGTGGTGCTGAGCCCGGTCATGGACAGGGCGACGGACAGCAGGCCGAAGCCTAGGATGAAGAAGGCGAACATCGCGATGACCGAGTCGACCACGTCGGTCTCCAGCGGGCGCCCCTCGAGGTGCAGCAGCACCACGCGGCGCGGGCTGTAAAGCCGGCTGATCTGGCCGCGGATCGCCTCGATCAGCACCAGGTATCGGAACACCTTGATCGAGCATCCCGTGGACGAGGTGCAGCCCCCGATCGCCCCCACCGCGATCAGCACGACAAAGGCGAAGGGCCCCCAGAGGGTCACGTCCTCGCTGCCGTATCCGGTGCCCGAGAAGAAGGAGACGACGTTGAACAGCGTCTCGCGCACCGAGGCCTCCAGCCCGTGGCCCTGGATCAGGACGCGGTGCGCCACGATCAGCAGCACCGCATAGCCGATCCAGCGCAGGTAGGCGCGCACCTGCACGTCGCGGAACAGCTGCATCGGCTCACCGCCCATCATCTGGATCAGGCGCACGAAAGGCACGCTGGCCAACACCATGAACAGCGCGCCGGCATATTCGGCCACGCCCGCGAACTTGCCAAAGGACTGGTCAGAGGTTGAGAAACCGCCGGTCGAAAGCGTGGTCAGCGCATGCACGACCGCCTCGATCGGGCTCATGCCCAGCGCGAAGTAGGTAACGGCGCAGAGCACGGTCAGCCCCACATAGACCCGGATCAGCGCCGAGGAGATATCCTTGGAGCGCGGCAGCACCTTGCCCAGCGTGTCGAAGCCTTCGGACTTGAAGAACTGCATGCCGCCGACGCGCATCACCGGCAGGAACACCATCGCCACGATGACGATGCCCAAGCCCCCCAGCCATTGCAGGATGCCGCGCCACAGCAGCACCCCCTCGGGCATCTCGTCCAGCCCTTCGAACACGGTGGAGCCGGTGGTGGTCAGGCCCGACATCGCCTCGAAATAGGCATCGACCAACTCGACGTCGGGGGCGCCGAACATGAAGGGCAAGGCGCCGAAAAAGGGCAGCACCGCCCAGGCGCCCGCGGTCAGCAGGAAGGCCTGCTGCACCGTCAGCCCGCCCGGCAGGTCGTTGGAGCAGGCCAGCGCCAGCACGCCCCCGGTCAGCGCCGTCAGCACCGCCGCCTCGACGAAGGCCAGCCAGTTCTCGTTGCCCAGCCACAAATCCAGCGCCATGGGCGCCAGCATCGTGGCGCCCAGCACGGCGATGAGCAGGCCGATCACATATCCGACGGGGCGCAGATCGATCATTCGCGCAGGCTTGGCCGGAGCGTCCGCCCCTGTCAAGCCGCCGCGTTACGGCCGGTGGATGAGCGTGGCAAAGAGGTGCGGGTCGAGGCTGGCACCGTCAAAGGTCTCGCCCTCGGTCAGGATCGACACGGCGTCATGGCTGTGCAGGCTTTCCTGGTGGCTGGCCACGATGCGGAAATCGGCCACCCGCGGGTCCTTTTGCAGCGCCTCGCAGAACAGCCGCGCGGCATCCTCGACGAAGATCGGGTGCGCGGCGTTGAGCTCGGCAAAGGCCTGTTCGTCCTCGCGCTTGACCATGACCTGCGTCTCGGTGGGCACGGCGGCGCGGGCCATCTCGATCAGGTCCTCGAACCACAGGCAGCCGGCGCTGGGGTCGAGTTCGACCGAGATCCGCGCGACCGAGCGCTGCGAATGCGGCGTGGCAAGCTGCCCGCGCGCCTGGCGCGCGTGCTCGCTAAGCTCCAGCGAGCAGGGGCAGGTCGAGGAATAGACATAGTCGAGATGCATGATCTTCTGGCGGACGCCCGCCCGTTCGACCAGCTCCAGCGCGATGTCGTAATACTGGTACCCCTCCAGCCCCGAACGCAGCGAGGTGACCTTCATCGGGAAGGAGAACCGCATCTGGATGCGCGCGTCGAAGCTCTCGAGGTCGGACTTGTAGTCGTCCAGCGCCGCCGAGATCACGTCGAAGCTGAAGGTCCGCTCGGCATGGGCATAGAAGCTGCGCATGATGCGCGACATGTTGATGCCCTTCTTCTCGGCCTCCAGGCTGACCGTGCCGGTGACCGAGGTCTCCAGCGTCAGATCGCCATTGTCGCGGGTGTGAAAGCGCACCGGCAGGCGGAAATTGGAGATCCCCACGTGCTGGATATGGCGGCGCGCACCGCGGATCAGGCTGGCCGGGCCGTTCTGCAGGTCGGGCAGCGTGGCCCTGTAGCCGGCATCGGCCTCGAAATCATGCGGATAGTCGCGGCTGAGATCGGGGTAATTGGACACCGCACGGCCGGGCAGCAGCCGTGCGACGGCCGGGTCGAGCTCGGCCAGTTCGGCGGCATCGGCCGAGGCCGCCCACTGGCGCAGCAGCTCCAGCGCTTCCTTGGCCTCGTCGCGGCTCGGCTGGGCGCCGATCTTGCCGGAATGGATGTTCATCGGGGTCTCCCCTCCGCGTCCTGTCGCAGGTTCTATATGTGGGATTTGGACGGCGAATGTCCAATCCTACGCGACAGATACGCAAATGGACACGGTTCAGATCACATCCAGCGCGGCCCGCATGTCGGCCAGCAGGTCCTCCGTCGCCTCCAGCCCCAGGCTGATCCGCACCAGCCCCGGCGTGATGCCCAGATGCTGTTTCTGCTCGTCGGGCAGGCGCTGATGGGTGGTGGTGGCGGGGTGGGTGACCAGGCTTTTCGCATCGCCCAGGTTGTTGGAAATGGTGAACAGTTCCAGGGCGTTGAGGAAGCGGAAGGCCGCCTCCTGCCCGCCCGCGACCTCGATCGCCAGCATGGTGCCGCCCGACCCCATCTGGGCCTGCGCCAGCGCGTGCTGCGGGTGGTTGTCCAGCCCCGGATAGAGCACGCGGCTGAGCTTCGGATGGCCCTGCAGCGCCTCGGCCAGCGCCGCGGCGCTCGCCGCCTGTGCACGAACGCGCAGGTCGAGCGTCTCCAGCCCCTTCAGCATCACCCAGGCGTTGAACGGGCTGAGCGCCCCGCCGGTATGCTTCAGGTAGGGCTCAAAGGTGCCGCGGATGAAATCCTTGCTGCCCAGCACCACGCCGCCCAGGCAGCGCCCCTGCCCGTCGATATGCTTGGTGGTGGAATAGACGATGACATCCGCGCCCTGCTCCAGCGCGCGGGAAAAGACCGGGGTGGCGAAGACGTTGTCGACGATCACCAGCGCGCCCACGGCATGGGCCCGCTCGGCCACGGCGGCGATATCGATCACCTCAAGCGTGGGGTTCGACACCGACTCGAAGAACACGGCCTTGGTGTCCGGCCTGATCGCATCGCGCCACTGGTCGAGGTCGGTGCCGTCGACCAGCGTCACCGCGACGCCGTAGCGCCCCAGCACCTCTTCGAGGATGTAGAGGCAGGAGCCGAACAGCGCCCGCGCCGCCACCACGTGGTCGCCCGCCTGCAGGATCGAGGTGAGCACGCCGTTGACCGCGGCCATGCCGGAGGCGGTGGCAAAGCCGTCCTCGGCCCCTTCGATCGCGGCGATGCGCTCTTCGAACATGCGCACGGTGGGGTTGCCGTAGCGGGCATAGATGAACTCATCCTCGCCCAGTTCCACGAAACGCGCCTCGGCCTGCTCGGCGGTCTCGTAGACGAATCCCTGCGTCAGGAAGATCGCCTCGGACACCTCGCCATACTGGCTGCGCCGCGTGCCTGCATGCACCATCCGGGTGCGCCGGTCCCAATCCTTCGTCATCGGCCCGCCTCCTTGCGGCAACAAAAAACCCCCACCGCAAGAGCGCCGGGGGCCGCAAAAAGCTCCTGACCTCTTTAGCGGCATATTTAACGTGGCCCGCAATCCGGTGAACAAATCGCCACGCTGCGGGACATACCGCCGCACCCCGTGGCCGTCAAGCCGCGTCATGCGGCTGTAACAGAGGGTTCACGGCCCCGTCGTATGCATGGCTTACACATCGCCCCCAAGATGTTGTGGGAGCTGCCCCGATGCCCCTCGTCCAGATCAACGCGAGTCGCGCCCGGATCGCCCGGGCCCGGGGCGCCGGCCCGGTCGGCGCGGCGCTGGGCAAGGCGCTGCGCGCCGTTCCGGCCGAGGCGCCGGTGGTGGTGATGATCCACGGCTTCCGCTTCTCGCCCGCGCGCCCGGGCAGATGCCCGCACGGCCACATCCTGTCGCCGGCCCCGCAAAGCGACAGCTGGAAGGCGGTGTCCTGGCCGCGGCACCTGGGCTTTACCGGCCGCGCCCCCTCCCAAGGGCTGTGCATCGGTTTCGGCTGGGAGGCGGCGGGCACGATCTGGACGGCCTATGGCGA
>ENA-ORCX01000442-ORCX01000442.1-marine-metagenome-genome-assembly--contig:-NODE-442-length-15315-cov-2.984053_pt1 | contig 15315 bp, 10 predicted proteins | sample MGYA00248630_ERZ508518 | MGnify/ENA primary metagenome ERZ508518 (study PRJEB26188, sample SAMN06268768) | marine metagenome | isolation source: Bioluminescent Bay, La Paraguera, Puerto Rico | place...
CTCGGATAATAGAACGCGATTTACTTCCGTCGTTCTTGACCCCGAAGGAAATCACCCAAGCCCATAAAATAAGATGCTAGATTCACTTGTTGATCTCGTTTACAACACAGGCTTTTTCCTGCTCGACTGGAGAATGCTTGTGATGTGGGTAGTGGTAGCCGTACTCCTTTATTTAGCGATTGCCAAAGAATTTGAGCCACTGTTGCTCGTTCCTATTGCTTTTGGAGCCCTGCTAGCCAACTTACCTACAGAAGGCATTATCAATGCCCCGGCTGAGGCCGTTCATGCCAATGCAAATGGCACACTCATCTATGTAATGCCGGAACGTGGAGACTCTATCGAGATGTCCAAAGTTCCCGTACATAAGATTGATTTTATTAAAAAAGGAATTTCCCAGAAAGACGTTGAGGCACTAGCCACAAACGAAGGTCTTATGGGGGTTATTCGCCCTGATAAAGCACCTGAAGGTGATATTGTTACTTACACAGTTACAGTAGAAGGACGTCAGTTGACACTGCAAACGGGAGACCGCTTCCTGTGGGCTGATACAGAAGGTCCTCTTTCTGATGGTCTGGTAGTTTCAATCAACGCCACTGAAGGTTCTAAGGTAGTAAAAGGCCAATCTATCATGGATCTCCATGGAGATACCGAAGGCGGTCTTTACTATTACCTCTCAAAGGGTATTCACCTCGAACTCTTCCCTCCACTCATTTTCTTGGGTGTAGGAGCATTGACAGACTTTGGTCCGCTCATCGCCAACCCACGCACACTGATCCTCGGTGCTGCAGCTCAATTTGGTGTATTTGCAACCTTCTTCTTTGCTATCTTTGCTCTTGGATTCAACTCTCAGGAAGCGGCGGCCATCGGTATTATTGGTGGTGCGGATGGTCCAACATCCATCTTCCTGTCCAATAAGTTGGCTCCACACCTTATGGCTCCTATCGCCGTAGCCGCCTATTCTTATATGGCTTTGGTTCCGGTTATTCAGCCACCTATCATGCGTCTACTTACAACTCAAAAGGAACGTAAGATTCGCATGAAGAGCCTTCGCAAGGTAACAAAGCTGGAAAAGCTGATCTTCGCCATCATGGTAACTGCCGTATGTATTCTTATCGTTCCGGCAGCATCCGCTCTGATTGCCATGCTTCTCCTCGGAAACTTCCTGCGTGAATGTGGCGTTACTGAACGTCTTGTAAAAGCCGCTCAGAACGAAATGATCAATGTGATCACCATTTTCCTCGGAACCAGCGTTGGTATTACGATGACAGGTGACCGCTTCCTGCGCCCGGAAACCCTCGGCATTCTCCTTCTCGGCGTATGCGCCTTCGGAGTTTCTACTGCAGCAGGTATTCTAATGGCCAAACTGATGAACGTATTCAGTAAGAACAAGATCAACCCATTGATCGGTTCTGCTGGTGTGAGTGCTGTTCCAATGGCTGCTCGTGTATCCCAAGTTGAAGGTCAAAAGTATGACCCATCCAACTTCCTTCTGATGCACGCTATGGGACCAAATGTTGCTGGTGTTATCGGCACAGCTATGGCTGCCGGGTTCTTCATTGCAACCCTTGGCTAGGCCACATATTTATCACTTCACGGGCGGTAGTAAATGCTACCGCCCGTTTCCATTTCTTTCACGAAGATACTCCTGCCCCACCCCGCATAGTTACCATTTTCGTATTTATCTTTAATAAACAAAGCCATGAGCTATCCATTCCCAGTCCTGACAAAAGAAGAAGCAGGTAAACTCTTCAAAAACGGTGAAACAGTCGGGTTCAGTGGATTTACTCCAGCAGGTGCTGCAAAAGTAGTATCTCTGGGTATCGCTGAACACGCCAAAGCTGAACACGAAGCAGGTCGCGACTTTAAAATCGCAATCATAACCGGAGCTTCCACCGGCGACTCCCTTGATGGAGCCTTGGCTCGTGCAGACGCTATTTCCTGGCGCACACCATACCAAACCAACAAAGACCTTCGCCAGAAGATCAACAAGGGAGAAGTAAAGTTCTTCGACATGCACCTTTCACAAGTTGCTCAGAACTTACGTTACGGTTTCCTTGGCGATGTTGATTGGGCTGTTGTAGAAGCTGCCAACATCACAGAAGAAGGCGAAATTACACTAACTACTTCTGTTGGGAACACACCTACCATCTTGAACCTCGCCAAAAACGTCATCATTGAACTCAATGAAGCTTGCCCTAAAGAAATCTACGGCATGCACGACATTTATGAGCCAAAAGATCCTCCACACCGCACAGAAGTTCCTGTTTACCGCACAGCAGACCGCATTGGCTCTGCAACAATAAAGGTAGATCCGGCCAAGATTCGTGCGATTGTTCTCAACAACGAACTCGACCAAGCACGTGACTTCGCTGATCCTGATGAAACAACTCTCAAGATTGGGAAAAATGTAGCAGACTTCCTCGTTTCAGAAATGGAAGCTGGTCGCATCCCTCAGGAATTTCTTCCAATTCAAAGCGGTGTAGGCAACATTGCAAACGCATTGCTTTCCGCTCTCGGTGATCACGAAAAGATTCCTGTATTTGAGATGTATTCCGAAGTTATCCAGAACTCTGTTGTGGATATGATTAAGAACGGAAAAATCTCCATGGCATCTGGTACATCCATCACGGTTACACCTGATATCCTTTCCGATATTTACAAGAATCTTGATTTCTATAAACAGCACATCGTGCTTCGCTCTCAGGAAATATCCAACAACCCTGAAGTAGTTCGTCGCCTCGGAGTTATCAGCATCAATACTGCCATTGAAGCTGACATCATGGGTAACATCAATTCTACCCATATTATGGGTAAGAACCTGATGAATGGTATCGGCGGTTCCGGTGACTTCACACGTAACGCTTATATCTCCATCTTCACATGCCCATCTATCGCCAAGGGCGGCAAGATCTCCACAATTGTTCCTCTGGTTTCCCATATAGACCACACTGAACACTCCGTGCAGATCCTCATTACAGAACAGGGTGTTGCTGACTTACGTGGACTTGATCCAAAACAACGAGCAGAAGAAATCATTGAGAAGTGTGCACACCCTGATTACAAGGAAGAGCTACGCGGCTATCTTGAATCATGCGGTGAAAGTGGTCACACACCGGAAACACTCGCAAATGCCTTCAAAATGCACCAGAAATTCCTCTCTGAAGGAACGATGAAGGACGTAAGCTGGGAAGCATAAACCTGTTTTCCAATTACTTTGTAAAAGAAAGCCTGTCGGATTTCCGACAGGCTTTTTGTTTGGGTTTAAAAGAATGAAATAGAAGAATGGGATTCTTATCGGGAGAAGAAAGGATCCATTAGCACTTCCCAAGGGCAGCAACCGCCGCTCCAATGAGAGATGCATTATCTGTTTTCAACAGATCGTAATAAATACCGCGCTTAACTCGCAGCATATCGTATAAATAGTATTCAATGCGTTCGCGATAGAAATAGCGGCCAGCATAAGAGGTTCCGTCGATACCAACACTTACAGGGCGCATTGGGTTGGTGCCCTCTCCTGTTTTAATAATGGCAGCAGCCATATTAACAGCAGAAAGACGTGCCGCACGCTCCAATAATCCGTCAATAATCCAATATACGGTTTCACGTGCATCATCATCAGCCTCATCTGCCAAAGCAGCACCCAAAGCATTTTCGGTTGATTCAGGAATGATCATGAAATCATTCACATCCTTGGTATCCAAACTCTTATCAATATCAAGAGAAGGGATTATACCAGCTTCCATCGCCAGAGATAGAGCATGAAAAACAAGTTCTCCCATATAAGCACCGGAGATCTGTTTTTCGAGATAGCACTTACCCGGAGCAGATGAAGCTTTGTCCAGCATTTCATCCGCACGCCCCAGAGGAATACGACAGAAATTGCCCGTCTCACAATTGATTATTTGCACTCCTTCATTCAGGTCAGGTAATTTGCCGATATTTGAGTTTTTCTCAACATAGCAGGTATTGGAACCGGTTCCTAAAATAAAGCCCACATAGCTGCCGTATTTACGCTCTAAAAGGTCAGCTTGTGCCGTAAGCAAAGTAGTAACGGTGTCATTCAAGACAACAACACCAATGTCCTTATCCAGTCCTTTCTGTTTGAGAGCAGCATTCAGACATTCACCAATTACAGTTCCTTCAACTTCCTTAGCCTTTACCTCTTTGGTAAAATTCATCACACGGCCATCCCCATTGGGAAGAATTTCGGCAGGGTATGAAAAGCAAAAACCAATTTCATCTGCCTCATCTGTAAGTGACATGATAAAATCCGCAAACCTATTGTAGAACTCTTCTTTGGTAAGCTCTCCCTGAGTCCCAGGCATTTTAGTTTTCTGGAAAGACTCAACAACTGGACGGGCAGAACCATCAAGAGATACATCAAAGGAAATCAATGCTGTTCTCAAATTAGTACCACCCGCATCGATTACGATAACCTTTTTGCCAACTTCAATCTGTTCGGTTGGAGCAACATAAGTTGGAATCATGGCAAGAGAACTATCCTCCCCATTCAAGCCTTTTTCCATCTCATCAAGAAATGCCTCAAGGCAATTTTCCACATCGATGCGCTCGGGATGCATCCCACATGTCTTTAGAAAGGCGTATGCCGCGGTTTTAGGAGTCAAGGTATTCATAGCTATATGCTAATGGAGGATAATTTTAAAAAGCATTCAAGCAAAATACATAAAAATGCATGAAACCTTTTACGATTCCAAGACTCCACCTATCCCTTGACTTAATTTTAAACTCCCAAAGCACTTGGGATAATCTTTCCAGCCTCAGAACGTGGCAAATTGCTTAGTAAATGCCACTCCTTTGGCATCTGCCAAGGAGCCAGCCACCCCCTCAATTCCGCTTCAATTTCAACAACAGAGGTAAAAGCTCCTTCAGGAACACAATAAACACATACATGCTCCCCCCATTCCTCATCAGGTTTGCCACAGACATATACATCACGAACCAACAGGGTACTTAACAAAGCTTGCTCAACCTCGTAAGGATCAATCTTTTCTCCTCCGGAAACAATGGTTCTATCTAAACGACCTACAATTTGTAAATACCCATCCTCGTCAAAGTATCCAACATCATTGGTTTCCCAATTACTGTCATAAAAAACGCCTCCAGGAAAATAACCATGACATAAGGAGCTGCTTTTTATCTGTATACATCCCGGAGTTTTTTTATTCGCGGGATTAAGATCATTCGTCAAACACTGAATATTTGCATGGGGCAAGGGAATCCCAACCCCTCTTTTACCGGACATAAAAGCATTCACAGGCAAAGCACTAACCACAGCAGCCGTTTCCGTAGCCCCATAGGAACAAACAACTGGTAGTTTCTGTGAAAAGGCCTCTTCCAGCACATGCTTATCAGCTTTGGCACCCCCCAATAAAATCATCCTAAAACGCTTTAATTGAGCAACTGCATCCGAGTTCTCCATCAAGCGCCTTAATTGCAGTGGCACCAAAGACAAATAACACTCTTCGGGACTAAAATCAGGAGGTTCTTCTAAAAAGCCTTTCCAAGGACGAATGAAAAAATCACCATTCCCCATTATAGAACGAACCACCTGCATAAATCCACTCACGTGAAAAACAGGCAGGACACAACAGGCATTGATATCTTCATTCTTAAAGAACTGATGAAAAGCCACAGCAGATGCAGCCAAAGTATCCCAACTGTGAACAGCAAATTTCAAACCTCCACTGCTACCACCGGATGGAATAAAGATACCAGGTGCTCCTGCTAAACGACGACGAATAGGCAAATAAGAAGCATCCGGTGATTTATACTCGGAAACAGCCAAGTCTTTACTTCCGAAAACGTGCTGAGGTCGGATCCAATCTAAAGCTTCATTGATACGTCTAGTCCCCCAACCAGGATCACCAAACCACACAGAGCAGCCCTGAATAATTGCTGCAAAAACAGATTCCAGGAATTTAACAGGTTCCTTTTCACATACAAAAACCCTTTCCCAAGGTTCTGCAGTAGCCAAACTACTACGTCTACGCAAAGACTGGGGATCTAATCCTAAAGCCTCAACACGAGGAATCAGCAACTGCCAATATGGGTCCATATACGTTTATAAGTATCCAACTGAAACACATTTCGGTCAAGCTTGCCCCCATGAATATCCCAACCCATATCATCATCAAAAAGATAAGACGTATCCACTCCAAGAGGCAAAGAGGTGCCGCGGGCAAGATCCAACAAAGGCCACAAGCCTATGGCTGTCTCTAAGGAGGAAGAGAAAACTACCTTGCCTTGAACTTCTTTTAACAGCATCTCAAGTTTAGCCAGCGAACCCCACACAGCAGGCTTAATAACATAAAACCCATTCCAGCCCTGATCTAGTACCCTCTCCAATTCCTCTTCACAGGCTACGGATTCATCCAAGGCGACAGGAATCCCATATTTTTCCTGCAAATGCCCCATAAAAGCTTCTTTTCCTCTAGGACAAGGCTGCTCAACATACTGAATTTTCTCTGAATAAGGCACCAGAAAACGGAACCATCGCTCTGCTGAAGCATCATCCCAGCCCTCATTAGCATCCAACCGAATAGAAGAGCCATGTGGCAAATCACTCAACAGTCGTTCGATTTCGGCACATTCATCAGCAAACAATCCTTTACCCACTTTTACCTTAAAAATGCCTTTATCTATGAGTTTTTTACGATTGGTAATCAAAGAACACACAGAAAACTCAGGCAAAAGCTCATCTCCACGATTCATCATCCTCCAGGCAGATTCAAAACCATAGCGGACACACTTCAGTGACTCTGGAATTTTCTCCAAAAAATAGGCTTCATGAGAGGAAGGCATCCAATCACAATAACCCATAGCTTCCAAAAAACTTTCCGTATGGAAAAAGTCCAAAGGAGCAATCTCACCAAAACCTAGCTTTCCATCTTCACGTTCTAAACGTAAAAGAATGCCACTCCTCTGTTCCAATAACCCATGTGCCGAATGAAATGGGTGTTTTAGAGTCCGCTTATAAGTTCGAAATTGAACAGACGCCTTCATAGGACAACAAGCCATCATAAGGAGTAAATACTAGCGAGAAAAAAGCATCACAGAAACAAAAGTTAAACTCGAAAAAAGAGATAATTGAGTCTATGTTTTCATATAAAAAAAAACAATATTCATCCATAAATGAACTGGTTTAACCTTTTTTTGCGTAAATCACTTACCAACAAACAAAATGCAGACCTTCAGTTCATGTTAAATACGCTCCGTATTTCGAACATACCTGATGACCTTCTCTCGGCATACGAAAAGGAATACCTCTTACCGCTGGCACTTTCAAATAACAAAAAATATAACGAAAGGAAAATCCAACAACTGACGAAAATCAAAAACAAAGAGTATCCGGAATCATCAACAAAAGTAATTTCAGCCATTTATAGACTCGGAATTACGACACATAATATTTTGTTTTTGGAACCGGCCCAACAAGCACTTAAGGAATTAGCTTTAATGGGGAGCATTAAAGCACAAACCACGTTAAATTACGGAATAGAGCAAAAAAAGAAAGATCCCAAACTCCACTTAAAGATAATAATAAGCAAAGGCATACACAGACATAATCTAAATGCAAAAAAAACAAACGCGTTGGCATATCATCTTCTGGCATTGATACAAAATTCAGAATTCAATGATAAAAATACAATACGTAACCTGGAGCGTATAGCTGAATCGGAAAACAGCCCGGAAGGGGCTTATGTTTGTTATGCTCTCTCTTATGTCGAACATCCCTATAAATCAGTCGCAAGAGAAACCCTTGCCACCATGTACTACACTTACGGAAACATGTTGGCAGGATTACTCATCCAAAAGTTATTGAACATGGATAAAAACGTTTCTTTGGAATATCTACCTTTAATTGAGAAGCTAAGAAATTTGACTATCTGGATTGAAAATAAAACAGAAGATGAAATCCAGGAAACACCTTTATTCATGGAAATAAAGGAAATGGGAATAAAGTGGTGTCGGGAAAAAGGAGAGACTTACTTAGATGAAATCATGTCAGAAATGAATGATTATGACTCAAAATTGCTCACCACATTAAAACTCTGTTGGAAAGAAATTGACCTCTACGTATAAGATTTTTCAAAAAAAGCTTGCGATTCCTATATGAAAAGGCATTTGCTCAAACATGGAGCATCAAAATCGTTCACCCAAGCAAATCGACAGTCTTTTTTATCCGGCTGCTGACGATTTTTTCACATCAAGCCTTCCTTATGGCTTGACCTACGATGATATCAGTTTGGCAACTCTCTATTCTGAGGTTCTTCCACGTGCGACAAATCTGGATACCGAACTCTCCGATCAATTGAAACTGCACCTCCCCATCGTTTCAGCAGATATGGATACAGTTACAGAGGCCAATATGGCAATTGCTATGGCGATGAATGGCGGCATAGGACTGATCCATTACAACATGCCAAAGGCTCAACAACTCAGAGAAGTATCCAAAGTAAAAAACCATGTTCATGGCCTTATTCAGGATCCGATCACAGTGACCCCTGAAATGACAATAGGTGATGTGCTTCAAATGATTGAAGAACACGGATATGGCTTCAGAACTTTCCCTGTCATCGACAAAAACAGCGTGCTTTTAGGACTTTTGCGTGGTCGAGTTGTCAAAGAACGTTACCGCGAATGCAAGGTACATGAGGCAATGACTCCCCGGGAAGAAGTCTTCACAATCCGCGAAGATGATCTGGGAAACAATCCAATTGAAACAGCTGACCGTGCGTTCCAAGACCATATGGGAATCCACAAATTATTGGTTTTAGACGGTCAAGACCGCCTTCGTGGATTATTCACATTAAAGGATATCGAACGCATTAACCTGGAACAAACCGCCGGTCGTCGTCCCGCACGCGATTCCCAATTCAGCCTCGTTTGTGGAGCAGCAATCAGCACAGTATGGAATAAAGACGGTTCCATAAATAAAGAAGCCACATTAAGCCATGTTAGCAATCTCGTAAACAGAGGTGTCGATGCCATCGCGGTTTCAACAGCGCATGGATTCACCCAAGGCGTAGGTAGCTCCGTAAAACTGATTAGCGAAGAATTTGGCGATAAGGTAACAATTATTGCCGGTAATGTAACCAGTGCCGAAGGGGTTGAATATCTTGCAGATTGTGGAGCAAATGCGATCAAAGTAGGACAAGGCCCCGGCTCCATTTGCACAACACGTATTGTTGCCGGTGTAGGCATACCTCAATTCACTGCCGTTTACGCTTGCTCACGTGCCGCCAAACAAAAAGGAGTCCGCATCATCGCAGATGGTGGCATCACAAAGAGCGGAGATATGGTAAAAGCACTTACTCTAGCCGACGCAGTAATTTGCGGTTCTCTTCTCGCTGGTGCTCGCGAAGCCCCAGGCCAAATAATGGAAATTGAGGGAAAAACCTATAAGCAATATCGCGGAATGGGGTCCCTTACAGCAATGAAAGCTGGCTCCGCAGCTCGTTACGGTCACGACAAAGAAGCAGAAAAATTACAAAAACTAACTGCAGAAGGAATTGAAGCACTCAAAGAAGTCGCTGGTAGCTTGGATAACATTCTTCATCCACTGGCAGGAGGTATCCAAAGCGGCATGGGGTATCTGGGGGCACACAACCTCAAAGAAATGCACGAAAAGGCACGCTATATCCGCGTAACAGCCGCAGGACAACGCGAAAGCAGCCCGCACGATGTAATTGAAGTTAAGACCAGTAAATAAAAAGTCCATACTTCCCCTTTTCGAAAGCAGCCTGTTCAAGGCTGCTTTTTTGTGCATAAACCTCAATCAAACAGGTAAACTCTTGATTTTTCATAAGACAAAACTAGCCTGTTTGCTTTCATTTTATTCAAGAAAACAATCCCAAGAATTATGAGCAGTAAGGAAACACATTCATTTCAAGCAGAAGTAGGTCAACTACTAGACATAGTAACACACTCCATCTATACAGATCGTGAAATATTTGTCCGTGAGTTGGTTTCCAACGCAGCAGACGCACTGGAAAAGATGCGTCATACCCAACTTACAGAAAGAGACATCTATAACGCAGATCTGCCTCTGGAGATCTACATCACCACAGATGAAGAGAAGGGTCTCATAACCATACAAGATTACGGTATCGGGATGAGTCGTGAAGAACTGGTGGAAAACCTCGGAACCATTGCACACAGTGGTTCAAAAGCATTTGTAGAAGCTCTGAAGAAGAGCAAAGAAGAAAATGACCAAACAGGCCTTATCGGGCAATTTGGAGTTGGATTCTACTCTGCATTTATGGTCTCCGATTCTGTAGAAGTTCACACACACTCTTATAAGAACGATGCTCCTGATCTTGTTTGGATCAGCGATGGAAAAACTGGTTACAGTATCGAAGAAAGTGCCAATGAACAACGCGGCGCAAAAATAGTAATGCACCTCCAGGAAGAAGCGAAAGACTTTTCCAAGGAAAGCACGATTGAAAGTATCCTTAAACGCTATAGTTCATTTGTCCCCTTCCCCATTCACTTGAACGGGAAGAAAATCAATACGGTTCAAGCTCTTTGGATGCGTAGCAAAAATGAAATTACCGAAGAAGAATATACAGAGTTTTACAAATATCAGGCCAATGCCTTTGATGACCCATTACTCACTCTCCACTTTGCGGCAGATGCTCCCCTAACCATCAATACCCTTTTGTTTACACCAAAAGAAAACATGGAGCGTTTTGGATTGGGAAGAACAGAACCTGGAGTTGCTCTTTATTGTAAGAAAGTATTGATCGACCCCAAGCCACAGGATTTGCTACCTGAATGGCTACGTTTCCTCCGGGGCGTTATCGATAGTGCAGACCTTCCGTTAAGCCTATCTCGTGAAACGATGCAGGACAGCGAGCTGCTAAAAAAAATCAGTAAGGTAATTACTGGCCGTTTTATTAAAAGCGTTGCAGAAACAGCAAAGAAAGATCCTGAAAAATTCGACGCATTCTACGAAGCCTATAATACAAACCTAAAAGAAGGTGTCGCCACTGATTACGCAAACCGCGAAAAGCTGGCTAAGCTGCTTCGTTACGAATCTTCTTTAACCGAAGCAGGTAAAAAAACGAGTTTCTCAGATTACATCTCCCGCATGGGTGAAAAACAGGAAAACATCTATTACCTGTTCGGAAAATCAAGAGAATCTATTGAGCAAGCTCCTCACTTGGAAGCATTCAAAGCACGTAACATCGAAGTCATCTATCTCACAGAAGCAGTTGATGAATTCGTAATGACTCACTTGAATGAGTTCGACGGCAAAAAACTGATGTCTGCCGACAATGCTGAATTAGATCTCGATGACGTTTCTGGTGACGCAGAGGGAGAAGCAATTGAAAAAAGCGAATTCGATTCTCTATGCAGTTGGTTAAAAGAGACTTTAGGAGAAGCGAAGGTAAGCAAAATTGAAGCTTCTAAAAGGTTGGTTGACAGTCCAGCAATGGCACTCAACAGCAATCCGATGCAAAGCCCGGCAATGCGTCAAATGATGAAAGCAATGAACCAACAACTACCTGAACAGCAAGCTGTTAATCTTGAATTAAACAGCAAACATGCTCTGATAAAGAACCTTGCAACGTTGAAGGAAAAGGATACCGAAACAGCCAAACTTGTAGCTGAACAGATTTACGACAATGCTCTGATCTCTGCAGGTTATATGGAAGATGCCCGTACTAGCGTTAATCGCATTTACAAAATCCTTGAGAAAATCAACGGTTAAGCATTCTGATTTGATCTTATAAAAACGCCGTCCTTAAAAGACGGCGTTTTTTATTATAAATATTTAGACAGGCAGCGCTTAATATGCTGCGGCAAGAGGGGTTTTTCCAAAACCTCATTAAACAAACGAGAATCTTCCATCGCATGCAATTTTTCCACTTCATAGGCCGTAAAACCTATAATCGGCAAATCAGAAAGATCATAATGCTCGCGTATATCTCTGGCTGATTCCATACCATTCCTACCTGGAAGATTTAGATCCATAAAAACAATATCGTAGTGACTTGCTTCCACTTTCTCTTTCACATTAAGCCCAGTCGTCAATGTATCTACCTGACCTCCCAGTTCTTTTAAAACTTCTTCCATAAAAAGCAGATTGTCGCGATTATCCTCAACAATAAGGACATCAAATTCACCAAAATCAGTTAAAATATCATCATGCGAAACCTGATCAAGGTCATCCTCATCTGACTCATTTAAAGGGATGAAAACTTTAAAACAAGATCCCTTGTTCAATTCGCTCTCAACTTCAATAACACCTCCCATAAGATCCAGTAACTTACGGCAAATAGCTAATCCCAAACCAATTCCACCAAAGCTGCGAGTCATTGAAGAATCTGCCTGAACAAAAGGATTAAAAATCAAATCCAACTGATCTTCGGACATTCCAATACCAGTATCCTTCACCTCAACAGTGAGTAAACCCTTCTTCGAATCAGATTTCTTGATGCCCACAAAAAGAGATATTTCACCATTTTCTGTGAACCTGACAGCATTCGAAACCAATTGCTCAAAAATAGAATAAATCTCACGGGCAACACCATAATAACAACTATCTACATTTAATGGCTCACAATCATATTTTCCGCCATTCGTAACAGTTAGCTTATTCCCTTTTTCATTATTCTTATAATTTTCATACACCTCATCAACTAATTCCATAACTCTAAAAGGCTCAGCCTTTGCCATTAAATCTCCCCGATTCAGTTTGCTGAATTTCAATATGGAATCAATAATCCCCAAAAGGTGCTCACTTGAATGCCGTATCATCGTCAGATACTCACGCATCTCAGGACTATCCACTTCATCCATAAGCATGGAAGAAAAGCCTAAAATCGGGTTTAATGGAGTTCTTAACTCATGACTCATCACAGAAAGGAATTCATCCTTGGCCTTGTTAGCCACCTCTGCCTGATCACGAGCCTCTAGAATAGCATCTTCCCATCGCTTCTGCTCTGTGATATCCTGTATGATCGCATAATAATAATTACGATCTTTGAAATATACCGGAACGATATTAATTAGGACATCCTTTAGGCTACGATCTTTAAGAATATGAACACTCTCATAAGCATTCATTTCGTTTTTAAAAGATCGCTCTATAATAACTTTTAAATCTTCAGGCTTCCTTTTGGAAATGTATTGATAATCCAGAGCAAAAAGTTCTTTTCTGGTATAACCGTAAAAATTCTCTGCCGCAGGATTTGCATCCACAATAGTCATCTCCTCAGGGTCTATCAATAGCATCGGCGCATACTGATTGTTAAACAAACAGGAATAACGCTTTTCACTTTCACTTTGTCTTTCCTGAGCTCTTTTTAAATCGGTTAAGTCAGAACCAACATACATAACTCCACCAACACTACCATCGCTTTCGTAGTATGGATAAAAACTCATATACATCCAAGCGGCACCTGTAGCTCTATAATCTACCCAACCTTCAAAATGGACTTCTTTTCCCTTCAAGCATTCATTCAACTTTGGTTTAAAGAAATGCTTGTATTTATAATGCCCCATAACATCTTCAACTGATTTTCCAATAAGCTCTTTACGGGAAATCCCATTCCTGCGTAAGACTTCATCATTTGCCGCCCTATAAATACAATCCCGGTCAAAATAGATCATAGGTTCTTTTGCAGAAGAAATAATCCTTTCGTAAAGCAAACGCATTTCCTCTTCATGCTTTTGCCCTAAAATGGCTTCATTCAAACGCTCACGCATACGGTTCAAATTACTTTGCAGCAAATCCAATTCATCATTGTATCGTTTCCCAGCATCCCTTCCGGGAAAGATAAACGGCTTCTGCAATTGATCTACCCCAACAGTCCTAAAGTAATCCGAAAGAGCAACCAGGTTCGTAACCAAACGACGTTGCAAAATAAATGCCGCAATAAAAACAAGAATCGTCAACAGCATCATTGCCAAGAACATATTTTGATGCTTACGCATACGATGCTCTAACTCTGCTATTTGTATCCCTACCTGACTACCAGTCTCATCAAACTCATCCAAATGCTGATTTACCAAATGATCAAATTCAACAATACTCTCTTCAATAACTTCTCGTAACAGTTTGAAACTGTCCATTGCCAGAACAAGGTAATTTTCACGATCACTTAAATCTAGAACAATCTTATCAACTCTTTCAAACATGGTTTGACTAATAAGATTCCATTGTTCCAGTAGTTTCTGAATATCGTGGTAGAGAACCTTTTCCTCATCCGTATAATCGTCAGAGGCCCAATCCAATCGTTCACGAATTTGCTTTAAGTTTGATTCTGCTTCGCCTCTATAGAAGGTTACCTCATCCTCCTTCAAAACGGATTGTACCTTATGCTCGGCATACATAACTTGATATGTGTCTCTATCTGCATTCAAGACATAGGCAACAGAATCTCCCAACGAAGAAGAATAGAGTCCTCCATCCATACGAGCCTGCATGGAATCAGCCAACTGATTTATTTTTCCACGTAACTCCTTAAACAAATCCTCCACCTTGTTAGCCTGAATTTCCTCAGGTAATCGACTTTCGTAGAGCTGTTTTGCTATATTGGACAAAATCGAGGACTCAGAATTGCTCTGATAGCGAAACTGCATAGAATCAGCCAATGCATTGATCTGTGCACGCGTTTCTTTAAAGAGAGCCACAACCCTCTCATAATCTTCTTTGTTTGAACGATAGTCAGACCATATTTTATCAGAGAGAAGAGTTACTTTTTCATTTAACTCAAGCCATGCATTGTACCGTTTATAAAACTCATCCAATGAAAGCTGATGCTCATAAGGAACCTCCTGAGCAACCAACTCAATCAATGCCAACATTCGGAGAATGCTATCCTGATTTTCTCGAATAGCATTTTTTAAGAGTTCTTCATCACCTGCCTTTGCCACATTTTGCAATGACATCATCGCCACAAAAGCCTCTTTGTCCGCACTTAAGAGGTACCCCATACACTGATGAATTTTATTCAAATGAGGAACTTTTTCGTCCAGGACAGGGTGAAGGTGATCATTCACCAATTCCCAAGATTTATCCATTGATTTTTTGAGCATCAAATTGTTACTGACACTCAATAGAACCATACAAACCATCAACAGGCTCAATAGGGTTAAGAACTTACGGCGAATGGACATCTTAGGGAGTAATTATACGTCAAATTAGTTTTCTTGTCATAAACAATAGTCTCATTTCGTTAAGAAACAACCTCAACAACCGTTATCTTAAAGAAAAAGATTCATTTCCAAAAACAAAGGGCTTATTTGTCTTCATAATAAAAACCATCTACAGTAAATAACTAT
>ENA-ORCX01000443-ORCX01000443.1-marine-metagenome-genome-assembly--contig:-NODE-443-length-15300-cov-3.436445_pt1 | contig 15300 bp, 13 predicted proteins | sample MGYA00248630_ERZ508518 | MGnify/ENA primary metagenome ERZ508518 (study PRJEB26188, sample SAMN06268768) | marine metagenome | isolation source: Bioluminescent Bay, La Paraguera, Puerto Rico | place...
GAGTCGCTCACCAACGCCTGCCTGGAGCAGGAGATGGTCGCAAGCGCCGCCGTCACTGTGTTTTGGGTGGCGGAGGCAGAGCGGATGGTTTACCGCTACGGGGAGCGGGGTTACCGGTATCTGCATCTCGACGCAGGGCACGCCTGCCAAAACCTGTATTTGGCCGCAGAGTCCATCGGGTGCGGGGCCTGCGGGATCGCGGCGTTTGACGATGACAACCTCAATGCCGTACTGGGCCTGGACGGAGTGAAGCAATTCGCCGTCTATGCCTGCACGGTGGGAAAGAAAAAATAAGAGGACGCTTGATGAAGAACCGATACGCGGCCCTCATCGCCGCAGGTGGGACAGGCACGCGGATGGGGGCCAGGACCAATAAACTCATGATGCCTCTCAATGGCAAGCCGGTGCTGGCACGGACACTGGCGGTATTTGACGGCATGGAGGAGATCGCCCAGATCGTGGTGGTGCTGCATCCCGGCCTCATCGACGGGGTGCGGGGACTGCTGCCGGAGTGGGGCGTCGCAAAACCGGTCAATCTGGTGCCCGGGGGCAAGACCCGGCAGGAGTCTGTCTATACCGGACTGCGGGCGCTGCCGGAGAATACGGAGATCGTAGCCATCCACGACGGGGCCCGGCCCCTGATCGATCCGGTCATCGTCCGGCGCACCCTGCTGGCGGCAGAGAAAAGCGGCGCGGCGGCTGCGGGGATCCCCGTCAAGGACACCCTGAAACGGGTGGGGGGCGAAAACCGGATCGAGAGCACGGTGGACCGCAAGGACCTGTGGCAGGTCCAGACACCCCAGACCTTTCGCTGTGATCTGATACTGGACGCCCATCGCGAGGCCCAAGCTAAGGGCTGGACATGCACCGACGACGCATCACTCATCGAACGGACGGGAGGGACTGTCACCATGGTGGAGGGAAGCGCGCTGAATGTGAAGATCACCACGCCGGAGGACATGCATCTCGCACAGAAATTATTGGCGGAGACGCTGTCCGTGAAAACAGGTACTGGGTACGACGCCCACAGGCTGGCGGCGGATCGAAAGCTGATCCTGGGCGGGGTGGACATTCCCTATGACCGGGGATTGTCGGGACACTCCGACGCCGACGTATTGACCCACGCGATCATGGACGCCCTGCTGGGGGCGGCGGCCTTAGGGGACATCGGACAGTGGTTCCCCCCTAGCGATCCCGCCTACGAGGGCGTATGCAGCCTGGATCTTCTGAAAAAAGTGGGCGAGGCTGTGACCGAAGCCGGATACGCCATTTCTCATATCGACGGCACCATCATCGCCCAGGCGCCGAAACTAGCGGGGCATATCCCCCGGATGCGATCCAATATCGCCGGGGCGCTGGGCCTGGATGCAGGCAGCGTCAATATCAAGGCCACCACCACCGAGGGGATGGGGTTTACCGGCAGGGGCGAGGGGATCGCGGCCCAGGCGGCGGCGACCCTGTGCAGGCGGATCTGACCCGGCTAATGTCTTGACAGCCCGAAACGCGCATACTATACTACCAATAACGCGAGGAGCGGGAAGACGTGAGATATATGCGCCGAAAGAGAGGGAGGCCCCGGCTGAAAGCCTTCCGGCAAGCGATACCCACTAGTGCGCCCGGGAGCGGCCCAAGGTAGGACGGTGGCAACGATATAGCCATACGAGCGAGGGCTTGCGCCCTAAGCAGAGTGGAACCGCGGGATATACCCCGTCTCTGAGAGGAGACGGGTTTTTTATTTTTGGGATCAATACCGGAGCAATCTATACAGGAGGTAGCGACGATGCGGCTGTACAATACATTGACCAAGAAGAAAGAGGAATTCATCCCCCTGCATCCGGGGGAGGTGCGGATGTACAATTGCGGACCCACGGTCTATGATTATTTTCATATCGGGAACGCCCGGAATTTCATCGTGTTCGACTGCCTCAGACGGTATTTTGAGTACAAGGGATACAGGGTGACCTTCGTCCAGAATTTCACCGATATCGATGATAAGATGATCAAGCGTGCTAATGAGGAAGACACCAGTGTGGCCGCGCTGAGCGAGCAGTATATCGGGGCCTATGAGGAGGACGCCAAGGCATTGGGCATCACCCCCGCCACCCATCACCCCAAGGCCACCGAGCATATGGATGATATCATCGCGTTTGTGAAGGAACTGGAGGACAGGGGATACGCTTACGCCGTTGCCGGGGATGTGTATTTCGATACGTCCAAGTTCGCGGGATACGGGGCGCTGTCCGGCCAGGACCTATCCCAGCTCGAGAGCGGCGCTCGGGTGGTGGTGGACGAGCGCAAGCGCAACCCCATGGACTTTGCCCTGTGGAAGAGCCAAAAACCTGGAGAGCCCGCCTGGGAGAGTCCCTGGGGATTGGGCCGGCCGGGCTGGCATATCGAGTGCTCGGTGATGGCGACCCATTACCTCGGCGAGACCATCGACATCCATTCGGGGGGAGAAGACCTGGTATTTCCCCATCATGAGAACGAAAAGGCCCAGAGCGAGGCGCTGACCGGCAAGCCCTTCGCCCGGTACTGGCTGCACAACGGGTTCCTCAATATAGAGAAACAGAAGATGAGCAAGTCATTGGGGAATTTCTTCACAGTGCGGGATATCGAGAAGGAATTCTCTCCCGAGGCGATCCGGCTGTTTATGCTCAGCGCCCACTACCGGAGCCCGCTAAACTTCAGCCGGGAGCTGATGGAGGCGGCGAAAAACGCATTGGAGAGGCTCCGCAATTTCAAGACCATGCTCGATCATATGGCGGAGACCGTCCCCGATACCCAGCCGGATGCGGAGGAGAGCGCCTGGACCCAGGGATTATCGAAATACAGGGCGGATTTTGAAGAAGCCATGGAGGATGATATCAATACGGCGGACGCGCTGGCCGCCATATACGAGCTGGTCCGGGAGGGGAATACCTATCTGCAAGCGGGGCCCCGTACCAAGCAGACGGTGGAGGCGGTGGCAGATCTGTTCCAAGGCTTAAGCGATGTGCTGGGGATCGCGGTCCGGGAGAGCGGCGGGCTGGAAGAAGAGATCGAAGCACTGATCGAAAAGCGCCAGCAGGCCCGGGCGGAGAAGAACTGGGCCGAAGCCGACCGGATACGGGATGATCTGAAGGAGAAAGATATTGTCCTGGAGGATACGCCCCAGGGAGTCAGATGGAAAAGGCTCTAGACTGGTGGTGTGTGAGGATGTCGCTCCCGTGTTCCCACTACTTTTAGTAGTAAAAGATATGAGATGTCTTGAAAAGGCATCTCTTTTGGGTTCCCAAAGGGATGTATCCCTTTGGCGGTGGTCTGGAGGCAGCGCCTCCAGGCATTTTTTCTATAAGGGAAACCCCAGCTCCACCGGTATCCGCCTTTTTCGTGTCAATCCCCCCACCGACATGATCTTGATCCGTCCGTGTCCCTTGCAGGATATTAGAGAGCCCTCTTCTACGGGGGCAGAGGGGGAGGATACGGGCCTGAAGTCGAGCTTCACATCACCCTTTCGGACGAGGGCGGCTGATGCATCCCGGGATATCCGAAACGCCTTGGCTAAAACTGCGTCCAGGCGAAGCCCCGCCACCGTGACCGTCTCGCGGCGGTATGGACGCTTGGCGGCTTGTCCCATAGTATCCACCACTTCGACCGAGACAGCTTCCCGTCCGATCTGGGAGAGATTATCCCCGATATAGGCGGCCATGGGCCTATCGCAGACGACATAGGCCCCCTCGGGAGAGACGATGATATCCCCCAGCACATCCCGTGTGATCCCCATAGCCAGTATCGCCCCCAGGTAGTCCCGGTGGGTAAGGGCTTCCGCAAAGGCGCTGGGGCTGATATGGAGGATAGCTATCTGTAAATCCCCGTCGAACCAATGACAATCAACAGGGACCAGCGCCGCCTTGATCCGCTCTGCCTCAGGGTAGCCCCCGTCGGTGACGACGGCCATAGAGCCAACGGCATTGACTGCCATATGAAGCAAAGTGATCTGCCCCGGGTGGAGAAAATGGGTGATGTGGGGACGCCCGGAATGAACGGAGCGCTGGGCCCAGTCCCAGGCCCGGCCTATGAACTGCCGCTCTTCGTCATCCCGTCCCTGGTTTACGAGCTGTGCCCGGTCCGCCATCAGGGATTCCCCAGGGAAGTAAACCGGGAGGCAAGCTCGGTATGGACCCGCGCCCGGACATGGGTGCCCGCGGGGGTATGCTCCTCGCTGAGCAGGACGCCCTCCTCCCGTATCCGGGAGAGCAGGTCTCCCCGCTGATAGGGCAGCGTGGCGTCTATCAATGGCCAGGCGGACAGCAATTGATCCGCCAGGGTATTTACCAGTGTATCGAGACCCCTTCCTGTGGCCGCGGAGACCTCCACCGTGACCATAGCGCGGGGGTCGCTGGGCAATAGGGCGCCGGGCGTCACGGTGTCGGTCTTATTGTAGGCCGTCACCACCGGGATGCCCGACGCGCCCAGTGATGCCAGGGTATCGTAGACCACGTCCATATAGACCTGGTGGCTGGGATCTCCTGCGTCCACCACATGGAGCAATACATCGGCGTACAACGCCTCCTCCAGTGTGGAGTGGAATGCGTCGATGAGATCATGGGGGAGCTTGCGGATGAACCCGACGGTATCGGTCAAGAGCACCCCCGGTCCCTGGGGCAGTGTGAGCCGCCGGGTGACCGGGTCCAGTGTGGCGAAGAGCCGGTCTTCCGCCCGCACCCCGGCATGGGTGAGGGCGTTTAGCAAAGTGGACTTGCCCGCGTTGGTGTAGCCCACAATAGCCACACAAGGCAGGTGGCTTTCCCGCCGCTGCTCCCGCACCCGCTCCCGGCGCTGGGCCACGTCTTTCAGATCGGCGCGCAATTGGTGCAGCCGCTGGCGGATATGCCGCCGGTCGGTCTCCAGTTTCTTTTCGCCGGGGCCCCGGGCGCCGATACCGCCGCCGGGACCCGCCACGGCCGAGCCGCCCCCCAGTCGGGACATGGCCTTGCCAGCCCCGATCAGCCGGGACAGCCGGTACCGCTGCTGGGCGAGCTCCACCTGCAGCGCCCCCTCTTTTGATAACGCGTGCTGGGAGAATATATCGAGGATCACCATGGTCCTATCCAGTACCTTGCAGCGCAGCGTCTCCTCCAGATTGCGCATCTGGGCGGGGGAGAGCTCGTCGTCGCAGACGATCCCGTCGGCGGTAAGCTCCGTGACCCAGCGCTCGATCTCTAGCAGTTTCCCCTTGCCCACATAGGTGGCTTGATGGGGGGCGGGCCGCTGTTGGCTGATGCTGCCGGCCGTATCGGCCCCGGCAGTGTCGACGAGCCGGGCCAATTCCCCCAATGAGTCCTCTATGGGCAGGTCGGCACCGGGGGTGTCCACTCCCACCAGTACCAGGCGGTCCCGCCGGGTCTCTATCCTATGGGTGTCGCGGGGCATATGGAGGATCCTTTCGTTTTCGTATCTTTTTCATATTGTACCACAGCAAGGTTTGAAAAACACGGAATGGGCAGAGTATAATGGCGGCATAGGCAGGTGATGGATGTGGTCGGCGTGATCACGGCGATGGCGGTGGAAGGGAATGTATTCCGAAGTGCGTGGGGCTTAAAGGCAATGGACACAGGCGGTCCTTTCCGCTGCTATGGGGATGACGATAGAATACTGGTGATAAGCGGCTCCGGGAAGGTGCGGTGCGCCTCAGCGGCAGCCTGGCTGCTTTCCCAGTTTCCTGAAATACGAGACGGGGTCTTGCTCAACGCCGGGATCGCCGGGAGCGGGTCTCTGGAGATCGGCTCTGCCCATATCATCCACCAGGCGGTGGATACGGCTACGGACAGGCGGCTGTATCCCGATATACTATTTACTCACCCCTATGGGGAGGCCACTTTGCATACTGTGGATAAACCTGTGGATAAACGGACGGCGGGGATGGGGGAGGACGATCTTATCGACATGGAAGGAGCTGCTTTTTTGCAGGCGGCGCAGCTTTGGATGCCCTGCCACCGGACCCATCTCGTGAAGGTGATCTCGGACAATTTGGCTCCTGATCAAGTGGATCGCGGCGATATAGCCCGCCTCATGGAAAACGCCCTGCCCGCTGTGGAGCATATCATCGGGGCGGTATCCTGTGACAGAGAACAGAGCGATATGGATAAACGAATGGAGGTCTTCACCCGGATCGGAGAGCGGTGGCGGCTCACCATGAGCCAGCGGGCACAGCTACATCGGACGGGCCGGGCCTGGCTGCTGCGCCACCCGGACGGGGAATTCCCCTGGCCCGGCGATATGGATGCGCCCCGGGACAAGCAGTCCCGCAACCAGGCGCTGGCGGACCTTATAGACCGGCTGTGGGAGGGATGATGGGGGCATATTCGCGCATCTACATCGAGAAGGACGCGATGGACTATCCATTGGCCGGGGCGGTGCTTGTCAATCTGCCCCGGGCCAAGAGGATACTGATCGATCACTATAAAGACGTATTCAACCGGCCCCGGCAGGACTTCCGGGCCCAGAAGGACGCCCAGCAATTGATCCTGGCGGTGAAGCGGCCTCCCTATCTCTACCCCCTGTCCCCCCTGTGTGAGACCTATGGGTATGAGCGGGCGTACTATACCACCCCAGCGCTAAACTGCCCCTATGACTGTGACTTCTGTTTTTTGCAGGGGATGTACCCCTCCGCCCATTTGGTGGTGTTCGTCAACGAGGGGGATTTCTATCATGCGGTCAGAAAAGAAACAACGCCGTTCTTCTTGAGCGTCACCTATGAGAATGACCTCATGGCCCTGGAGGGGCTTGTCCCCTGGACAGGGCGGTGGCTGGATTTTGCCAAAACGATGCCCCATATGGAGATGGAGGTCCGGACCCGGAGCGCAAATCCGGGGGCGCTGATGGATCGGGCGCCCCTGCCCAATGTGGTGCTGGCCTGGTCTCTCTCTCCGGGGTCGGCGGCGTCGCGGTATGAGACGCGGGCGCCCGCTCCGCCGGAGCGGATCGAGGCCGCGCGCCGGGCCATGGAGGCCGGATGGCGGGTGCGGCTGTGCATCGAGCCCGTGATTCGGATACCGGAGTGGGAAGAAGCATACCGGGGATTGATCGATACGGTATTCGATACGCTGCCCGCGGAGCGAGTGGACAGCGCCGTGGCCGATGTGTTTCGCATGGGCAGGCCGGGCTTTGATTCCATCTTCAAGACTAGGGATGACACGGACCTATTTGCGTTCCGCCCGGAGGTGACGGGCGACAGCGTGACCTATCCGGAGCACCGGGAGATGGGGGATCGGGTCCGGGAGATGCTGCTTGCCCATATGCCGCGAGAGAGGGTATACGGCGGTATATGGTAAAAGTCCGGGCAGCTCCGGACTCTCAGGCTGTCGATAAAGCCTAATCTGCGTCGTTGGCTTCGTTGTTATCGTCGGTCACGTATGTCTATATACGCTCCCTCGCTAACAATTCGCCGCCTAGCATCTCAGGATTTTTCGGCACCCTGACTTTTTTGGCAAACAGAGAGCCCGGGAAGCCCCGGACTATCTGAACGAATACGGTCTCATTTTTTCTTTAGAACGGCTTTCCGGTATTTCAGCGGGGTGGTGCCGGTGAATTCCTTGAACACCCGCCCGAAATGGGTGGCGCTCTCAAAGCCGCACTGCTCGGCCACGGCGGACACCGGCATACCGGCCTGGGCCAGGAATCCCTTGGCGGCGGATACCCGGACGGCGTTGCGGTAGCGGGAAAAGGACAGGCCCGTCATCTTCTTGAACATCCGGCTTAGGTAGCAGGGGCTCACGTCGTAGGCCCCCGCCACATCGTCCAATGTCAGGGGCCGGGCGTACTGCTCCCGGATGCACCGGCAGATTTGGGCCAGCTTGTCATGGGTGCGGGTACGGGACAGTCCCTCCCCCGGCAGGGCCTGCTCCCGGCCCCGGCGCAGCAGGGCAAAGAACTGGGCCAGTAGGGTCCGGTAGATCGATTCCCAGCCGTCCTCCCGATCGGCGCTTTCCTCCATCATCTGCCGGAGGACCGGCTCCACGCGCCCCTGCAGCGCCTGGGTCAGCCGCAGCAAAGGAGACCGGAATAGAAACAGGGACTCGATCTGGATATGGGGCAGCATCTGGTCCAGCCATGTCATCACGCCGGGGTGGATCTCCATCACGATGCGGCTCTGATCAGGCGACGCATGGATATGGCGCAGGGTCTGGGCGTCCACCAATACCACGTCCCCGGCCCGCATGGCGTAGATCCGGTCGTGGATAAAGAAATCGCACCGGCCCGCCACCATATAATGGATCTCATAATGGCCGTGATGTGACAGGCTGTTGCTCGGTTCTGTATCGGCGGTGAAAATGCGCGGAAATATCGCCCATTCCTGGGCCTGAAGTCCATCCATAGATAACCCCCATTTCCGGACAATCATACCATATCTATGGGTATCTCGTGCGAAAAGATACTAAATAAGCTAAATTATAAAAAATATACCGGATATTCTACAAGGATGATATACTGTTTTTGATTATACCATATTTGGCTAAGTCTGGGGGAGCGGATTGTGGATTTGGTGAAAATACGGCTGTCCCGGCACAGATCTGCGATTTTGTTTTTCTGGTCCATTCGCGCACCTGCCGTTTGCTTCGGTCTATCTATATAGACGGGAGAGACGATCCTTTATTGCATCCAGTATAGCATTTTCATGAGAGATGGCGAGACCTGCCGGATGGATTGTATATTTTGATCCAAAGCGGGGCATACTGAAAAAGGCAATGGCAAGCAGCATAAAACAGTCTCATTAACTCTTCCTTTCCGAAAGACGGCTACGATTCGTAGCCGTTTTTCATGTGTCCAATACCGTATGGCCCTGGGGGGGGCCATGATACCTGCAGACACTGTACAGGTCAGGTTCATTTGATGGGATCGCCCGGGCATAGTCACAGGGAGCCGGTATAGGTTTGCACCCAGTATGGAATGATAATTCAGTACCAGCTTTTACAGGGAGAAACGCCTTGAACACGATTACCAACCGGCAGATGGTCTTTATTCTATTTCTCACCCTGACATCCATCACCATCGTCACCATCCCCAAGGACATGGCGGAGGCGGCCGGCGTGGGGAACTGGATTCCCCTGATGCTCATGGCGGTGCTGTTCGGTGTGCTGGTGACGGTGATCGTCCGCCTGCAAAAGGCGTTTCCGGGCAAGGCCCTCTATGATTACAGCCGGGAGCTGGTGGGAAAAGCGGGATGCTATGTGATCTCTATGTTCTATGTGCTGTATTTTCTGACGGTGAATGTGTATCTGGCAAACTCCATGGCGGGTATGCTCAAGGCCAATTTTCTGTTTGAGACTCCCCACTGGGCCTTTATTGCGGTGGGCATCCCCGTATTCGGCTATCTGGCCTACCATGGTCCGGCCACCGTGGCCCGTATCTTTGAGCTGTATGGTGTGATATTTCTGATCGGGATGCTGGTGGTGCACGTCAATATGCTGATACAGGGAGACCTGGTAAACATACGGCCCCTGGTGGTTCCCTCTGAGATCGGCCGGGCATTGGGCGCTATGGACAAGACCATTATCGCGTTTCTGGGCATCGAGGTGCTGACGGTGATGCCCTTTGCAAAGGGGCGAAAGAAGGCGCCCCGGGTCGCGTTTCTCACTTTGATCGCGGTGGGTATGATCTATGTGATGGTGGTGGAGACCAGCATCATGATGGTAGGCCTGCATGAGATCAAGTATTACGAGTACCCCCTATTGGCCGCCATCCGCCAGGTAGAGCTGGAAAATATAGAGTTTCTGCGCCGGGTGGATATACTGTATCTCACCATCGGACTCATGGGTATTTTCGCGGGGATATCGGTGGTGTACCTGGCGCTGGTGGAGTACGCTGTCAAGCTGCTGCCCCGGGCGAGCCGGCTCGCCATCGTGATCGCGGCCGGTATACTGGTTTTTATATTGGGGTTATTGGGATTCGGCATCCCGGATTTTGATGAGATGATCGTCAATGTCATTACCTATTCCGGGCTGGCCGCCGCCGGATTGATCCCCATTATTCTTCTGATCGTGGCAAAGGGGAAGAAGCGTGCATAGGCATAGGATCAAAATAAGCATAGTATTGTTTCTTGTGATGCTGTTGAGCACAGGCTGCTGGGATTCGGCCGATATCGAGCACAAGGATATCACCACCGCCGTATTGATAGACAAGACAGAAACGGGATATGCGTTCTATGCGGAGATCGCTTCTCTGGTAGGTGGCGGCACTGGTGAGAGCAGCCAGGGCAGCATGCCCCGAAGTCAGGTCATTCATGGAGGGGGGGCTACCTTTGTGGAGGCGCGGGAGGCCCTGGAGCGGCAGTCGGACCAGCGTATCTACCTGGCCAGTGTACAGAACGTCATATTTACCGAAACAATCCTCTACAGCGGGATCGAGCATTACCTGTACCGGTTCCGGCAGAACCCGGAATACCGGAAACGGGCGATGGTGGCAGCCACCGGCGAAAAACCGGAAGACTTATTCAGCGCCGCGTCCGAGCACAATACCCTGGTGGGACTAGCCATCAATGACACCATAGAGTCTCTGGTGGATACGGGGCAGCTGTATCATTTCACCATGGGGGACGTATTGGAGGCGCTGGCCTGTCCCTGCAAGGGATATCTGATTCCCCGGGTGAGTCTGGTCGGCCAGGATGTCGCCGCGGATGGATACTGCGTTATGTATGGCGGTATCTGCAAAGGGTATATCCCTATTGATGAAGGAAAGTTTATCGTATACGTCCAGGGCAAGGCGCCGCCATTTCATTATGCGATCCCCTATGAGGAGAATAGTATTACCGTGGAGATCCGCTTGAAAAAGAATCCGACCAAAGTAGACTATCGTGACGGACAGATCAAGTTTTGCCTGGACATGGTCTGTCAGGCCGATCTGCTGTACATGAAAGATGATTTTGCTATGGACGCCGCCGCTATGGAGGAGATAGAAGAGAAGCTGGAGCGGCAGCTAACGGCGGAATTCAGAAATATCGTCCATGCGTCCCAGAAGGTATATGGGGTCGATTATCTCCGATTTCATGAGGCCTTTCACATCCATTATCCAGATGAATATAAGCAGGTGGACTGGAAAGCGGCGTACCCCGAGGCCGAGATTGCGGTGGATGTGGCTGTCGAGCTTGGCGGGGGCAATATCGATTACGAGCCGGAGGCATAGGAGGAACGAAGATATATGGCCCAATCCCGGATCGATCCGGTCATGCAGATGATCGACAGCAAGAATATCGCCTATGAGCAAAGGACCATCCCCTTTCACCGGGGGGAGCTGAAGATACTGTATATCAAGCAGTTGGTGGATACCCGCGCCCTGTACCAATCGATCATCGAGCCGCTGGTGGATCACTGCGCCGCGTCCGGCCGTTCTGTCAAGGCGCAGCAGACCCGGGAACAGATCCTGTATGCCGCCGATTGCTTTTTAGAGGACAGCGCCGCCGCCTTGCCGGGGCATATACTCAACGGCATGGTGGTGGTCGTATTCAGCAATGATGCGCAATATCTGATCGTCGATATCAAGAAAGTGGCGCACCGGCAGGTCGATGATCCCCAGATACACTTCACCATCCGGGGCCCCCGCGATACCTTCGTGGAAAACCTCGATACCAATCTCTCCCTGATAAAATACCGGATCAAGGACCCCAGTATGCGCATTGATATGGAGACTGTAGGGGCCCGGACCCAGACCAGCGTGGCGGTGATCTATATAGCGGATATCGCCAATGACGCGGTGGTCCAGGAGATCAAGAAAAAGATCAGCGGCATCGTGACCGACGGCATCTGGGGGACGGGAGAGCTCCAGGGCTTTCTGGAGGACGGCACCAAGCTCTTTCCCCGTATGGGTGTGATCGAGCGCTCCGACTGGGCCTGTGAGGCCCTCCTGGAGGGACGGGTGGTGATCATGGCCGAGGGCGGGCAGCTCGCCTTGATCGCCCCCCACACCTTTCATGAGTCCCTCATCGCCTGTGACGACCGGTATGACAATAAATACTTCGGGATGTTTTCCCGGCTCATCCGCTATATCGCGCTGTTTCTGTCCCTGTGTCTGTCATCCATGTATATCGCCATCGTATCCTTTCACAGCTATGTGCTCCCAGTGGATTACAATATCCTTTTGTCCCAGCTGCGCAAAGACGTGCTCTTTTCTCCCCTGATCGAGGTGCTGATACTGGAGTTTCTGGTGGAATTGATCCGGGAGTCTCTGATGCGGGTGCCCAATAAGATCGGTATGGCCATCGGTATCGTGGGCGCCATCGTGATCGGCCAGGCGGCGACCTCCGCCGGGGTCTTCAGCCCCCTGATGCTGATCATCGTGGCGACCTCCCTGATGGCGTCCTTCGCCATCCCGGATTATTTCAGCGTGCACCCCATCCGGTTACTGAAATTCTTTGTGATATTGATGACGGGATTCTTTGGGTTTTATGGGTTTGAGCTGGCCATAACAGTGATCGCCACCCATGTGGTCTCTATCCGCAGCTTCGGCGTACCCTATATGGCTCCCTACGCCCCCTTCAACCGGTACGACGCCGGGAAGGCGATGCTGTTCAACCGCAGCCGGTCTCCCTACCGCCAGCAGTATCTACAGACCAAGGACGATACCCGCACGGATTTCTACCATGCGCGCAAAATGAACAAGTGACGGCTATCCCGGTATGTGGTCTTTGTATATTTTATGGTAATGATAGCCGTAAATGGCGTATTTGATGGCGTAGGGGAGCAGCCGGGGCTGGCGGAAGAGCGACCACAATACCGCCCGCCAGTAGTAGCGCCGTCCCTTCGCGAAGATGCCCAGCCGCACCATGGACCGGAGCGCCGCCGCGATATAGCTGATGCGGATGGTATTGAGCCTGGACCTGGGGGGACGGTATTCCCGCAGAAAGCCCATGACCCGCTGGCAATACTCCCTGGGTGAATAGATGGTGTCTATGATGTGCCTGTATCCCGCCAGCAGGCGGCCGCGATCCATCTTGGGGATGAAATTGATGGTGAGGTCGGTATTGTCCCCGGTAGAGTCGTTGACCAGCCGTTTTTCCCGTATCAGCCGCTGGTACAGGCGGGTGCCCTTGGGCGCGTTCAATAACCCCACCATCGCCGATACGATCCCGCTTGTCTGGATGAAGTCGATGATATTTCCAAATACGGAAGCGTTGTCATTGTCAAACCCCACGATAAATCCCCCCTGGACCTCCAGTCCCGCCGCCTGTATCCCCTTGACGGAATTAAGCAGGTCCCGGCCCTTGTTCTGCATTTTGTTGCATTCGATGAGGCTCTCTTCATTGGTGGTCTCGATGCCGATGAATACCATGGTAAACCCCGCCCGGACCATCTGCGCCATCAGTTCGGCATCGTCGGCGAGATTGATGGAAGCCTCGGTGGAGAAGCTGAATGGATGCCGCTTTTCTTCCATCCAGCGGATCAAGGCGGGCAGGATCTCTTCCTTGAGCCTGCGCTTGTTGCCGATGAAATTGTCATCTACGAAAAACACCGACCCCCGCCAGCCCGCTTCATACAGGGCGGTCAGCTCGGCGCATATCTGGTCCGCCGATTTGCAGCGGGGCGTGTGGCCGAACAGCGTGGTGACGCTGCAGAATTCACAGTCGTAGGGACAGCCCCGGGAGTACTGGATATTCATACTGGCGTATTTTTTGATGTCAATCAGATTCCACAGCGGGACGGGGGTGCGTCTCAGGTCCGCCCAGCCCTCGGCCGTGTAGAGACGCCGGGGGTGTCCCGCCGCTATATCGGCCAGAAAAGCGGGGATGGTCAGCTCCCCCTCCCCGCAGAGGATGTGGGTGACATCGGGGAACTGATCATATCCGCAGGTGAATAGGGGCCCTCCGGCCACGGTCTTGGTCCCCAGCGCCCGGCAGCGGGCGATGACTTCATTGGCGGACTGGCGCTGGATATCCATGGCGCTGATACATACATAATCCGCCCAGATGATGTCACTGTCCCGGAGGCGGGATACATTCATGTCCACCAGCCTTTTGTGCCACGTATCCGGCAGCATGGCCGCGATGGTGACGAGGCCCAGGGGCGGATAGGTGGCTTTTTTGCGGATGAATTTCAGCGCGTAGTGAAAGCTCCAATAGGACTGGGGACACGCGGGGTAGACCAGCAGGATGTTCACGCAAGACCGCCTTTCTCGGATGGACTTCCCTATAGTGTTCTCGATAACGCCAGGAAATATCCGGCAATGCATTCTCCTCATTCCCCGCTATATGAGAGTTGATTTTATTTCCTGGACTGCATATAATTAGGCTGTGCCATCAAAAAGCAAGGAGGGGTTGTAATGAAAAAAGTAGTCGCAGTGCTGCTGATCGCCCTGATTTTCGGGGTATTTGCGAGCGGATGCCGAAAGAGTATACATGACAGGGCCGCCGAAAAGATGCTGGAAGATATGACGGAGGCGGATGTGGATATATCCGGTGACGGCGAGAATGTGACCATCGAGACCGAGGACGGGACTATCTCCGCCGGAGACTCGATGGATTGGCCGGGGGATCGGATGGCGGACCTGCCGGAGCCTGACGCCACCATCACAGGAGTCGTGGAAAGCGGGGATGGGGGATGCAGCGTGGTATTCAGCGGGATGAGCACGGCCGATGCCGAGGCATATCTGGTATCCGTCAAATCCCTGGGCTATACCGAGAACGCCATGAATATGAATGACGACGAAAGTCTCTGGTATGTAGGCGCCACGCAGGATGGCGCTACGGTGACGTTCACCTACACCAACGAGACAGGGGATGGGATGATCGCCTACGCGACGGCCAGTGGCGAGTAAGCGGCAGTCTGTATGGAGGAGCCCCGCCGGACAGGCGGGGCTTTTTATTGTTCTCCCCGGCAGCAGGTATGCCCATCCCCTTTCCCGCACTCCATCTCCTCCCGCTGCTGCTCCGCCAAGCGCTCTAATTCCCCGGCGGTCTGCCGGATCAGCTCCCGGTTCACCCCATAGTGGGTATAGTAGCCCCGCTTTTCCCCGGTGACCAGCCCCGCCTCCCGCAGTACCTTTAGATGCTGGGACACGGCGGCCTCGCTGATATCGAGATGCTTACTGAGCGCCCCGACGCATAGATCGTGGGTCAGCAGCATCCCGATGATGGTGAGCCTGTTTTCGTCGGCGAGCGCCTTCAGTATTCTTGTGAGATTGTCCATTATCATTTCCTTTCTATGCCGCTCCGGGCCGGTTGATGGCGTACTGCTTCTTTTCCATCCATGCCCCCAGCGCCGCCCCCAGCAGTCCGGCCAGGGGGATAGCGGTCGTGAGCCGCAGCACGGTGAAGAGGGGGCCCAAGGAAGA
>ENA-ORCX01000445-ORCX01000445.1-marine-metagenome-genome-assembly--contig:-NODE-445-length-15264-cov-3.740699_pt1 | contig 15264 bp, 19 predicted proteins | sample MGYA00248630_ERZ508518 | MGnify/ENA primary metagenome ERZ508518 (study PRJEB26188, sample SAMN06268768) | marine metagenome | isolation source: Bioluminescent Bay, La Paraguera, Puerto Rico | place...
TGCATGTGTTAAGCACGCCGCCAGCGTTCGTCCTGAGCCAGGATCAAACTCTCTCGTTAATCTTGACAGGGACATGTTTCCATGTCCATTTTTTCAGGCTCTTGTGATGCCTGCGATTTGTAAAGCGCCCGGCTTGGGGTCTTCACATCTACAGACATCGCGCTTGTGCTTTTTATCCTCTATCCACTTTTCAAGGAACAGTAAGCCGCCTCTCCCGAAGCGGCTCTCCTATAATATCATCCTCGTATGTACCTGTCAACCCCGTTTTGTAACCGTTTATTGGGTATTACGACAATGTCGACAGATACCGCTTAAGCTTGCTGAGATGTCCCTTTTCCTCCTCCATGATCGCGCGCAGAGTCTTCTTCGCATCCAGTACTTTTGCCTGGATCATCATCTCGGTATAGAGGCGTATGGAGTCCTTCTCCGCCTGTATGGCGTAATTGACGATCGCTACCGGATCGCTGAGGGTCTCGATCGATTTTTCCCATTTGCATTGATCGGGAAAGACCGTATCCTTCATCAAGGCGCCCAGGTATGCTTCGGCCTCCTGATCGTCAAACAAGGGCTGGAGGGGTTCCGGGGTATCCACCATGCCCTGAAAAACTTTAGCATGTTCCCGTTCATCTTCGGCGAATTTCCGAAACATCTTGGCCGGCGAGCTATCTCCGACCTGCTCCGCCGCCCACTGATAGAAACCTTGTCCCGCATGCTCCAGGGCGATGGCCATCTTCAGGGCCTCTTCTCCATTGAGTTTATCCATTTTACTCATGCCAGACTCTCCTTTACAAACGCCCCGAAGGCCTTCCCGTATTCCACCGCCTGCTGTCTCTGCTCTTCACTGGGGATCAGGCGGATGCGCAAGCGTTCTTCCATGACCTTCATCTGCAACCCGCGGAGTCTGTCGGCCACCATCCCGGCCGCCTCCCCGCTCCAGCCGTAGGACCCGAACGCCGCCGCCGGTTTGCCCTTGTTTGGAAATACTTCGACGCTGGCCAGCACGTTCCATACCGGGGCCAAAGCGTCCCGGTTGAATGTCGGAGACCCGATGGCCACTGCGTCCGCCATCTCTATCTCGGAGAGAACCTCGCCGGTTTTCATCTCGGATACGTCTTTGGAGACGATTTCAAACGCGCCCGTCTCCTCCATTCCCTCGGCGATGCATTCAGCCAATGTTCGGGTATTGCCATAGGCGGACACATAGCCGATAAATACCCGCGGCGGGTCGTTGGGCGGCGCCGCCTCGCTCCAGTGCTGGTATTTCTGCATGATCTCCTGAATGGTGAACCGCAGCACCGGCCCATGAGAGGGGCAGATCAGATCGATATCGAAGTCCGCTATCCTATCCAAAGCCGCCCGCATATAGGGTGTAAAAGGCGACATGATCACATCAAAATAGTATTTCTGGGCCTTGGCCAGGTCCCGGTCGCTCTCATCGTCAAATAGTTTCCCCGTGGGCATGGCGTAATGACAGCCGAACACGTCTCCGGAGAAGAGCACCTTCTCCTCGGGGACCCAGGTAAACATGGAATCGGGCCAGTGCAGAAACGGCGCCGATATAAACGAGAGCGTCCTGCCGCCGAGATCGAGACTGTCCCCTGTCTTGACAGTCATAGACGCAAAAGGCTCGTTGACGATCTCCTTCAAAAAGTCGATACCCGCCCGGGACGCCACCACCGTGGCGTTGGGCATATGGGCAAGCAATGCCCTGACCGCACCCGAATGATCGGGCTCGGTATGATTGGCGATGATATAATCTATATCCGCGGGATCCATCACCGCGCGGATTTTCTCCAGGCAGTCATCGGTAAATCGGTCTTTGACCGTCTCGATCAGGGCCGTCTTCTGCGCCCCCCGGACCAGATACGCGTTGTAGGATGTCCCCCATTCGGTCTCCATAATGACATCGAATACGCGCAGATCGGGATTGACCGAACCTACCCAATAGATTTTCTCAGCTATTTCCATGATTCACTCCCTGTGAAAATACTGCCAAGCGTTTTTGGCTTGGCAGTCCGTTTTACTCCAGCTCTTCAAACATATCCTTCCCCACCCCGCACTCGGGGCAGACCCAGCTCTCGGGCAGATCCTCAAAGGCCGTCCCAGGCGCCACTCCGCTGTCCGGATCACCCGCCGCCGGATCATATATATACCCGCATATGGTGCATTGGTATTTTTTCACTGCATTCATCCCTTCCCGATTAAAATGACTCCTATCCATTATTCAACCGTTTTTTTAGGCTTGAAACAAGCATTTTTCCGTATTTCCCGCTTTTTTGGGCCTGTTTAGTCTGGCTTTTCTTCGTCGGCCTGCGGGGGGATATCTCCCTCCTCGGGAGGCTGCTGTCCGTCTTCTTCCTGCTCCGGCTCCATGGACTGGACTTCTTGTGCGTCTTCTTCGGCTTTTTTTGCCGCCGCTCTTTCCTTTTTCGCCTGGGTCCGCTGGTCGGACTGCCCCCGGATCCGGGCCACCTCTGATTCGAGCTCCTCGATCCGGTCGTGTTTTTCCTGAATCTCGTCACAGACCGGTCCACAGGTATCGCTCCAGTCCAGTCCCTCGGCGTACGCGGAATAGGCCGCTTCCCCCAGCGTTACGATCAATTGCTTGATCTCGGCCTTGGTCCTGCCGATCTCCACATTCAATTTACCGACGGTCGCCACTTCTTCCGTTCTCTCCCCTACATTGCTGACCCATTCCCCTGTCTTCTTCCCCACGTTCTGCGCCGCACGTCCCAGCTTCTGCCCCAGATCATGTATAAAGCTCATGGTTCCGCCCTCCTATTCTAGGAATCAGTGATTCCCCATATCTTTACCGGCATGGACCTGCCGGTCCAATGCCGCTGCGATCTCTCTCTTTACCCCCGGATCATCCTCCCGCCCCACTGCTTCTTGCAGCAGGCAACGGGCCGCCTCTCCTGGATGAAAGGACAATGCCCAGGCCGCATACCGCCGGATACGGGATTGGGGATGCGCAAGCGCCCCTCCGATGGCCGGTGTCAGCTCCCACTGCTCCCGGGCTGCGATCAATGCGGCGGCGAGCACCTTATTGGCCCGGGCATAATTGGCGCCGATCACCGGGGCCATGCGCGCCATGCGTTCTTTTAGCCCCGTCTCCCACTCCCCCAGGATATCCGCTATACAGAAGGCGGATACGCTCTCCGGAGCCGGGGTCCGCTCTATTCTATACTGCCCCTGATTATGCGGACAAACCCGCTGGCAGGCGTCGCACCCCACCAGGTCTTTGCCCAGATGCGGCCGTATGTCAGCCGGGATGATCTCACCGGAGAGCATATAATGCCGCAGGCACTTCTCCCGGTGAAATGTCCCGTCGCTGTCCAGCGCCCCCATGGGACAGGCCGCCACGCATCGCTGGCATTTTTCGCAGGACAGGGGCTTTGGCTGCTCCCGGTCCTCGGATATCTCTGTGTCGATCAATACAGCATCCAGATACACGCATGTACCCCACCGGGGGGTAATCAGCAATTGATTGTGTCCGATCCGGCCCAGCCCGGCCCGTTGCGCCGCTTCCTTCAGCGGCAGTCGGTCGTCGGCTTTGACCGCCGCCACACCCTGCTGTCCGAGCCATCCCGTCAGTGCCGTCATGGCTTCCCGGGCGGGATTGCGGCACTCGTAGTACGCCGACCAGCGCAGATGCCCCTCCGGCCACTCCCCGGTGTAGGGTCCATAGGGCCAGGCCAGCATCACCACCGTCTTCGCCTCGTCCATGAGGGTCAATGGATCGGAGGCGATCCGGTATCGCTTCCATACCGGACGCATAGTTTCTTCGGTCCGTATCCGCCGCTGGATCTCACCGGCCCATCCGCTGAAGGAAGCGGTGCCGGTAAACCCCACGGCCTCAAACCCCAGGGACAATGCCTTCTTTCTGATCGCGCCGGCCAGCATCGGTCAGAGTCCCTCTATGAAATTGGGCACCGTGCAGGCCTCCCCCCCGTGGGAGGCGATGATGTGCCGCCGCCCGGCCCGGGAGTAGAATCCCGCAAAGGATTCATTGTATTGAAAGAGCCCGATCAGGTAATTATAAGGCTCTGAAAACACCCTGCCGTCCTCTATGCTCACCATGGGCAGCCGGGGCACCCGGCAGGCGGCCTGTACCAGATACCCTCCCATTTCAGCGCTTTCGATAACGGCCTGCCGCCACGCCGCCGCGTCCATATTTCGACCCATGTGGATCCCGTGGGCGCCGTATTGGTCAAAGGGCTTCAGTATCCAGCAGTCCGGCTCCTCTATATAGGTATGCATATTTTCCCCGGACAATACCTCCGTAAAGGGGACATGGGCGCGGATGAACTGTCTTTGCGCTTCGGTAAAGAGGTCGGCATTCCCTTCGTCATGCAGCACCTTGAAGATCATCTTGTTGTGGATGATCTGGGAGCTGAACCCGCCGATGACGCAGACCGCCCCCTCCCGGTAGGCCCGGATAAAATCCTGCACCTCCCTATAATGGTCCATGACCCGGGCCGTGGTCGCCCGGCGGTATACAATATCGACCCCTTCTTCCTCTATATATAATGTCCCGTTGCGGAATGTAAGATCCCTGGGGTCGGCGATGCGGGCGGAAAGCCCCCTTCCTGCCATCCGCCGGATGAATTCCGCAAATTCGCTCTCGATCCCCTCCCCGGCAAAGTCCGCGATGACGATATGCGGGTGCTCCGCCGCGCCGCCGCCTGCAAACCGGTGGTAATTATCAAGCAATACATCGATCCAGGCGTCGAATAATTCCGGCGTACCGAAATCAATCTCTCGTCCCAACGCCCCCAGTGCGTCTGTCTCCGCAAAGGCCTCGTACAGGGCCCGGCTCTCGTTCATACTGGAACTGCCGTCCCCATTCAGCTCGCAGAACTGGAATGCCCCATCCCCGGTATCCGCAGCACTATAATGATAAAATATATCGTAGCGCGCCATGGGAAAGTCCACCCCGTAACCGGGATCGCAGAGCACCAACGCCTCCATCTCGGGAGAAAAGGCAAACTGCGCCCGGAAATCCCCATTGCGCCGGTATTCTTCGATCACCTTTTTGAGTATCCCGGTCATGGTGCCGCTCAATGCCTCAAAAAACGCCATATCCTCCCTGTCAAAGAACAGCGGCTGGTAGATGAACCGGACCGGCTCCCCACCGTACCAGGCGGAGGAGTCCCGGATCAAACGCCTGGCTTCTTCCCATTTCTTCTTATATACTGCCGGCTGGGTCTCTACCTGCTCCCGGTAGCGTGCATACCACTCGATTGACCGTCTCATAAACGCTCCTATTATCTGATCAGACACCAGGAAAACGCCTGGCTGCCCTCGTCCATATGTTCCAGGGTGCGCATGGCGGGGGTGCGCCCCGCCTCCAGATCGGGCAATAGACGCTCTATGTATTCTCGCTCTTCGGGTTCGAGCCCTTTTATTGCCCTTGCCGCCCAGTCGGCCATCCATTTTCGTACCGGCCGGCCCTGCCACAGGGCGCCGGTGCCCGCCTGCTGCACGTCACGAAGCAGCCGCCTATGGGCCTCCCGGTCCAGATGCTCCGCCATTTCCCCCAGCATGCTGAGATTGTCCGGGTGATACAAGAGTCCCTTCACCAGCGCCGCATACCCAAAGGCCATATCCGGGGGCAGCATATCGCCGGCGCGCAGCTCTATGTATTGCTTGGCCCGGGCATCAAAGAAGAACATGGACAGCAGATGCCGGACATCCGATTCATCCATCCCCTCCCGGTACACGTCCGCCCCGATGCGGCAGTCGGTGTATGTGATCACACCGTGCCGGTCACGCAGGATCAGAGGCCGCGCCAATAATATCCGCCCATAGGCCTCATACCCAAAATCCGGCTCGAAAAACTCCCAGGGGATACCGCTGCGGTCCCAGTCACAGCCCCGCCACACAGCGCTGCGCATAGCGGTATGGGGGGGAGGTCCTCCCTCGAATACCGCCACATTGTCAAAGGCCGCCGCGATAAAGGGGGTGAGAAAATGGGCTGAGCGCATCTTGCGGACAAAATCAGCCTCGTCATAATAATCCACACTGATCTGCTCCGCCGCCGTTCCCTTCATCATATGGTGGGCGTAAGGACCCCCATGCTCCCCAAAATACCGGTACATCATCCGATAGCGCTCCTTGGGCAGCAAGGGAATACTGTCGATCCCGTCCGCCGGCCGGTATCCGGTACAGCAAAGCGCCCAGCCCCGTTCCCTGAGAATAGGCGTGGCCTGCCCCAGAAAAGAGCGGTATTCCCCGTCCAGGGCCTTCACACAGGAGCACGGATACAGGCTGATCTCGATCTGGCCGCCGGGCTCCAGTGTGATCTCTCCCAGCTCCCCCGTAAGTCCCATCAACTGCTGATCCTGGATAACAGGCGTCCATCCATGGGGAATCAATGCGGACAAAAAGTCCTCCACCCCATCCCGATAGGGGACTGAAGTCAGATCATCGGCCCGGACCAGAAAATGCTCCAGTTCCACACCGAGCTTCTGCTCAGTGCATTCCCCTTGTCTCAAGTACGCCGCGATTTGTGTTGCCAATCTATCCGCTTTCACACGCTCATTCCCGTCTTCTTTCCATATACAGTTCATCATACCATACCCGCACTGAGACAATTTGTCAGAACAGATCTATTTCCTATCTTGTGGAATCAAAAAACCGGCTTGTTTCAAGCCGGTTTGTGTGTTCATCCCTTTGGTATGAGGCCGACCTTTTTATAGACCTTCCGCAGTGTTCGTCGGGCCAAAGACTCGGCCCTGGCCGCCCCGTCGGCCATGACCTGCTCGATATATGCCTTATCCGCCATCAGGCGCTTATGTTCCGCCTGGACCGGCGCGAGCAGCTCGATAACCGACTGGCCCACCGCCTGTTTCAGATCACCGTATCCCCTGCCGTCAAATTCCTTGGCCACGTCGTTAAGGTCCTTGCCCGCGGCGCAGGCGTAGATGGTCATCAGATTGCTGACTCCCGGTTTATTCTTCTCATCATACCGCACCTCGGCGTCGGAGTCGGTCACCGCCCGCTTGCATTTGCGCATGATCACGTCGGGGGCGTCCAGGATGGCGATGAAACTATTTTCATTCTCATCGGACTTGCTCATCTTGGCCGTGGGTTCCGCAAGACTCATGATCCGGGCCCCCACCTTGGGAATATAGGGCTCCGGCACTTTAAATACATCCCCGTATATATTGTTGAAGCGCATGGCGATATCCCGGGTGATCTCCAGGTGCTGCTTCTGGTCGTGGCCCACCGGCACCAGATCGGTCTGGTACAGGAGGATATCGGAGGCCATCAGCACCGGATAGTCAAAGAGCCCCGCGTTGATATTCTCACTGTGCCGCTGGGACTTCTCCTTGTACTGGGTCATCCGTGAGAGCTCGCCCATATAGGTATAACAGTTCAGCACCCAGGTCAATTCCGCGTGGGCGGGGACATGGGACTGGACAAACAATATATTTTTCTCCGGGTCCAGGCCGCAGGCGATGTAGAGGGCCAGCAGGCTCCGGGTGCGCTGGCGCAGTTCGGCGGGGTTCTGGCGTACCGTGAGTGCGTGGAGATCCACGATACAGTAGATGCACTCATACTGCTCCTGGAGCCGGACCCAGTTTTGGATAGCCCCGATGTAATTGCCGATTGTCAGATTGCCGGAAGGCTGGACACCGCTGAATATTCTGGGTTTTTGCTCCGCCATACTATGACCCCCATGATGTAGTTGTTTCATTCTAACAAAAAAAACCACCGGGGGCAAGAGAACCGATGTCTCACTCCGAAAAAAGCCGTTTTAATTCCAGTATATCCTGCTCATAGACCGCCTTGAGCTCCCGCCGGTAGATGATGCTGGCCGGATGATACAGGGGAAATAGCGCGATGCGCTGCTCTTGCGGCCCGATGGTCAAGGCATGGACGCGCCCGTGCATGGACCCGATGACGGATTTCCGATCGTCGGTCACCACCCGCAAGGGGGTATTGCCCAGGGTCACCACCAGCCGCGGCTGGATGATGGTGATTTCCTGGAACACCCACCCGGCGCAGAGCGCCGTCTCCTCCCGGCTGGGGGTGCGGTTGCTGACCCGGCCTGTCTTTGTATTTACCTTGACGGGACGGAATTTCACCGCGTTGGTGATATAGATATCCTCCCGCTCGATCCCCAGCATATGGAGGAATTCATCGAGGTTCTTGCCCGCCTTCCCCACAAACGGACGTCCCTGTCTGACCTCTTCCTTACCCGGCGCCTCCCCGATCAGCATCAGCGCCGCCCCGGCATTGCCCTCTCCGCAGACCCACACCTTGGCGGGATCGTCAAATATAGGATCCAACGTGGCCTGCATCCGGCGGTTCAGTTTGGTAAGTTCCTTACTCTTGTCCATCGCAGGCCTCCTTTGTGATAATCTCGACGGCATCCGTCAGCGTCTCCGCCTTTCTTACCCGGCAGTCCCAGTCGTCGGGATCATGTCCCCCATGGTGGACCCATATGGGGGCAAATCCGGCGGCGAGTCCCCCCAGGCAGTCGGCGGTATAATTGTCCCCCACCATCCAGCAGATCTTTGGATTGCCCATCTGCTCCTCGGCATAGGCATATATAGCCGGATGGGGTTTTTCATAGCCTACCCGTCCGGAGGTGATGATATGATCCAGCAAGGGGGCAAAGGGCAGCCGGGCGATGATTTGATCCAATTCGGGGATGTGATTGGAAAGGACGACGTTGGCATAGCCCTGCTCTTTGCTTTTTTTCAGCGTCTCGCCCGCATCGGGATAGGGGATGAAATTTTCGGTGCAGGAAAGATACGTCTCCCGAAACAACGCGGCCAGACCGGCGGCCTGTGCGGCCGGGACCCCGACCGCCCGGTAAATCTGTGTCATCCGCTGATCGGATACCCGCCACCAGCCAGCAGGGTCGTCATTGTACTGGATATGGTCTTGCGCGGGGGTGTGCCAGGGATATCCCGTTCCCATCAGATGGGAGAGGGTCTCCCGTGGCACGGTGTATTCAGGCAAGTGTGTTTCCAAAATATGCAGCATGACGCCGCTCCACCCGTAACGGTCATAGGTCAGCGTGCCGTGAAAGTCCCAGAAAACGACCTGCTTCATCGAGCCCCGTCTTTCTGTAATGCGTCCCACTCACTGCGGAACAATCCCATGACCAGATCATCGTGGTACTCTCCTTGGGTGTAAACCTCTTGCCGAAGCGTCCCCTCCAGCCGAAAGCCGCATTTCTCATAGCTGGACCGGGCCCGTTCATTATAGTCATAGACGTGCAGAGCGATTTTGCGCATATTCATTTCTTGGAAACAAAACCGGATCAATACCTCCATGGCGTCGGTGCCGTATCCCTTGCCCCAGTAATTCTTGTCTCCGATGAAGATGCCAACCTCGGTCTTGTGCACCTTCCAGTCAATGGTATTGATCCCGCAGCCACCGATGTATTTACCCCGGTCGAGTGTCTCGATGGCGAAATTATAGGTATCGTTGTTGGCGCTGGTTTGCTCGAACCACTTCTCCTCGTCGGAGAGGGTGTAGGGATAGGGAATGCGCGGATTCAAAAAAGACCGCGTCTCATAATCATTGAGATATGCCTGGGCCAGGGGGATATCCTCTTTGCGATACTCCCGCAGCCGCACCAGTTTACCCGTATACATGCTAATCCTCTTTCCTGCCCCGCCAGTGCTTCATCGCCGCCCGGATCGAGCGGGTCATCTCCTGTTTGAATGGCGAGCCCATCTTCATGGCGTAATGGTATTGGCCTAGATTCTCCGCGCCGTACCGGTTTTCCTCCGGGAACCTGAATCCACTTGCTTTAAACATATGTTTCAATCCGTCCCGTGGCACCCGTCGGTATTGATTCTCATGGAGGATGTATTTTTCATCCAGCCGCCACTTGGGTTTGCGTTTCTTGCCCCCGGGGTAATACCCGTAGCAGAGCATACAGACCGGGAACGCCTGCTCCGGGAGATTCAATAATTCCCGGTGGGTCTCGTACTGCTCCATGATGTCCCCGATATAGCAGGAGCCGATGCCGAGAGACTCGGCGGCGACCACCGTATTCTGGGCGACGATAACGGCGTCATTGACCGCCAGCAGAAAATCCGCCTCATCCGGCCCCTCATAATCCTTTCCCTGAGCGGCCTGCCATACGGGCACCCCGCAGGCCTCGTAATAATCATACCAGCGGGTCACATCGGCCAGGAAAATAAGCACCATGGGGGCCTTGGCGATAAAGGGCTGGTGGTCGCAGGTCTCAGAAAGGGTATCCTTGATCGACTGGTCGGTGACCTCGATCACCGAGTACAGCATCATATTCCCCGCCGTGGGGGCCCGCCAGGCGCTCTTCAGTATCCATTCCCGGTGTCTGGGATCGATGGGCTTCTCCTCATATTTGCGTAAAGACGCCCGGCTCATAATGGTCTCAATGGTTTCGTTCACGCGCTGTCTCCTTTGATCGCTTCGATATGAAAGATCACATCGCTGGTCTCCTGGCGGATGGCAAAGCCCGCGTCCCGGGCCCATTCTATATGCCGTTTTTTATCCTGCGCATACCCCTCCCAGCGGGTTCCGTACCCGGTCTTGATCTCCCCTCCGGGATGGTCGATGGTCAGGTGTATGGCGTATAGATCATGGATCCCGTCATGGGGCGGGATCATAAGCCCCCACAGGAGTACCCTGCCCCCGGGCTTCAGCACCCGCCAGGCCTCCCGCCATAGCTTCTCCCGCTTGCCGGGGGCCGCATACATCATCACGAAAAACATGGTCACGAGATCGAAGCCGCCGTCCAGAAAAGGGGTCTCGCTGCCGTCCCCCACCATCTTCAATGGCCCGGGCGGCGCTTCGGTAAGCTCCTCTTCACTCATGTCCAGGGCGATCACATGACCTCCGATCCACTGGCCCATAGCCCCTTCTCCGCCGCCGCCGATGTCCAGCGTCCATTCCACCACAGGCGGGTCGGGTAATGTGATATGCTGTTCAGGCGCAAAAAAGATCGAATGTTGCTTCTCTGCCATATAGATATCCTCTTTTTCACCAATTCATGCGCTTTGAGCTGCGAGTTCCTTAAGCTTCTCCTGGACCCTTTTAAGATCCTCCCAGGTCTCATATTTCTTGGCCGGGTCCCGGAGCAATGCCGCCGGGTGATAGGTGGGCATCATATAGACCCCCTTGCGCTCGATCCAGGTGCCCCGCATGCGGGTGATCCGGGCCTCCTTATCCACGGTGAACCTGAGAGCCGTGGAGCCCAGCAGCACGATTACCTTGGGCTGGATGAGAAAGACCTGGCGGCGCAGGTATTTCATGCAGGCCTCGGCTTCGTCGGTGGTGGGCACCCTGTTTTGCGGCGGACGGCACTTGACGATATTGGCGATATAGACATCCTCCCGTGTAAGGTCGATGGCGGCGATCATCTTGTCCAGCAGCTGCCCCGCCTTCCCCACAAATGGCCGGCCCTGCCTGTCCTCGTCCCGGCCGGGGCCCTCTCCGATAAACATCAGCTCCGCCTGCCTATCGCCCTCCCCCGGTACGGCGTGGGTCCGTTTTTCATGCAAGGGGCAGTCCTGGCAGTGCTTGACGATAACCTCCAGATCACGCCACTGCTTGTCCGTATCCATCGACACGTCCCCCTTTCTTATACCATTGGATACTCCTTTAAAAAGTATATCATATCCCGGGGATTTTCCAAGGACGGGGCAGGCGGCATTCAAAAAGGACCGCCCTTTGACAAGGCGGTTCATTACATGTCACTGAGTCCATTCTTCCACCAATATATCGTACCAGATCTCATCGTCCCAGCGGCCGTCCTTGTACCGGGCTTTGCGGAACGTACCCGCCTTGCTCATCTCGATCTTTTGCATGATCGTTTCCGACTGGGTATTGTTCGCATGACACCGGGCGCATATCCTGTGCAGATCCAGATGTTCAAAGCAGATACGAAGCAGGACGCGGGCCATCTCGGTTGCATATCCCTGTCCCCAGTGGGGGGGCAATAGAAAATACCCGATCTCCCCGCTGCCGCCTTTCTCATTTCGAGACTGTATCTCGATATCGGCAAAGCCGATGAATTCCCCGGTCGATGAGATACAGCGGCGTACTCATATGCCCTGCGGTCTTCGGCGGCTTGATTGTTTCGCAGCACCGTCTCAAAATATGGACGCATCTCCTTTTTTGAAGCGTATGCGTCCAGCAATGCGTACCGCATCACATCCCTATTTGAGAATACCAAGCAAAATAGGTCAAAATCCTCTTCTTCAAAAATCCTGAAAACAAGCCGCTCGCTGTTGTACTCCATAAGCCCAATCCCAGATTTAATTGATTATGCTTAGAGAATCCTCTTCGCATAGGGGATCTTCCGCACCAGATACGCCACCCCGAAGCACAGCGGGACACCGAGCACCGCCGCCAGCCCGAATTTCAGCAGGGGCGCCAGCCGTATGTCCCGCAGGGCCAGGGCCAGGAACACGATGACCGGGATATGGAATATATACACCGTGAAGGAGTGCCGGGCCCCGAAACGGCTGATCCTTGTATCGCGGTCGCAGCGACTGCGAAAGAAGGGGATGGCGGCCAGGCATATCCCCACCGAGAATACCGAATCCCACAGGGCGTATACCGCGGACGGTAAGCTCCCTCCGCCCAAGAATACCGGACCGGACAGAAACGCAACGGGGAACAATCCCACCGATGCGATCAACGCCAATATCCATCCCAATACCCCCAGGGAGCCGGACAGCGTCCGCAGCCAATCGCGCCGGCGGGCCATGATCCCGATCAGGAAAAAGCTTACGTATTGCGGGAGATAGGCGAGCGACGGAAAATCGAGGACATATCTGTCGATGGGGATCTCCATCCGCAGCAGATAGCTGCAGAGCGCCAGTGCAAGCATGAAGAGAATGACGGCGCCCACCTTGATAGGCTTTGACGGGCGTTTTTCCCGTTTCCCCGCCGCCACCCGCCACAATACATAGCCCAGATCAAATACAAGCAGCATCAACGCGAACCACATGGGCCCGATCCCCACCAGATGGATGTAGTGGCTCCAATGGAATGGCTCGGTGATGCCGGTTAGCGCCGCGGGCATCTGGTAGAAGCCGACCGACGCCAGGGGATTCAATACAAACATATACAGCAGGATGGGGACGCCGAGGCGGAGCAGTTTATCCGTCACAAAAACGCCGGGCCCCTTCCGCTCATAGGAGCCGGGGGTGAAATACCCCGCCAGCAGAAACAAGAATCCCATGAAGAAAGCCTGGTTGAATAGCTGAAAAGCGATCAGCAGCAGCGCCCCCAGGCTTTCCCCGGCAGGCTCCACATAATAAAAAGGAGTGTTGCCCGCATAGACGATAGCCAGGTGGTGCAGGACCACCAGGATCACCAGAGCGGTGCGCAGATTGTCTACAAAGAACAGCCGCCTTCCAGGCGCTTGCGGGGGATGTTGACCCATCATACCTTCCTCCTTTACAGGATTATTCGTATTCGTGTTCATCCAATATCAACGCGAGCATATTGAGCAGATCATCCCGGGACAATTTCGCGACTTTCCCCGTATCGGCGGCGGCCGCCAGATGTTCCTCGATGGAGCGCAGCACCTGCTCGCGGAAGAGATCGTTATTTTTAGGCGCGACGAAGCAGCCCTTCCCTTGCACATTCACCACATACCCCTCTTCCTCCAGATCGGTATATGCCCGGGAGGTGGTGATGACGCTGATCCGTAAGCTATGGGCCAGCTTCCGGATAGAGGGCAGCATCTCCCCCTCGTCCAGATCACCCGCCAGGATGGCCTCCTTGATCTGCTCCTTGATCTGCTCGTATATGGGCTTGCCTGCCGTGTTTTTGATGATGATGTTCACACTGTCCTCCGATATGTCCATAGTGTCATTACTGTATATGTTTTTATATTAACACTATGATTATTGCGGGTCAATGCTCTTTTGATGATGTGAAACCAGTCTCTTACCGACACATAAAAAAAACCGTCTGAATAGACGGTTTTTCATCAAGCTCACGTATCTGCCATCGGCAGGCATGGAATACAAAAGTTTGCCAAAGTATGATTACGGAATAGCCCAGCTAGAATCAACAGCCATAGGTGCAAAAAAACCTTTAATACAATTCGGATTTCTTACACATATTTGTATATGGGACTGCTCTCTAAATCCAGATGTCTCGTAAATTGGATCACCCTCGAAGAATACTCCACGTACAGAATCAAATGGAATTTCACAACTCGAGGCTCTTTCTTTATGCAAATACTCAATAACAGCACAATCCAGAAACCGTAATAGCAAATCAGTACTCCCTTTTCTATTCTGGTTTTTCCGCAGAGGCTTTCCAGCAAGCTGCATTTCCCTTTCAATAATTTCATACTGGTTTTTTAGTATTTGTATATAATAACTGTCTAATAAATTTAAACAATAACCCAAATCAATTACCGCTCCAATAACTGCTGGCTTTTTTATACGAAGTTTAGGATTTGTTTGCCCACTTTTAGCCCATTCCCAAGCACGCTCAAGATTTTGTTCCCAAAAATACATGCCGTGACCTAACCAATCATAGTCATTCTCGCTTGGCTTAAACGGTTCATGATCCTTAAGTATTCTGTCACAGATAGATTTATCGCACCCATGAAAACCAATAACTATATTAGGAAGCGTAGCATACATTGAGTGCTCTGGGCTTATGGCAAGGCTCAAAATTATTCCTCACCATTATATGGGGCTGCTAAATCCCCATTCTCATCCAAGATTCCAGTAGATTGAAGCCTTCCCACAATTTGCGATATTTGTTCGCGGCTAGGATTAGACTCATCTATTTCACGTAACTCAGAAATTCTAGCACGCTGGTGCCGACAAAAACGTTCAATGCGTTCATTGTCTTTTTTAATTATATCATCAATAGCGGCACTCATATTATCACCATCTTCTTTTTTTTGATTTTCTTTACACATATTATACCATCCAATCATTTAAAATCAAGCTATAATATAGTATACGCAATTCAAACTGTTTGTAGGCGCTTTAAGGAAATTCTATTATAATCGCAAAAAAAGACCGGCCCCTCGTAAACAAGGAACCAGCCCTTTAAGCAGTATATTGTGTTACTTACTCGCCGCAGAGTTTCAATAGGTTCTCCCAACGCTGATCGGTCTCCTTCTGGAGTTCGTTCAGCATGGCCTCCCCTTCGTCGCTCCTGAATAGATGCCTAAACCGTCCCTGGGGCTTCAAGTAATCCGCCACCGGGATCTTGTTCTTGGGCCGGTAGGTGAGCTTAAACTCACCCTCTATGACCTCGTACAGGGGCCAT
>ENA-ORCX01000446-ORCX01000446.1-marine-metagenome-genome-assembly--contig:-NODE-446-length-15241-cov-3.491823_pt1 | contig 15241 bp, 14 predicted proteins | sample MGYA00248630_ERZ508518 | MGnify/ENA primary metagenome ERZ508518 (study PRJEB26188, sample SAMN06268768) | marine metagenome | isolation source: Bioluminescent Bay, La Paraguera, Puerto Rico | place...
TGTATGCCGGGGGCCATGACCATGCGGGAAGCGGCGGAGGCTATGAAGGCCGGGGCGGACATCGTGAAGATATTCCCCGGCAACCTCTTCGGGCCCAGTATCATCAAGTCCTTCAAGGGGCCCATGCCCCAGCTCAGGATGATGCCCACCGGGGGTGTGGACGTATCCACCGCCGGGGACTGGATCAAGGCCGGGGCCGTGGCCGTGGGGGCGGGCAGCAGCCTGACCAAGGGGGCCAAGACGGGGGACTACGCCGCCGTCACCAAGACCGGAAAAGAGCTGGTGGCCGCTGTGAAAAAGGCCCGGGATGAGATGAAGAAGTAAGCAGACGGATCGATCAAGGCAGGTAACCGACTGCAAAAACGACTGGTAATTCCAGTCGTTTTTCTTATATATAGTATGGATGGCGCAGGGTCTTTAGTTTTTATCAATGAATGAAGCGCAAAAGCTAAAGTTTTTCTCTTGGGGACCGATATATGATATGTACCTGTATAGAAAGGTGCTGGTAATTATGTATGCGGTGGAATTTCGTGTCATATCCACCCCCCAGGAGCTGACACCGCTCCAGCAGCCGGAACGTGTGAACCGGACCAATGAGATCGCCAAGGCAGTGGACGCTCCCAAAAAGAAGGAACAGCCTGTCCCCGTCATCAACGACGAGGCCGGTAGCGATGTCCAAGACGAAGCCCGGCGGCAGCAGCTGGAGAAGATCCTGGAACAGACCGCCGGTGCGGACCGTTACCTGCGGTTTGAAAAGCATGAAAAGACCGGACAGTGGATGGTGCGCGTCTGTGACAGCGATACCGATGAAGTCATCAAAGAAATCCCGCCGGAGCAGATCCTGGACATGGTGGGCAGGTTCTGCGAGCTCGCGGGGCTGCTGGTGGATGAAACGGTATAGTCTTTTTTTGATGTGATCCAATGATCCGAATACGTATAGTGGACCCTGTATCCGGGCAGTGATGCTCCGGATGCAGGGTCTTTATATTTTGGGGGATGAACTATTTGAGATTGATGATCTCCTGTACGGTGATATTGAGGGTGTGGCGATCGTTGGTGAGGTCCATGCATTCGCTGGAGGGCTGGCCGTCCTTGATCAGCCTGACCAGGGGACGGAGGCTGGTCGCCTCGTAGTTTTTGACCACGATGGCCTCCTGCCCCGTACTCAATCTCACGCAGGTGCCGATGGGATAGGGCGCTACCTTTTGGGTGATCGCCTTGACGATGGTCGGGTCAAACATGGTGCCGTAGCCCCCCATGATGTATTCGATGGCGTCGGAGGGGAGCATGGCCCCGCGGTAGGGCCTGTCGGATGTCAGCGCGTCATACACGTCGGCCACGGAGATGATGCGTCCGAACTGGTGTATGTCTTCCCCCGCGATCCCGTTGGGGTAGCCGCCTCCGTTGTATTTCTCATGATGCTGGAGGGTGGCGGTCTTGGAGTCGTCGGGGATATCAAAATTGGCGCACAGATACCGGTACCCGAGCTCGCTGTGTTTCTTGATCTCTTCAAACTCCTCGTCACTGAGCCGGCTCGGTTTATGAAGGATCTCCTTGGGGACAAACATCTTTCCGGTGTCGTGGACTAGTGCGCCCACCGCCAGATTATAGATGGTGTTCCGGTTCAGCCCCAGGGCGGTGCCCATCACCACGGACAACACCGTGACATTGAGGCTGTGGCTGTAGGTGTAGTCGTCGTAATTGCGCAGATCGATGATATTGATCATGGTCTCGCGGTTACTGAGTATCTCGTCCACGATCTCTTCGGCCAGTGTCTTGACCGATTTGATATTCTTTTTGATCCCGGAGGTGATATTGTATTCCACATTGTGAAATAAGAGCTCCAACTGACGCCGTGTCCGCATGCGCAGATCGGCGCTGATGATATCGTTGATCTCGATGCCCGCGGACAATTCGTCATCGATATACAGTCCCTGGTAACCCAGCAGGACGATTTTCCGTATAAGGGACGATGTCAATGCCTTGCCTTTTCTGAGAAGCACCGTACCGTTGGAGTATTCAAGATCGGTGGCCAGTTTATGCCCCGGCCGCAAATTTTTTGTCGCAATGTAACGCATTTTTATCTACCAAGCTGTAAATTATTTGACTAACCCGTTGATATCCAGTATCAAGCTGATGCTGCCGTCACCCAATATGGTGCAGCCTGCCATGCCCTTGATACTATCAAAATTATGCGATATATACAATGGCATGGGTTTGACTACCGTCTGCTGTTCTCCGACGAGATCGTCCACAAACAGGCAGTAACTGAGTGACTGGGACTCGACCAGCACGAGTATGCCGTCGCTGATATCGGTCACCTCGGTCTCGATACCGAATACCTCGTGGAGGCGCAGGATGGGGTAGCAGTTTTCCCGAAGCCAGATCATTTCATTGCCGGCGGGATCGGAGAACACATCGTCTTTGCCCGGCTTGAATGAATCCCGGATGGAGAGCAGGGGTATGATGTACGTAAACCCGCCCACGGATACCAGCATACCGTCGATGATGGCCAGGGTGAGGGGAATGCGGATGGTGACCTCCATGCCCTCTCCGGGCTTGCTGTCCACATGGACGGAGCCGCCGATCTTTCTGATATTTTTGGCCACCACATCCATGCCGACGCCCCGGCCGGAGAATTCCGTGACCTCTTCCTTGGTGGAGAAGCCGGGGGCGAATATGAGGTTATAGGCCTCTTTATCTGTGATTTCCGAGATGTCTTTTTCGATCAGGCCCTTTTCCAGGCCCTTCTGGATCAATTTGTCCCGGTCCAGTCCCCGTCCGTCGTCCGAGATGGTGATCAGTACGTCGCTCCCCGAATTGCGGGCCTTCAGCACGATCTCCCCCACAGGGTCCTTGCCCGCCGCTTCCCGGACATCGGACTGTTCGAGGCCGTGGTCCATGGCGTTGCGCACCAGGTGCATCAGCGGGTCGGAGAGATTGTCCAATACGTTTTTGTCGAGCTCCGTATCTTCGCCGATGATGGTGAGCTTGGCCCTTTTATCGGTCTTGACCGATATATCCCGGACGATGCGCTCCATCTTGTGAAAGGTGGCGGACACCGGCACCATGCGGATGGACATCACGATATCCTGCAGCTCGTCGGTGAGCTTTCTAAGCTGCCGGGAGGCCTTTTCGAAACTCTCCAATTGCAGCTTCAAAATCTCCGGGTTCTTGGTGACGGTGGACTCGGTGATCACGATCTCACCGACGATGTCCATCAGCAGATCGAGTTTGCTTAAGTTGACGCTCATATAATTCTGCTTGATCGAGACAGTCCCGGCCGTATCGGCGGAGCGGGACACAGTCTTCGTCCCGGTGTCCTCGGCGCTGTCGGCGGGGCCGAATATCTCTTCTGTTTTTGCGTCGTCCAGTTCCGCTATCGTAAAGTCCTGGACAAAGAAAGCCTCCCGGATTTTTTCCTCCAGGGTGCTTTTTTCTTCCTCGGACATCATATACAGGGTAAACCCGTTGGCGACGATCTCATCGGCGCTCTGGTTTTCCAAGAGGTCCTCGGGGACGGTCACGATGCCGGTACACATCTCTTCGACGGATTTCACGATGCCGAAGGCCCGGACGTTTTCCATCTTGGCTTCGGACTGGAAGGTGATTTTTGCCTGATATCCCCTGCCGCTCAATGCCTGCCCGCTTTTCGGCGAAGCATCCTGGCCGCCGTCCTGCTGCGGGGGCGGTTCCTTGCGGCTGGTGAGCAGCCCGATAAAATCACGGATGCGTTTTGTGATCGCCGTCACATCTGCATCGGGCAGCCCCCCTTCCTGTATCTTCGCGATCTCGGCCTTGATGGTATCGAGGGTCTCAAAGGCGAGCGCGCTGATACTGGCATAGTCGTCCTTGCGGGTATTGTGCTCGCGCATATAGCCGAACAGATCCTCCAGGGCGTGGGACAGATTCGCGATACTGTCAAAATTCATCATGGCGGACGAGCCCTTGATGGTGTGCAGGATCCTGAATAATTCAGCGATCTGATCCGCCGAGAACGATTCCGTATTTTCACAGGTCAGCAGCAGCGATTCAAAGTCATCGAGCAGTTGTGAGTTTTCATACAGATATATCTCCAGCATGGAATCGTCCGACATATTTCCATCTCCTTTTTGTTGTTATTTCAGGTTGCCCAGGGCGGATATGATGACATCCTCTTTGAAGGGCTTGACGATAAATCCCTTTGCGCCGGTCTGCACCGCTTCGCGCACCATGCCTTCCTGCCCCATGGCGGACACCATGATGACATTGGCGGAGGGATCGGCTTTCAGTATCTCCTTGAGGCTGGCCAGTCCGTCCATCTCCGGCATGGTGATGTCCATGGTGACGATATCCGGGGAAAGCTCCTGGTATTTCTGTATGGCGATCTTCCCGTTCTCTGCCTCACCAATGACCTCATATCCGTTCTTGGTCAGCATATTTTTGATGGATACCCGCATGAACGCGGCGTCATCGACGACAAGGACTGTTTTCATGTACTCTCTCCTCCTCTTAATGGATGAAAATGTTTTATATCAGCCGTATGCTTCTGGGTGACACGGTCCGCACCTGAAGCTGGCCGGTTTCACAGCAAAACTCGATGGATCTCCCTGAGGTGCTCCCCGTATCCTCGGCCAAGACCCTGATCGAGAGTTCCTTTAGTTTTTTCTTGCATTCCTGTATGTTCCGTTCCCCTACGTTCATAAAGTCGGCATTGCATGTGGAGCTGAACATATGGGCGCCTCCGGCGAGCTTGGCCGTCAGCCTGGCGCGCATAGCCCCGGACTGGATCATCAGCCGTATCAGCTCGTCGATCGCGGTGTCCGCAAACTTCGACCGGTTGAATCCGGATGCGTTTTGGGGCGCGTTTGGCAGCATGATATGCACCATGCCGCCGATCTTATTGGCCGCATCGTAGAGGACCAGTCCCACACAGGAGCCTAGGCCCAGTGTGGACAGACGGTCCGGCGCGCGGACGATCTTGTGCTCCGCGATGCCGATGGTATGTATTTTCCCCAGGACCGGCGGTCCCTTGGGATCCGGCCCCTGTCCGTTGATATCCATAGCCAATGTATCCATCAATACCCTACCATTTTTTCCGTCAATGTCTTATATGACTCCACATCCGGCACCAGGAAAAAGTGCCCGTACAGGCTCTCCTCCTGGTCGCAGAATTCCGTCTCCATAAACAGTACCTGGTCCCCGAATTCCCCATAGGCCACCGCCAGCAGGTTCATCACGGCCCCCGCCATGTCAAATACGAGATCGGGCACCGAGGCGTCTATCGTGAGTCCTGTCATCTCGGAGATGGCCGATATATAGGATCCGATCAGTATATTGGCGACTTCCTTCAGCGCCGACATATTGAGCTCTTCCCGCTCCTGCTCCGACATATTGTCGGTCATATCGCCCACCACCGTCCGGGTGAGCTTCTGTGCGTCCTCCTCGTCGAGGACCAGCAGGATGAATCCCTTGATATCGGCGGATATGCCCACCAGAAGGCCCGCTACCACATTCTCGGGGCCGTGGAGGATATCGCAGATTTCATTGTAATTGCATACTTTGGCGCGCGGTACGCGTATGGATACCGTGCGGGAGAGGAGCATGGAAAGCGCGGTGGCCGCATGGCCGGCGCCGATGTTTTCCAGCTCTCTGAAAAAGTCCAAGCCCTTCCCGTTTATTTTGTCTAGCATTGTCCGCCCCTTACCTTACTTGTTTGCCTCTTTTGTTATATCGGTATCTTTTTGCATGTTATTAACGCTTTATTTTGACCGATATACTATATATGGGCGTCCCGCAGCGAGATGAAACAAGGAAAATGGCTGACGCCCAAGTCATGGGAACAGGCGGATGGTGTCTATGCAGGTAAGTCCTGATAAAAATGTACGCGTCACAGAGACAAGTCCGATCGGGCGGATACCGGTATCGCCGGAACACGCCGCCGGGCTTCAGCACGGTGATTTCCTGGTGGCGACCGTGGAGCAGATCCACGGCGATATGCTGCTGCTGCGCGTAGACGGCGGTTTTTTGCTGAACGCCGCCCTCCAGGGGAATATGCAATTGGCCCAAGGGGATGTGATCGAAGCGGCGGTCAGCAAGGACGGCGGGACATGCCTCCTATATATAGTGAATGTACTGCACCCGGGGAACCGGACCGCGAAAGACACGGCGGATTCGGTGAGCCCCCAGACCCTCTCGGCCATGCTGACCGTGATCAAGCGCAATCCCGGACTGGACGCCGACATCGCGCTGTATCTGGCCGAGAACCATATCCCGGATACGCCGGAAAATATCGCGGCGCTGACCCAGATGTCCCGGGGGACGGGTATCGGGGCGCTGCTGGGACGGATACTGGGGCTGACGGCCCAGGGGCCCCAGACAACGCCCACAGGCAATGTCCCGCCTCCGGCCATGATGGGGCCGGGCGAGGCCGCGCCGCCGCCCCAGGGCGAAACTGTATATACGGAGGGGATGAACCAAGGCGGTCAAGCCCCGTCGAATCCCATCCCACAGGCCCCAAATCAGGCGCCGGTCAACGGGTCAACGCCCCAGCCTGCGACCCCGGAAGGCGGACAGCAAGGGGCTGATGCGGGCCCGGGCGCCCCCCCTGCATCCCCCGACGCTCCCCATAATCAGCCGGCGGCCGCTGCGCCGGCCCAGACTCCGGGGATGGGACCGGAGACCGGCAATGCGGCCCCCATGCCCCCCGCCCAGACGGACGGGCCTGCCGGATCCCAGGCAGCCGGAGGCGGCAAAACGCCGGAAGCCCAGACCGGGCCGCTGCCGGGCGCGGCCGGAACGGCACAGCCGCAAGCACAGCCGCGGGCGGATACAGCCGGTACGGTGCCGCCGGATCAGCCCCAGGGCGCGCAGCAGGATACGGGAGCGGGGCCAAGGGCGCCAGGTATGGCTGCACAGCACATTGCCCCAGACATGGAGGGGCGGCCCGGGCTCTATGGGGACGCCTCCCAGACCAGGCACGGGGAGGAGACGGCCCCTGCACCTATGGCTCTGGGAGATACGGCGGCACAGGCCGGCGGGGGAAAGCCCGGCGTGGCACAGGAGCTGGATGGGGGCATCGGCAAATTGATCATGGGTTTGTTTTATGAGCCGGAGGAACAGACCGGCGATGGGATAAAAAGGATGGCCGAAGGGATGTCCCGGGGGCTGAAAACGCTAAAGTCGGACCTGATTCAGACCGATAACAAATATAGGGAACTCTGTCTGAAAAGTGTGGACCAGGCGCTGCGGCAGATGGAGATGGCGGACAGGGCGGCGTATTTCGAGCATATGCAGATCCCTCTCGCGCTCAAGGAGGGCGAGCATCGGACAGCCGAGCTCTATGTCTTTCGCCGTCAAGGCGGGAAAAAAAGCCCCGCGGAGGCGGGCCTCACCATACTGGTGGCCCTGGATACGGAACGGATGGGCCGGGTGGAGACCCTGATACGGGAAACGGGCGGCAGTATAGCCCTCGAATTCAGGCTGGAGCAGCCCGGTATGACAGATAGACTGAGACAGAACAGCGCGCCGCTCCAAGAAGCGGTGGAAGCGGCGGGATACAGGCTCACCGGCATGCGATTTGCCGGACTGGAGAAGAAAACGACGGTACTGAACGCGGGCGAGATGGCCTCTCCGGCCGCGGGAGAGGCGCCCCATGGAATCGATGTGCAGATATGAAACGGTACAAGGCCTATGACAATGAAGATACCCGGGAGGCGGCGGCCCTCAAGTACGACGCACACAAGGACCGGGTCCCCCGCATAACCGCCCTGGGCCGGGGATACCTGGCGGACCGCATGGTGGAGGAAGCGGAAGAAAACCGCGTGCAGGTGGTCCGGGATGACAAGGTGTCTCACGTCCTGCACCATCTCAGCGTGGGCGACGAGATCCCCGAGTCTCTCTACCGGGTGGTGGCGGAGATTTTGGTGTTTGTATACCGGATGGACGGAACAATCGGACCGGGCGGCAAGGCGCCCGGTATAGATGCAGAGGAGGTGCTCTGATGGCATTAACCATCGATAGCAGCAGCCGGATCACAGGGTTTGCTTCGGGGCTCGATACCGAAGAGATTATTCAGAAGGCCATGTCGTCTTACCAGACCAAGATGGACAAGCAGGCACAGCAGACCACCAGGCTCGAATGGAAGGCGGACGCCTACCGGGAGATCAATACCCTTGTGAAGAACTTCCGGGAGAAGTATATGAGCATGCTGTCCGACGCCAAGATGCTGTCAAGCACGTCGTATCGGAGCATGAAGGCTTCGTTTGCGAATCCCACCAGCGCGGTATCGATATCCGCTTCGTCTTCGGCCGTGGCGGGCTCGTATACCATCGATGAGATCACCGAACTGGCCACCGCGCCGAAAATCAGCAGCAAGGACGCCTTTACGGGGACGTCGTATTCCAGCGATACCACCTTGGACGATCTCGTGCTGGCCAATCCGTTTACCTTTGATGCGGGCGATCAGCTTTCCTTCAAGATCAACGATGAGACATTTACCTTTGGGAAGGATACCACCATCGCGGAGATGATGCGCACGGTCAATGGCTCCGACGCCGGGGTGACCATGCGGTTCAGCAGTCTGACCAAGGGATTCTCCCTCTCCTCCGATGTCACCGGCAGTGAAAGCGTCATCAATATCGAGAATATCTCGGGGAATGCGTTTGCAGCAGTGGACAGCGCCCTGGGCATAGCGGAAGGGATAGATGTCTATAAGGGTACGGACGCGGAATGCAAGATCGAAGGCATGTCGGTCGTCCAGTCCAGCAATACCTTTTCCTTCGACGGCATCACCTATACGCTGAATGAAGAAACCAGTACGCCTATAGCGTTTACCATTGACCAGGACTACCAGAGTACGGTGGACAAGATCACGGATTTCGTGGAAGCTTACAACGAACTGATCGACAAGCTCCAGACCAAGAGCACGGAGGATATATATTTCGATTATCCCCCGCTTACCGAGGCCCAGAAGGATGAGATGGACGAGGATGAGATCGCAAAATGGCAGGAAAAAGCCATGAGCGGCGTACTGCGGAACGACTCCTATATCTCGGAACTGCTGACCACGGTGCGGAGCGCGTTTTATACGGCGGTGGATGGCACCGGGATGAGTATGTTCGAGATCGGGCTGACCACGATGAGCTACAAAGACGGGGCGAAGATCGAGGTGGATGAAGGCAAACTGCTCGACGCCCTCAAGGATAACCCCGACACAGTCAGGGATATGTTCGTGCAGACCTCGGCCACAGACACCCCCTCCGAGAAGGGGCTCATGGTGCGTATATCCGACGCGCTGCTGCACTATACGGACCAGACGACCGACGTGGCCCTGGAGAGTCTGGAAAAGAAAATCGACGACTCGGAAGATATGGAAGAGTCCATAGAGGACCATATGAAGGAGCGGGAGGAAGTGCTCTGGCGGAAATTCTCCGATATGGAGGCCGCCCTGTCCCGGCTAAACAGCATGTCGAGCTGGCTCAGTTCACTCTTTACATACTGATCATAGTTTTTATAAAGGAGAAGATACCAAATGGCAACGGCAAACGCATACCAGACCTACAAAACCCAGGAAGTCAGCATGGCCAGCCCCATGGCGCTGATCGTGATGCTGTACAACGGGTGCATCAAGCGGCTCAAGCTGGCCCGGATCGCCATCGGTAAAAAGGATTTTGAGGATGCGAACACCCAGTTTAAAAAGGCCCAGGACATCGTCGCCGAGCTGGCGAACAGCCTGGACTTCAATTATCCGATTGCCAACGAGCTCATGGCGCTCTACGATTTCATGCTGCGGGAGATCATACAGATCAATATCACCAAGGACACGGACAGGATCGAGCCGGTGATCGATATGCTGTCCAGCCTGCGGGATACCTGGAAGCAGGTGGAGAAGACCTGCCGCCAGTCCTATCCGATCGAGGAGTCCGAAGCATGAGCACCCGGCTTGCGGCCGAGTACGTAAAGCTGCTCGGGCTCAAGAAGGAGCTGCTCACCGCGCTGCTCGCATCCCTGCGGCGGTCGGCTCACCTGCTCCGGGAGGACGATATGGACGCCTTTGACGCCGAGATGACGGCCTGCCAGGAGATCGCCGTGAAGGTCGATGAGATCGGCCTGGCGCTGGATCGTATCCGCGAGCAGACAGCCCCCGCGGGGCTTTCGGAGGCCGCGGCGCTCGAGCGCGATATCCGGGATATGCTGGAGCAGATCAGTCTGGCACAGAAGGAATGCAACGATGTGGCCCAGGGCAAACGCCACACATACGGACAGCAGATCAAGGCCATCCGGCATACCAAGCGGGGGATAGAGGGGTATTCCAGCCAGTTTATGAAGAGAGACGCGGTGTTCGTAGATGCCAAGAAATGAGCCGCGATAGCAGTCCGGGGGCGTAGTATGAAGGTCGCAGATGTCAGCAAAACATCATCACATATGCAGGGCGTGACCAATGCAGGTAGCGCCCGGCCCGGCGGCGCCCAGGATTTTTCCTTTTCCCGGCATATGATGGATTTCAGCCAGGCCCAGTATCAGAAGTATATCGAGGAGCTGAAAAAGAGGATATTCAGCCAGGGTGAAAGCATCAAAAAGAAAGCGGATATCTCCGAATTCATGCAGTACCGCAGGCTGATCGCCGAGCTTCTGGAGGTCGCCGCGGGCAATGCCTACGCCTGCACCAAGACAAGCGCCTTCGACGCCAAGGGCAGGCGAAACGTGTTTGTGTTGATCAAGAAAGTCAACGCCCGGCTGGACGAGATGGCTCAGGATATACTCTCGGAGCAGCGGGACAATATCCATCTGCTCGAGATGGTGGATGATATCCGGGGCCTTTTGCTGGATATATTGCTGTAGTCTTTTGCATGTGATACAAGAGGGGAAAGCACGGGGGCCCGGTGTGTTCTGTATAGCGGGAAGATACTGGCACGGGAGATATTTTGCGTGTGATTTGGGCAGATACGGTTTCGGCTTTGGTTATACAGGGTATCGGTAGGGTGGACGGCAATGCAAAGCTGTTATTGGATTGCGGCATGCTTGCATAAAAGAATCCCGCTAAATCGGACGAATTAAATAGGCAAAAACAAGGCAATGCAACCATAAACTTTGTTTTCATTAATGATCACGTCGGGGGGATAGTCTTATGAAGGTAACTTTAAAAATCGGAACGAAAGTGTCAATCGTAGCAGGGGTACTCCTTATTATTGCACTGGCTGTGGTAGGCGTTATTTCCTATACAAGCGCATCGAGTGTCTTGATTGTACTAGCATCGGCGATTGCGTTTGTATGTGTCATGGGGGTGCTGCTGCTATTTGTCCGCCAACAGATCGGTAAGCCCTTAAAAAAGATTGTCGGCTTTGCCAAAGCCCTGGCGGATGGCGAGCGCGACGCTGTGGTCGAAATACGATCACAGGACGAGATCGGGCAGCTTTCGTTTATTCTCGGCAAAGAGATAAGAGGTGCGTTACAGACCATAGAAGACAACCGCATCATATTTCAAAAACAGCGTGAATATGAGGCCCTGCAGGTAGATCAGCTTGTGGTCAATCTGGAGCGATTGTCGGCGGGTGATCTGCGCTGTGATATGCAGGCCAGCGAGCCGGACGAAGATACCCAGGAGCTGTATACCTTATTCGCAGGCGTAAGTGAAAGTCTGCATAAGAGCGTGGATACGATCAAGGGCTATGTGGACGAGATCTCCCATATACTCGGCGAAATGTCGAGCAATAATCTGAGGGTAGAGATTACGTCTGATTATCAGGGGGATTTTGCTGAACTGAAGGATTCGATCAATGCAATCATCCGGTCATTCAGCGAGACATTGCTGGATTTCAATATGGCCGCCGATCAGGTGGCCTCCGGCGCGGCACAGGTATCCGACGGAAACCAGGAGGTTTCCCAAGGGGCCACGGAGCAGGCCAGCGCCATCGAGGAGGTTTCCTCGTCGATCACACAGATGGCCCATCAGATAAAAGAAAACGCAGAGCATGCAAATACGTCGAAAGAGCTTGCAAATCAAGCAAGAGAAGCGGCCAACAACGGCAACGAAAAGATGAAGCGCATGCTTACGTCTATGGATGAGATCAACGAAGCGTCCAATAACATCTCCAAGATCATAAAAGTCATCGATGATATCGCGTTTCAGACAAATATACTCGCCCTCAACGCGGCGGTGGAAGCGGCACGGGCAGGCGTACATGGCAAGGGATTTGCGGTTGTCGCGGAAGAAGTCAGGAACCTGGCTGCAAGGAGCGCCAACGCGGCCAGCGAGACGACCGCTATGATCGAGGGATCGACGAAAAAAGTGAAGGCGGGCACGGCTATCGCCAATGAAACTGCCGAGGCGTTGTCCGGTATCGTGTCGGGGACGGAAAAAGCGGAAAAACTCAATGACGAAATCGCCGTCGCGTCAAACGAACAGGCGACAGGCATCGCGCAGATCAATGAACGAATCGATCAATTGTCTCAGGTGGTGCAGACAAACTCGGCAACGGCTGAGCAGGGGGCTGCGGCCAGTGAAGAGCTCTCCAGTCAGGCGCTGTTGTTCAAGGACATGGTCGATGAGTTTCAGCTGGATTACAAGTATAAAAGAACAGGAGCGAGTCATCCCATCGCACAGAAGACACCCGGTGACGATGGCGGTGAGCCGGTACATACCGAAAAGCCCGAAATCGTTTTGAATGACAGCGAGTTCGGAAAGTATTAGGGAATGGCTGATTCCGTATTATACGCGGATTCTGCGGCAGGAGGAGGGCAAAGCATGGAGCCGAATGATGGATTGAAAGAGAAGCAGGAAGATACTCTCCAGGGGAGATACCTGACGTTCAGCCTGGGGGAAGAGGTCTTTGGGCTGGAGATCCGGTACGTCACAGAGATCATCGGGCTGCAGCCGATCACAAAAGTCCCGGAGGTGCCGCCCTTCATCAAGGGCATCATCAATCTGAGGGGGAAAATCATACCGGTGATCGATATGCGGCTCAAATTCCGCAAAGAACCCGTGCCCTATACCGACAGGACATGCATCATCGTCATCGACACCCAGGAGATGGTAGTGGGGCTGATCGTGGACAGTGTGGCGGAGGTCATCAACATCGGCGAAGGCAATATCGTGCCGCCCCCCGATCAAAAGACGGGTATGCACAATAAATATATCCAGGGCATCGGCAAGGTGGATGACAATGTGAAGTTGCTGCTGGATTGTGAGTCATTGCTGGATGGTGATGACCGGCAGGCGTAATGCCTAAGTCATAAGTCAAAGGGGGGCCGTAGTACATGAGATGGTATCGGAATATGAAAATATCCGCAAAGCTGATCACCGCTTTTTTGGCGATCGCGATCCTCGCGGCGGGCGTGGGTATCTTCGGGATCGTGACGCTGAAAGCAATCAATACCAGCAGCGCGGAGATTTTCGAGAATTATGGAAACTCCCAGGGATATCTGGGCTATGTGTACGGAGAGTTTGAACGGCAGCGGGCGTACATGAAGGATATCCTTGTGGACAAAGACGAGTCCAAGGCCATGTCGATACAGAAATTGATATTGGCGTCAAATAGCAGAATGACCAAATACATGGGCAAATACGGTGAAACCTGTATCAGCCTCGGCACCACGGATAGATACAATAGTCTGCATGAAAAGATCGCGCGCTACCAACGGCTGGTCAGGGATGTAGCAGGGGCTGGCGCTACGGGCAATTTTGTGGAGGCATATACGATCTCCCACTCCGATGAAGCCACAGAGATCGTCAATGACGCCACCGCTGCCATCGAAGCAGCGATCGCCGTCAATGAGGAAGAGGCGGCTGTCAAACTATCCGAGCAGAATCTCGAGGCCCAGTCGGATATCCGCAAAACCATCATTATCGCTGCGTCTGCGTTCGTATTGGCTATACTGCTGGGGATCATCAATGCCCGCCTCATCAGCAAGCCCATCCAGACGCTCACCGTCGGCGCAGACCAGCTGGCGGCGGGCAATACCAATATCCACAATGTCGTGAAGCAGAATTTCGATCAGAAGGACGAGGTAGGCCGCCTGTACACGGCGTTTAAATCCACGCTGCACGCCATCAAGTCCCTGGTCTCCGACGCCAATATGCTCACCGAGGCGGCGGTGATGGGGAAACTCTCCACCCGGGCCGACGCCAGCAAGCACAAGGGGGATTTCCGCAAGATCGTGGAAGGGATCAATAACACCCTCGACGCGGTGATCCGGCCGGTGAACGAGGCCACGGACGTACTGAAAGAGATGGCAAAAGGCAATCTGGATGTCAATGTGACCGGCGACTATCTGGGCGAACATGCCGTCATACAGGAGGCGGTAAACGATTCGATCAATGCGATCAAGGGCTATATCGACGAGGTAAGCTATACCCTGGGCGAGGTGGCCCAGGGGGATCTGACCCAGGAGATCACCTCGGAGTACCGCGGCGATTTTGTGAAACTAAAAGACTCGATCAATACCATCATAGAGTCGCTGAACGCCATCATGCACGATATCAACACCGCGGCGGAGCAGGTGGCGTCGGGCTCGCACCAGGTATCCGACGGCAACCAGTCCATATCCCAGGGGGCCACGGAGCAGGCAAATTCCATCGAGGAACTGTCGGTGTCGATCACACAGATCGCCGGACAGATCAAGGAGAGCGCGGCCAATACCAGCACTGCCGCTGATCTGGCGGACAAGGCGAAGCAGGCCGCCGACGAGGGCAGCGAGAAGATGAACATCATGCTTGCGTCCATGGAAGAGATCAATGAGTCTTCGTCCAATATATCCAAGATCATCAAAGTCATAGACGATATCGCTTTCCAGACCAATATACTGGCGCTGAACGCCGCCGTAGAGGCGGCCCGGGCCGGCGTCCATGGCAAGGGCTTTGCGGTGGTGGCCGAGGAAGTCCGGAACCTGGCGGCCAGGAGCGCCGAGGCGGCCAACGAGACCACCACCCTCATCGAGGGGTCCATCAAGAAGGTGGAATCCGGCACCCGGGTCGCCAACGAAACGGCGCAAGCCCTCGTCAGTATCGTAAACGGCTCCGAACAATCCCTCGAATTGCTCAATAAGGTGTCTACGGCGTCGGATGAGCAGGCGACGGCGATCACCCAGATCAATAAGGGGATCGAGCAGGTGTCCCAGGTGATCCAGAACAATACGGCCACGGCGGAGGAAGGGGCGGCAGCCAGCGAAGAGCTGTCCAGCCAGGCCGAGCTCCTGAAGGAAATGATCGATAATTTCAGCCTCCGGGATAGCGGCACGGGACTGGCCCGGCGTGAAGCGGCGG
>ENA-ORCX01000447-ORCX01000447.1-marine-metagenome-genome-assembly--contig:-NODE-447-length-15237-cov-3.401517_pt1 | contig 15237 bp, 8 predicted proteins | sample MGYA00248630_ERZ508518 | MGnify/ENA primary metagenome ERZ508518 (study PRJEB26188, sample SAMN06268768) | marine metagenome | isolation source: Bioluminescent Bay, La Paraguera, Puerto Rico | place...
CATGAGTATAGAATTAGAAACTGTTAATAAGCTTATAGAACAAAAAGCCTACAATGATGCTATTTCAAAAGCAAAAGAGTTTCTAGATAAAGGTGAGGGGATTGTAGATGACTTGGAGTTTTCTATTGTTCGCGCCTTAACTGGAAAAAAGCGAATCTCTGAAGCCGTTGCCAGGCTTCTTTTGCTTACGCAGAAAAATCCCCTTCAGGAGGATTATTACCATTATCTTGGTGATCTTTTCATGCGTATGGAATTGTGGGATAAAGCTTTTGAAGCATATGGGAGTGCTATTGAGTTAAATCCCCAGAAAGCATCGTTTTTCGGCTCTCTGGCTGAATGTTGCAGGGCCCGGAAAGATACGGATGCCGCTTTTACCGCGTACGAGCGTGCCTTAGAGCTTGCGGAGAATAAGTCGATGCAGGATTCCGAATCAGAAGAATTTACAAAGCCTTTTGTTGCTGGTGGAGATACGCTTATTCTTACTTTGATAGGTATTGGTAACGCGCGTAATTATGCTATTGTAGGTTTATCTGAAGATAAAAATACGGGAATATACATCCCAATTGGTGATTTATCTGATTTACCAACGGATGAAGATTTGAAGGAGCCAATTAATCCATTGTTTTCCTTAAAAAAGGTTGAGATGGAGTCTATTTCACGCTCTCGTTTGTGTGAGAGCCTTTCTGCTTCGGATCGCTCTTGTATGGTGCTCTTCGAGCAATCAGAATTTGAGTATGGCGTTTACCGAAAGAATGGAGCCTAAGGAATGAATGATCTGCTAAAACGTGGCATGGAATGGCATCAGAAAGGCGATCGCGAAGATGCTTTAATTTGCTATGAGAAATCTTGGCAGGAGTCTCCTTCTGTGGATGTCGCTTATCTGCTTGGGTTAGTACATTTTGAATTAGACCATGTAGATGATGCCCGCAAGTGGTTAAGTGAAGCAGATCAATTTGGTCAAAAGCAAGCTCAAGTATATTGCTTGTTGGGAGACATAGAACTGAAACAAGAGAATACGGAGCAGGCAAAAAAAGCGTATCAGAAGTCTCTTTCGTGTAATCCTAAAATGCATCAATCCCTTTATGGGCTAGGCAAGCTTTCTCTTAAGGAGAATGATTTGGATGTAGCGCTTCAAAGGTTTCATGATGCGGTGGCTTTGTGCCCTCAGGTAGATCTTTATTGGGTAGCATTTATTCAATTACTGATTCATCTGAAAAAGTTTAAGGATGCCCATAGTGTAATGGCAGCTGCGAAGAAGAACTGTCCTCATAGTAAGAGTTTAGATTCTCTAGCTAAACAGTTGAAACAACTTGATGGAAGTGATTTGTCTGTTTTACAGAAACGTTTCAAGGAATCTGTTCAATCTGGAAATAATGATCAGGTAGATTCTCTTGCAAAGGAGATGCTGAGGCTTTATCCAGAGGACAAGTCTTCTCTTTATATGTATGCCAATTTTCTTGCTCAGACGAAACGTTTTGAGGATGCATTGCCATACCTGAGACAAATTGTAAATCAAGATAGTTCTATCCCTGTAGATGTCTGGATTTTAATGGCTCGTTGTTATGGTGAGTTAGGAAATTACGAAAAATGCTTTGAATTTGTTAAACGAGCTGAGTCTATTGCTGATAACAGACCCAATTTATTTCTCCTGAAAGGAATTGCTCTGGTTGAATTAGGTAGACTTGATGAAGCTATCGCATCTTATGTAAAAGCTTATTCTTTGAGAGAAGAAGATTGCACTATTCTTTTAAACCTTGGAAATGCTTTTCTGAAAAAGAAAAGCTATAAAGAAGCATATAAAGTTTTTTGTCAGATATTGAATAGAGATGGAAACCATATTTATGCCTTAAAAGGTGCCTCTGCAGCTAGCTATCATATGGAGCGTGATAGTTGTCCTAATCACATACGGATTTGCTTCGATATATGTCGAAAAATAATTCGATTGAGACCCAATGATTGTCAAACGAAGAGTAATTTAGCTTCTATTCTTTTTAATATGGACCTTATTGACAAAGGGTTGAAGCAGGTCGTTAATGTCCTTTCGCTTGGAGATAAATATAAGTTTGATTCTGCTCATTTAAGTGCTTCTATTTTCCATTCGAATTACTCTTCTTTAATGAAGCCAGAAGAGATTGCTGCATTACACCATAAGTGGTCACGCTTATACGAAAGTGAACTTATTGTTGAAAATAAATCGATTGACTGGAAAAATAAAGTTGCTTCGCAGAGGAAATTAAGAGTTGGTTTTCTTTCGGGGGATTTTAGCTACCATCCTGTAGCCTATTTTTTAGAGCCTTTTATTGATGCTATTGATCGCACTCAGTTTGAGATAATTGCTTTGTCAACGACACTCAAAAAAGATCAGTTCACATCGAAGCTGAATGATATTTTTGATGAATGGTATAATGTTTGCGAATTGGGTAATAAGGAATTGTCTTTGAAGGGAAGGGAACTTTCTCTTGATATTCTAATTGATATTTCAGGACATACAACTAATAATCGCCTATTAGGTGTTGCAGGTCGTATGGCACCTATTCAAGTTGAATGGCTGGGGTATCCTAATACCACAGGATTACGTTCTATGGATTACCGCATTACAGATGCCATTACAGAGCCTGAAGGGGATGCAGACGAATATAGTTCTGAAAAGTTAATCCGTTTACCGTATGGTTTTCATGTGTATAAGCCTTATTATCAATATCCAGAAGTGACTATATGTCCGTGGGTTAGTGAAGGTTTTATTACTTTTGGTTCGTTTAATAATGTAATGAAGCTTACTTCTGAAGTAATTGCTCTTTGGTCAAAAATATTAAAACGAGTACCTAATTCTAAGCTTCTTCTTAAGGATCGAAATCTGGATTATCAGGAGAATAAAGATAGGATTTTGTCTTTGTTCGTGTTGAATGGAGTATCCACTAAACGAATAGAATTGATGGTTTTATTGAAATCGAATGCGAGCCACTTGAATGCATACTCTAGAATTGATATAGCTCTTGATCCATTTCCGTATAATGGGACAACGACAACCTGTGAAGCCCTTTATATGGGGGTTCCTGTTATTGCCTTATTAGGCAATAGGCATGCATCTAGGGTTACATCCTCTATATTGACTCACATGGGGCGTCCTGAGTGGGTTGCACAAAACAAAGAGGAATATGTACATATCGCTACGGAGTTAGCTTCTGAGCCACAAAAAATGTTGGCGTATCGAAAAACTCAGAGGCAAATGATGAAGGATTCTGCTTTGTGTGATGTAAAACGTTTTACCAGCGATATGCAAAATGCACTGAAAACTATTTGGACTAATTGGTGTATGCAACAAGAGAATTTAGAAGAAAGGAAGGAATCATGTTAAATAATTCAAGTGAACCTCCTGCAGAGTTAATTGAGGCTGCGGATGCTGGAGATCTGGAGTCTCTTTATGATGTAGGATTATTCTACGCTAGCCACAAAGATATTGCTGTTCGCAATATTTCTAAATCTGTTCCCTATTTTAAAAAAGCTGCAGATAGGGGGCATGCGAAAGCCTTGTGTAATATGGGCTTTTTCTATTCTCAGGGGGAAGGAGTGGAGCAAAATGAAGTTCTTGCTGCTGATTATTTTAGGAAGTCTGCTGAGGCAGGCCTGCCTCAGGCTATGGTCAATTTAGCTATTTGCTATGACCGAGGTCGCGGTGTCGCTATTGATAAAGAAAAGGCAGTTCAATGGTATCTTAAAGCGGCAGATGAAGGAATTGCTGATGCTCAGTATAACATTGGATTGCTTTACTATGTTGGTGATATTCTTGAACGTGATTATAGCAAGGCGTTTTATTATTTCCAAAAAGCTGCTGATCAGATGAACACTGAAGCAAGCTATAGTCTAGGCTTGTGTTATAGTTTGGGGCATGGAGTTGATAAGGATGAAAAATTGGCTGTCTTCTATTATAAATTGGCCGCCGAGCGTAATCATCCTAATGCCGTGTATAATCTTGCTTTGTATTTCTTATATGGAATAGGTGGGTTGGAGGCTGATTTAAATCAAGCGATCGATCTACTACACAAAGCGATTAAGCTGGGGAATAAAAAAGCAAAAGAGATGCTCCAAGAGGTCGAGGATACTATAGCGCGAGTGAAAGAAGAAGAGGGTCTATAGAAAGCTGTATTTAGGCAATTATCTCGTCTTTTAGTAATTATAACTACTACCCAAATAACTATGACTACAGTTCCTGAATCTATTGATATTTCTGCGAATGGTGAATCTAATGTAATGAGATACCTTCTAGAGTGTAAGCTACTTAGTAAGAAATCTATTGTTTTTGATGTCGGAGCTAATATTGGGGAGTGGACGGATAGTATTTTAAAATTACTTCCAGAGATAGGGATTCATTCCTTTGAACCAGATCCTTCTGTATGTGAAAAACTATATAGTAAGTTTAAAGAGAATAAAAATGTAAGAATTTTTAATGGTGCGTTATCAAATGGCGTGGGCCAAGCTGAATTTCATGTGTATCCTTCTGATCGTATGAGCAGTCTTTTTCAGAGAGACCTCAGTAGTATGGGGATTTCTGGAGAGCAAAAAAGTATTTTTGTGAGAATGAATACATTGGATAACTATTGTGAAGACAATGGTATTACTCATATTCATTTTCTTAAAATTGATGTTGAAGGCGCAGAGAACAATGTATTGAGAGGAGCCAAAACTTTTCTAGGTAATTCTAGGGTTGATATTATACAATTTGAGTATGGTGGTACCTATAAGGATTCGGGAGAAACTTTAAAAAATTCATATGATATGCTTCGTGGCTATGGATACGAAGTATTCAAAATTTTGCCTGAAGGACTGGAGTATTATCCCTTCTGGAAGGATGAGTATGAGAATTACGCTTACTCTAATTTCCTCGCTGTAAACGAGAGACTTGTTAGTCTTTTAGCTAAAAAAAAGCCTAGAATGCTTGATCTAGGATTGTACTTAGACAAATATAGAATATCTTTAAATGGAGTAATTCATGTCGGGGCGCATGAGGGGGAAGAAATTTCATCTTATCAAGCTCTGGGGGCGGATAAACTTCTTTTGGTTGAAGCCAATCCCTCTGTTTACGAGCGTTTGAAAAAAAATATTTCTGGTATTGATAATTGTCAGGCTATTTGTTGCGCAGCTAGTGATCACGCAGGGGAAGTCGGGCTTCATCTGACAAATATGGATCAATCTTCATCCATTTTGCCTTTAGCAAAGCATAGAGAGATTTATCCTCAAATTGTCATGGAGCAAATTGTTAAAGTTCCTGCAAAAACGATAGATGAAATAGTTTCTTTATCTTATTTTGATGCATGTGATTTCAACTTTCTAAGTTTAGATATTCAAGGGGCTGAGCTAATGGCTCTCAAGGGAGCAACCAATACTCTTCAGGATCTTGATGCTATTATTACTGAAGTTAATTTTGAAGAATTGTACAAAGGAGCCCCAGGTATTGAGCTTTTGGATGGTTTATTAGCAAAATTCAATTTCGTTCGCGTGGCTACCACGTGTCCATATCACCCTTCATGGGGGGATGCTTTATATGTGAAGAAAGCTAGAGATCTTGAGCTTAATAATCCGTTTAATCTACCAGTTTATATTGAAACGGTTAATAAACAGAATACTATGGAGCAAATGTCGAAGAAGCTTTTTCAGATCGTTCGGACTTTACATGAACAGGGAGAAGATGAAAGGGCTAAGTCTTTCTTTAAAGAAACCATTAAAAATGATGAATTCTTGTTTGCTCTTGTTCGTTGTGTTGAGCCTGTTTTTCTTAATAAGATCCAGCCAAATGATGAGGCTATTTTTGTTAGTTTGTTGAACCAAGTTTTCCCTTCTCGTTTTCCTGTTGTTATGCTAATGGGAAAGCTTATGGAGAAATTGGGACATACGAAAGTTGCTTTGGATTGTTTTGATTTCGCTTGTAAATTAAATCCAGGTCATGGAGAGTCGTTTACGCGTAGTCTCTTGCTTCAGATTCCTCATAAGAGTAAACCAGAACAGGATTTATCCGATGACTGCGATATATTAGGACTTCCTTTTTTAGGAAAAGCTGGTCGTTTTGCCAATCAACTATTCCAATATACATTTGGGTTATGTTATGCCAATAAATACAAATTAAAAATTGAAACGCCAGATTGGATCGGGAGATATTTTTTTGGTTTGAATGATAGTCTTATTACTAAATCTTTACCTCATAAGTGTTATGAGGATAAAGATATTTCCAAGTTGTTCAATGCGGCTATTCCCCATTTTAAGAACACTCATATTTCTGGTTATTTCAACTCGCATTCTGCTCCATATGCACCGTTTATGAGGGATATTCAACAGGCTTTTATTCCTAAGGGATTATTTGGTGATGTGGCTAATAAAATGCGTTCTTGGTTGCGTGAAATAAATGAACCAGTTATCGCTATTCATTTGAGAAGAGGTGATTTTGGTCATGGCAAGTTTTGGATTGCACCAGATGAGCAATATCTTGAGTGGCTGGAATCTGTTTATACAAAATATCCAAACGCAAGACTGTACATTGCAAGTGATAATCCAGATGCTGCTGAGCCTTACAAAAAATATAACCCATTAATGCTTTCGGATAGTGGTATTAACCTTGGTGCATTTAATTTCTTCTTGGATTTTATTTCTCTTACTGAAGCGGATTTTGTGGCTATTTCAAATAGTACCTTCTCGTTTTTTGCGAGTATGCTAAACCAAAAAGCAAGTGTCTTTATGAGGCCTGACCCACATTTAAAAAAAATGATAGAGTATGATCCATGGAATTCTGAAATCATGTTGTCAAATACCTAGTATCATATTGATAATAAGGTGTTGTTTTTCTGTTCGTTTCTTTTAGAAACAATTGTATATTGGGTTTTATATGCCAGCGATTTTCTTAGGTTGTCTAATGTTTTTAGAGTATGGTAATGCTGTGCTTTTATGTGTTTTATTTTCAATAGGTTAGCTTTTAATCTTTGATGTCCAGGAGGGCGATATTCCATGGATATATAAATAAATTAAAAAGGAGATTTAAATGGATTTATACCCTGATACTAAAATTTTAGTTTTTGCACTCTCAACAAGAGAGCATTACAGGTCGCCTTTATATTCTACGAATGAGGTTTTTGCGGGGCCTGATGTTAAAACTGAAATTGGAGAAAATGGGTATGTATCTATTAACACTCCTGTTGGTGAATTCGACATTCAGTCTATTATTGGTCAGCTACCATCTTCGCAGAAACCAGAACTGATTGTAATCAAAGCAGATGCAACAGCACGTATCTTTCCTCGAAATCTTAGCAAGGAAACTGTTAATGTTTTAGTTTTGGGAAATACTCAGCATATGGTTCTCCCTATTCAAATGATGCTAAAATACGCATGCAGTGAGCCCTTTCATACCATTGCAACGGACCATAAAGCACATCATTTACACTTTTTCAAAGAGGCAGGATTATCAAATATTCATTGGTTGCCTGGCCTGAATTTTAAGTTACTCCAAAGGGAATTAAATCCTGAGCCATCTATACCGCTTAGTTTTGTTGGGCAGGTAGGTCGTTTTCATCCTTATCGTAAGATGATATTGTCTGAGCTGGGATCATATTATCCATTGCACATCGGGCAAGCGAGCCAAGAGGTTGCTGCTGATATTTATGCGAATTCAGAAATGACTTTAAATATTAGTCTCAATGGTGACATGAATTTGCGTGTTTTTGAGGCTTTGGGAGCTGGTGGTTTTCTGCTTACAGATTTTTTAGCACCAGAATCTGGTCTGGAGCATCTTTTTAAACCTGGAATACATCTCGATACATTTTCTTGTATTGATGATCTTAAAGAGAAAGTTAAATATTACTCGGAACATCCTGAATTATGTGAAGTCATTCGTAAACAAGGACAGTTAGAGATTCTTAAGAATCACAATCCTGCCAAGAAAGCGATGGAGTTGGTTGATCTTGCCCTTCGAGGGATTACTAATCCGCTATATGAGACATCATTTGATGAGAGGCATTTGGCTGTTCAGGGGGCTGATTTAGACCAACGTTTGCCTGTATATGAATTTATACAAGAACAGCATTTAAACAATCTTAGGGTAAATGTTCATTTACCTAAGAACTTCCCAGCAGGCTATTCATTGGATTTTCGTGATCTCCCTAGGCTGTATTTGTATGAGTTTGATGCTTTACCAAACGAGATTCATGCAGATACTATTTCAGGTGTAGATATATTAATTGTCGGCAATGGTTCGTTGGAAGACTGGATTTCTGTCATATTAAATCATAGTTGGTATGCTGTTGTAATTGAAGATAAGGCGTTACAGGATAAGGTGAAGCGTTTAGGATACGTTTCTGATAAACATTATAAGAACTGCTTTTTACGCTCAGAAAAAGCAGGTGAATTGTGTGATTTATACCAGCGTAATCCTGAGAAAATCCTCCTTGAGCAGGAATTTGATGGGAAAGGAAATTCTGTTGATGTTTTTCTGGAGACGCGTTCATTGGAGGAGTTTATAGCAAGTGGCGATAGTGTTACATCGACTGGTATGGCTCTGCAATATGCCCGCAAAGCTGATGAGCTAGGGCTTGAAGAGAAACAAGAGTTTTTCCTAATGGAGGCAATAGGATTAGATCGTTCTAATTATCAAGCCTATTTGGATTATGCAGGATTACTTTTTAAGCAAAATAGGTATGTAGAATCGATTATTTGCTTGAAGGAGGCTTTTAGATTAAATGATTTGCCTCAAAAACTTAAAAATATGATGCTTCAATTTGAAGCTAATCCTGAGTTTAATGATCAGTTGCTGGATATTTATCGCGATAGGGTTGGAGAAAATCCTATTCCGCCTACGCCATATAAGCTAAAGGTCCTTGTCGTTACAAATCTGCTCCCACCGCAGGAGATGGGAGGTTTTGGTCCTATGGTATGGGAATTCTGTGATATGCTTATAAAACGAGGGCATGACATAGCCATTTTATGTGCCGATGTACCGCATTTAGAAAAAACAGCAAGTTCTGAACATAAGCGAATGGAAGGCTCTATTCAGAGGAAATTGGAATTGTTTGGTGGCTGGAAAGGTGATGGTTTCGTTGTTGATGGTGATATCAATTACATAAACGAAGTCTGTATTTATAATCACAATTATATCCTTGATACTGTAGATCATTTTCAGCCTGATGTTTGTTTGGTGGGAAACCTTGATTTTATGGGAACTTCATTTTTGCATAAATTAACTGATCAGACAGTTCCAATTGTGCATGTTTTGGGGAATATGATCCCTGGTTTTTCGGTAGAAGACACTCCAAAATCTAGCTTATATTGTCTTGCTGGATGCAGTCATTGGTTAAATGAAAAAATTGCCGATCAAGGGTATCCTATTCAACGCTACGCTGTTATTTATCCTGGTGCAGCACTCGGTTCATATTTTAAGCCTTTTAGCCCTAAATTGGATAAATTGCGTATTTGCTTTGCAGGTTTACTCAGACCTTATAAAGGAGCTCATATTTTAATGCAGGCACTGGGGCTTTTGAAAAGAATTGGTGTTCCGTTCACATGTGAATTTGCAGGCGATACCACTACACCTGAATTTATTAACCTCATAAAGAAAATGGCTTCTGATGGTGGTTATCAGAATCAGATTGTTTTTACTGGTTTTTTAGGAAAGAGTGAGTTGGCTAAATTGTATGGCAGGTGTAATGTAATGGTTATGCCTAGTGTTTTTGAGGAGCCTTTTGGTCGAAGCCAGATTGAAGCTATGGCCGCGGGATTATGTGTTGTTACCAGTGGAACTGGAGGAACACAGGAGATTATAAGGCACGGTGTGAATGGTGTTGTTTTTAAAAGTGAAGATGTTAAAGACTTGGCCAGATGGTTATATGTCCTAAGTGGAGATAGGAAATTGTGGGCTAGGCTTGCTCTTCAAGGGCAATCAGATGCCTATAATTTTACTACGTTAAATTCTATCATAAACATGGAAAATGAGTTTTATGATATGTTGCAGTTGGAAGGGAATGCGTAATTTGTTGGGCTATTTTTTTTGTAAGATTATTAATAGCCCGTTGTTTGCAAAATGCTTATATCCACCGTGTTTTTTTAATAGTTCTTTGGTTTAAGAGGTTATTTGAAAAGAAATAAAGTAATCTTCTGTTTTGAAACGATTTCTGCTGTAGTTTCTCTGTCCTCTATTTAAATTAAGAGTTCTTCCATTTGAGCAGGTGACCAAAGTCGGTGCGCCCACATAGGAATTTGGAGTTCGGCACTTTTCCAAATGTTAGCATTTTAATCTGTTACATTAGGCACATGGTGACTATCAGGTGCAGACCATATTGGAGAGAATTTTGTATAAAGGAGCCTTGGGTATTGAGTTTTTTTTGGATTGCTCCAGATGCTGCTGATCCATACAAAGAATATGTTGTCAGATAGTGATATTGATCTTAGTGCGTTTGATTTCTTTTGGGATTTTATTTCCCTTACGGCAGCGGATTTTGTGGCTATTTGAAATAGTATCTCCTCGTTTTTTGCCAGCATGCTAAATCAAAAAGCAAGAGTTATTATGAGGCCTGATATCAAGATTCAAGCAACGAGGAGTTTTAATCTTTGGGATAGTCAAGTTCTTTTAGGTGAAAAAACAACTTTATAAAAAGGCACTCAATTTAGAGTGCTTTTTTATTTTGTGAAAACTTACTAAATTTTTGTATATAAAGCTGGTTTTTGGTTATAAATGAGGTAACCATGTTCGCGTAAATGTTGAGTTGCCAGAGTCTGCTTTTCTTGTGGTTGCAGATGAAAATCTTCCAGAAGAATGTAGTTTGATTTTAATTCATGTTTCATTTGTTTCTGGAATTCAATTGTAGAGGCTATGTAGTAATCTGTTTGGGGTGCAGAAGATAGACTTGTATACTCGATATAATTGTTAACTTCTGTTTTAATGAAGAAATCATCTGCTTGATGGTTTGTTGTGTAGATCTTTGTCCTAAAAAGGTCCGCTGTATCACAGGTAAGGTTTATGTTTGCCGATTTGCTGAAAAGAAGTGTATTTTGTTCGCCTTCTAGTTGCTTTTGTTGAAAATACTCAAAGTTTGAGATGCGGTTGATTAATGCTTTTCCATTTGTGCTTTTACAATACAATGCGCGTTTATCTTTCAGTGAATTCCAACTGCTGTCTGACCAACCTTTAAAGGCTAAATCTATGATTTGCTGACATTTTCTTGCTGTGGAATGGCTCCTTTGAAATTCCTGATAACCTTGCCATGCAATTTTCAAAGCTTGGGCTGGGTGTTTTAGATAATATTTACACTTATCATACAAGTCATCAACTCCTTCAAATTGTTCGAGGTGTATGCCTTTATCAAATAGTATTTCTATTCCGGCTTGAGCATGTAATTTGTCAGTCATTAAGAATCCTCCTGCTGCGAGGACTTCAAATATTCTTAGGTTGCTGTCGCCATTCATGGTGAAGTTCAAACTGATGAGCGATCTTGCGTATATTTGACTGGCTTGTTCTTGTGACGCACGACCTGCTTTTATAGGAATGTCTTCCTTTTCCATTAACTCTCCCAGGATCGAATTTCTATAAGGGTGAAATTCACCCATCTGTCCCACGAAGTTTATGGGAATGTTTCTTTCTTTTTGGAAAGGGATGTTCCAATTTTTGACACTGATACCAGGGGCCCAGTAAACATTAGATAGACCTATTTCATTGAAGTAATGCAGATGCCGCCTCATATGATCTGCAACATATACAGAGTAGGGTTCTGATGCTGCATATTTTAGTAGTGTTTGCACGGGGGCTTTCTGGTGTTGCATGTCTCCCAGGTTTAAAACGGTTGGGATGCCCAGTGCTCCTATGTTGCAGGGGAGGTTTGATCTTGTAGCATCTGCTTTAGCAAAGAACATGTCCGGTTTTTGTTCTTTGGGCAGACTATCAACGATTTTTTTTATATCGTATGAACCTGGTGGGGTTTTTCTGCTGATGGCCCTTCCTTCGATATCAACATCTTCAAAAAAGGGACCACAATTTACCTGGTTTTCCGAGAATTGTATCGGAGCCATGTAGCTAGGGTTTGCATGATGTGAAACTAGTACCTTTAGGTTTTGTGGGGTGGGTATTGGTTTTTGCACGGTAATTGTTTCCGGAATTAAAGTTCTGAGTAAATCAGCAGGGAACTTGCCAAATACTATTGGTAGGGTAATCCTATTTATAGGAAACAAAAAGACAACCACCTTTCTGATGGTTGTCTTTTAAATGGATAGAAGATTGCTTCTGAATCCTTATCCGATGAGCTGAAGCACTGCTTGTGACTGTTGTGAGGCCAGAGACAGGGATTGGATACCAAGAGTCTGGGACGTTTGCAGTGACAGGAGGTTTGCTCCTTCTTCATTTAAGTCTGCTAGTGTGAGGTTATCGGCACCTTCCTGCAGGATGTTAATATGTTCGTTTGTGAAGTCTTCACGTTGAGTTATAACCGCCAGATTACTTGCTAGAGTACTTGCTTGAGCGGACAACTCATCTTCCATTGTTTCGATTTGGCTAACTACAGTATTAATTGTTTTTCTGTAATCGTCTTTTGTCCAGTCTGCATTATATGCGGATCCGGAGGTGCCACCATAGCTTTGGATGCCTATTACGCTAGAGGTGCCGTCTGAACCTGTCAGAGTGAATGCATATTTAGTAGCATCTCCAATTGAGCCAGCAGCTGATGTGAAAGCCTGAGATCCGCTTGAATAGCCACCTGATTCAATGTCAATACCAGTTACATCCAGTGAAGATACACCAATTTTTTCGTTGAATTCTACGGTAAGTGTGTCGACATCACCTTCGTCACCAGAACTGTTGAGAAGGTTAATACCACCATAGCTGGCGTCTTCGATCATTCCCTGGGCTTGGTTCATTAGTTCGTTGAACTGTTCGCCAAGATCTGAACGAGCGCTGGAGTCCGTTTCACCTAAAGCATCGTTAGCGACACCCTTCATCTGGGAGAGGAATCCCTTGAGTGTAGTAATACCATTATCAGCAGCATTAATTGTTTGAATCGCTTCACCCATTCCATCGAGACGAGCTTCCAAACCATCTGCTCTTTCGTTATAGCCTTCGGCTGCAAAATAGTTGGTTGGATTGTCTACAGCAGATGCAACCTTTTTGCCTGTGGCTAGGCGTTCGGTTGTTGTTTCCATCTGTGTTGTTGTCTTTTTAAGAGAGAGCAAATTCGAGCGAATTGCTGCGGTTAAGGTTACGTCTGACATTTTAATTCTACCTTTCTGGTTTTATTATTGGATTTACGCTGACTGCCAGTAATTCTTACCGACGAACCTATAAATCGGATAGTTGCAGAAGACTTGAGAAAAAAAAGTGAAGATTTTTTATTTTGTAAGGCATTGGTCTTTAATTGTTTATAAATCGAAAAGACCTATTTATCGGCACAACTATGACTTCTCTTAAGTAATTTTTTTATAAACAATAATATTGTTGAGGGGGTAGGGGATGTCTTGTGCCCGCAAGGGTCTACTGGCTGATCTTTGGAGACTTGCTTTATGTGTGTGGTCTAGTTGTTTTATTTATACATTTGTACACAAAAAAAGAGTGAAGCTTAAGCTCCACTCTTTTTTTAGTGCGTGTGTCAGCGTAATTAGCCTTAACCAATAATTTGGAGAACGGCTTGACCCTGCTGAGAAGCCAAAGACAGGGACTGAATACCCAAAGACTGAGATGTTTGAAGGGACAAGAGGTTTGCACCTTCTTCATTCATGTCAGCAAGTGTCAGATTGTCTGCGCCTTCTTGCAGAATGTTGATGTGTTCATTTGTGAAGTCTTCTCGTTGGGTGATAACTGCCAAGTTGTTAGCAAGTTTACTTGCCTGTGTGGACAGTTCATCCTCCATTGTTTCAATTTGAGAAACGACTGAATCAAGGGTGGTCTTGTAGTCATCTTTTGTCCAGTCGGCATTAAATGCGGATCCCGTGGTGGCACCATAGCTTTGGATGCCGACTACGCTAGAAGTGCCTTCTGATCCTGTCAGAGTGAACGCGTATTTGGTAGCATCTCCAGCTGTGCCGGCGGCTGATGTAAATGCTCCGCCTGTATAGCCACCTGATTCGATGTCTACACCACTTACATCCAATGAGGATACCCCAACTTTTTCGTTGAATTCTACGGTGAGTGTATCTGTATCGCCTTCATCACCAGAACTGTTGAGGAGGTTAATGCCACCATAGCTGGCGTCTTCGATCATCCCCTGAGCTTGGTTCATCAGTTCGTTGAACTGTTCACCAAGGTCTGCGCGGGCACTGGAGTCAGTTTCGCCTGCAGCGTCATTAGCAACACCCTTCATCTGGGATAGGAATCCCTTGAGGGTAGTAATACCATTATCAGCAGCATTAATTGTTTGAATCGCTTCACCCATTCCATCGAGACGAGCTTCCAAACCATCTGCTCTTTCGTCGTAGCCTTCGGCTGCGAAATAGTTGGTTGGATTGTCTACAGCAGAGGAAACTTTTTTACCTGTGGCCAGGCGTTCTGTAGTTGTTTCCATCTGAGAAGTAGTGCTTCTGAGGGAAAGAAGATTCGAGCGAATTGCTGCGGTTAAGGTTACGTCGGACATTGTTATACTTTCTGTTGTGAGATTTAAAGTTCAGCCTTTCTGGCTGGTATCCGCTCTTGCGGTTACAACTTATAATACGACCCTGGGTTAGGCGACTTGAGGATTAATTTTTCACTTTTTGAAAAACTTAAGTGATTTTTTTTATTTTTTTATTAATTGATGGTTTGGTCTTTCGTAACTGTTTGTCTGCTAGTTATATGATGCTCTTTGTCATCTTGCATGAAAAAAATAAAGTTTAAGGAAAAAATGAATCGTTCCGATACACTGTGTGGGTATAATAGGTTTATTATGAAGCAAGAACGGCGTTTTTATTACTTTCTAAGGGATTTTTCCTTTTTTGTGCTTATCCTTATTTTAGGAGGTTGTAGCAAAAAGGAGAGAGTCTTTGAAAACCAATCAAGTATCCCTTCTTATGTACCTACGAATCATGCAGGGATACCTGTGTTGCCAGCTTCTATTCAGAGGGTTGTTTTGTTACCAGCTTTTTGGCATCAAGATTCCTCGGCCGCTTTTTTGGATAATTTGGATTTAACTTTAACGGATGAGCTAAATAAAACAAATTTAGTAGAAGTTGTTCCTGTTTCTCGACAAGAATTGAATGATCTTTTTGGAAAAAGGCAATTTGCGACTTATGGTGTGTTTCCTTCCGGTTTCTTTA
>ENA-ORCX01000449-ORCX01000449.1-marine-metagenome-genome-assembly--contig:-NODE-449-length-15198-cov-3.223927_pt1 | contig 15198 bp, 11 predicted proteins | sample MGYA00248630_ERZ508518 | MGnify/ENA primary metagenome ERZ508518 (study PRJEB26188, sample SAMN06268768) | marine metagenome | isolation source: Bioluminescent Bay, La Paraguera, Puerto Rico | place...
CCCCGTCCCGGTCGGCGCACTGCCAGTGGACCTTATTGCCCCGCTGGGCGGAAAGCCTCGTGAACCGCCCGTACTGGAATGTCCGGCGGTGCTCTTTATAGAAAGCGATCTGTTTCTTGATCTCCTTTTTCTCCACCCGGGAGAGGTATTTGAGGTCCAGCTCGTACCCCAGGCACCCGAAGCAGGACACATTGAACCGGGTAGTAAGCGGCGTTGCCCGCAGTGTCTGCTGATGGGGGGCGCTGGACACATGAGCCCCCATGGTGGAGAGGGGGTACAGGTAGGAGATTCCCTCCTGAATCCGCAGCCGCTCTATGGGGTCGGTGTCGTCGCTGGTCCATACCTGGGGGGAAAAACACAGCATCCCCAGATCGAAGCGGTTCCCCCCGCTGGCGCAGCTCTCCAGCAATATATGAGGACGCGGGCGGAATATCCGCGTAAGGATTTCATAGAGTCCCAGCATATACCGGTGAAAAAACGCCCCCTGATCGTCTATATATGGGGAGTACATATCGCTGATATGGCGGTTCATATCCCATTTCACATAGGCGATCTCCGCGTCATCCAGGATACGCCCCACCGACTCCACGATATAGTCCCGTACGGCCGGATTGCACAGGTCCAGCACCAATTGATGCCGGCCCATCACCGGGTCCTTGCCGGGGACCTTCACCGCGTATTCGGGGTGGGCCCGATACAGATCACTGTCCGGGTTCACCATCTCGGGCTCAAACCACAGCCCGAATTGCATCCCCATTCGATTGATTCGCTTGGCGAAATGCCCTATCCCCCTGGGCAGCTTCTTCCTATTTACACCGTAGTCACCCAGCCCCGCATAGTCGCTGTTCCGCTTCCCGAACCACCCGTCGTCCAGCACGAACAATTCCACACCCAGGCGCTTCGCCCTGCGAGCAAGCCGCAGTAACTTACCCTGGGTGAACTTAAAAAAATAGGCCTCCCAGTTATTGATCAGCACCGGCCGGTCCCGATCTTTCCACTCCCCCCGGACGATATGGTTCTGTATGAAGTCGTGGAAGTGGTGGCTCATGCCGTTAAACCCCTTATCGCTGAACGTCATGATGGCCTCGGGAGTCTCGAAGCACTCCCCCTCCCCCAGGGTCCACTCGAAGCAGTGGGGATTGATCCCCAGCATCACCCGGACGATCTGATGGTCACTAAGCTCCGCCGCGCCGTAGTGGTTGCCGCTGTATATGAGATTGAACCCATACACATACCCGTGTTCTTCGGTGGCGTCCCGCTCCGCCAGCAGCAACCCCGGATTGTGCCGGTTGCTGCTGCTCCCCGTCACAGAGCTGTTGACATACATTCCGTATTCCAACAGCCTATCGTGGCGGTGGGCCTCCTTGATCCAGTCCCCGTCAAATGTCACCAGTTTGAAGCTTCGATTGGGCAGGTCCGCCATCATGCTCATCAGGCGGCGGATTGTCATAGGGTTCGCGTTGTGATTGGTCAGCGCCGCCCGCCGGGTGATCACATCAGTACGTTCATACACGGTATAATACAGGGTCAGTTCCACCTGATTGGAGGCATCCAGCAGCTTGAGCGCCAGTGTCTCGCAATCGCGCTCATCCCCGTAGGCGGTGGGCAGCCCCTGTATGGGGACAGGCCCCTTTCGTATCTCGTGGGACTGATAGAGGAAATCACAGACAAAGGTGCCGTCCGGCATCTTCAGCTCCACCGGAGAATGCCTATAATCCCCCCGCCCGATCCCGGACCATTCCAGGCAGAGCTTGTCCAGGCTGTAGGTCGGGTCCGCTTCGTCATAGCAGACCGTGTCCCTCAGCATCGCCGTGTGCTTGAGCCGGAGCCCCTCGGGGTCCTGGTCGTGGAGCCGGGGACCGTAATGGATATGCTCCAAATGCTTATATTTAGTCACCCGAAACCAGTAGCTGGTCCCCTCCGTATCCAGGCGAAATACCCCGTCCCTGTATTCGATCATGATTTCTCCTCCCTGAGAATGACCGCCTCGTAGGGCTTGAGGATACCGTCATAGGATGCCCCGCCGTAATTGGATAGAAGCACCTCTCCGGCATAGTCCGCCCGCCGGCTCCGCTTGGAGAAATTCAACAGCACGATGACACTTTCTTCTTCCGACGTCCGCCTGTATACAAATACATGGCGGCTGATCTTGGCCGCCGCAAAATCCCCCTGGAGCAGCGCGTTGTTTCCCGCCCGCAGGGCGATCAGCTCCTTGTAATAACTGCGGATCGACTCCGGATCATTCTCCTGGTCCGCCATATTGATTTGGGTGTAATTGCGATTGATCCCCAGCCAGGGTTCCCCGGTGGTAAATCCCGCGTTGGCGCTGGTATCCCACTGCATGGGGGTACGGGCGTTGTCCCGGCTGGTGAGCCGGATCAGCTTCCAGCGCAGTCCCTTGGGGAAACAGAGCCGCTTCATCATGCGGTGTACATTGTGGGACTCCACATCCTGCACCTGGTCCAGGGAGGCAAAGTCAAAATTGGTCATGCCGATCTCCTGCCCCTGGTAGATAAAGGGCGTACCCCGCAGGGTCAGCAGCAGGGTTCCCAGCAGCTTGGCCGACTTGTCCCAGTAGGCCCCGTCGTCCCCCATCCGGGAAACGCTCCGGGGCTGGTCGTGGTTTTCCAGATAATTGGCGTTCCAGCTAAGGGCCTTCTGCCACTTGGCAATGGTTTTAGCAAGCCGCCCGGCGTGGAACCGGCGCTTGAACCATTTTACGATGTACTGGTCGGTCTCCATATGCGCAAAGGAAAAGATCATGTCCAGCTCCCGGCGATCCGGCTCGCAGAGATCCCGGCCCATTGGGGGGGTCACAAACACGGTCTCCCCCACCGCGAAGCAGTCATAGTGCTCGAGTACCTCCCGCCGCAGTTTGCGCAATATCGCGTGATTGCCTTCCTGGGAGAGATAATGCTCTTTCCCGGTCAGTATGAGTCTTTTTCTGCCGTCCGCCAGGGATGTTTTATAGATGATATTGATCACATCGCAGCGGAATCCCGCGATGCCTTTATCCAGCCAGAAACGCATGATATCCTGGATCTCGTCCATCACCTTCGGGTTGCGCCAGTTCAGATCGGGCTGTCCCTTGGCGAATAGATGCAGGTAATACTCTCCGCTTGTGTCGTCGTATTCCCAGCAGTCCTCGGCGAAGAAGCTGGTCCAGTTGTTGGGAGGCTTTGTCCCCGTCCCCGGCCGCCAGATATAATAATCCCGGTAGGAGCTGTCCTTGTCCCGGCTCGCCTGGAACCACGGATGCGCATCCGAGGTATGGTTGATCACCAGGTCCATGATGATCTTGATGTCCCGCTTGCCCGCCTCCGCGATCAGCGTATCCATATCCGCCATGGTGCCGAACTGCGGATGGATGTCCCTATAGTCGCTGATATCGTATCCATTGTCCACATCGGGGGATGGGTAGACCGGACTGAGCCATAGGATGCCCGCCCCCAGATCTTTCAGATTATCGAGATGCGCGATGATCCCCGGGATGTCTCCGATACCGTCCCCGTCCGTGTCCTGATAACTTCGCGGATAGATCTGGTACACCACCCGGTCCTGCCACCATGTCCCCATGCAGCGGTCCCCCTTGCCCTGTCTGAAACAGTCAGACGCTATATTTTTTTGTATATATCCAGTGTAATCCATTTCGGGACGGACCGCAATATAGGGCGGATATTCGCTGATCATTATGGAGGCTTACGCCGGGGTCTCGGGGAGCGGTTTCTCCCCCTGCCCCTCCCCTGCCGCCGCTGTTTCCCCATCCGGGCGGGGGCACATCTCCTCTGCTTGCCGCTGGATTATCTGCAATTCGTAGATGATGTCCGTTATCTTATTGAATAGTGTATAGTACATCTTTTTGTAATCGTCCATGATTCATCACCGCAACTGCATTCTAATGTATATTGCGTTAAAAAACAATAACGGAATATCCGTTAAGCCATAATATTATCGGGTGATAACATGTACGAAAGAATTCGGAATCTAAGAGAAGACAGCGATTTAACACAAACAGATATGGCAAACGAGCTTTCTATTGCGCAAACAACCTATTCCGACTATGAGCGGGGCAGGCTCAATATTCCTATCCCCATTCTTATACGCCTTGCACGTTATTACAATACCAGTATTGACTATCTGCTTGGGTTGACAAATGAGAATAAGCCGTATCCCAGGAAGTAGCAATATCATGTATCCACGAATCCGGGAACTGCGGGAAGATAGCGGCCTGACCCAGGCGGCCTTCGCCAAAATACTGGGCATGTCCCAGACGGGCTATTCCAAATACGAGACCGGAGAGAATGATATCCCCACCAATATTCTCATCAAGATGGCAAAGTATTACCATACCAGCGTTGATTATCTGCTGGGACTGGCAGATCAGAAAAAGCCGTATCCCAGGAAGTAAAAGCCTGCCTCTATGCCTTCCCCTTGAGGGTATTTACGGGTACGCCCTGCTTCGCAGGTCATACCACCAGGGGAAGGTGGCGCGTAGCGCCGGATGAGGTGTTCCTACCCGTAGGGCCCGATGCCCTCATCGGGCCGCCCGGTTCTAAAGCAATTCCTATGAAAACTGAATAGCGGCTCCGGTGGCTCCCTCTGATGAGGGAGTTGCCGCCGGTAAGGCGACTGAGGGAGAGATAATTTTTTATGTAAAATGGCTCCACGTGTGCCGCTAGCCTATTCTTTTCCAGAGATGAAAAAGATCCAAAAAAATATCTACCGGTCCGTGGCACGGTGCCTATGCTTCTATCGTTCGGGCAAAAAATTGTCGCTTCTATGCCTCGGTCGCCATGGTTTAATATTTTATCATGTCGCCCTCGACTGCTACGCCTTATTTTTTACTTTCCCCTCCGCTCCCATGTGATGCGTCTTGCGCCAGCAAACGCACCCGTAAACACCTCAGGCCGCGCCAAGGCCCGGGGTTTTGCTGGGGCCGCTTAGGGGGGGACTTCATAAGGCAAAAATAAAGAGGAACCTAATAAGAATTTCACGGGCACTTCCTAATTCACCATAATGCCCCATTAATTTTATGTATTTATATTAAAACTCCAAAATTCTAGAGGAAGCCGCAGCCATATTTGCAATCTATTCGGTTCTTAAACAGACTCAGCGCACCAGTCTTTTTTTCCAATCTGCCTGCGGAAAGGTTTATTCAAATTCTATGAGGCCCATGGCATCATAGTCCTGACGGGTAATGGCATTTTTCACGCCTAAACGATTATCCTCCTGGAATTTATGAACGGCTCTTTTCATTCCCTCTCCATATATTCCGTCCGCGTTTCCCTTATAATAGCCCAGTTCTATAAGTCTCTCCTGGACGGCCAGTACATCGGCCCCCCTGTCTCCCGGCCTTATATTCCGAAACCCTGTCCCGAAGGCACCGAAGGGCCCGTTCCGTATGATCACCCGGGTGCCTGCCGGGACAATGCCATACAGTTCCCGTATATCCCTATTGAACATCCTGATACACCCGTGACTGGCAGCCCTTCCGATGGATTCCGATTTTGACGTACCGTGGATCCCATAGGTTCCCCAGGGTACATCGAGCCCCATCCAATGCCCCCCATATCGTATATCCCATTTTCCTTTATTTGTTATTTTCCATGTGCCGATGGGGGAAGGCGTATCCCGCTTTCCCGAGGCTATCGGGTAACTCTTTACAAGTTGGCCGTCTTCATACAGATACAGCCTTTTCTCATCGATCTCGATAAAAATAGTGTATTCAGGCTTATTATTGACGGCGTTTTTATGAGCATTTGAAATCAAAAAGCGATGACCAAATATGGCTAGCAAAATGAATAGCAGCAGTATTACATAAAAAAAAAGAACTCGTTTTCGAATGATTAAAAACATGCATCTCACCCCTAGAATATATGCGAAAAACAAATGGGGTAGAAGTATTATAGGGAACCACGCCTCACGCCTATCTTTAGTTACAACCCTCAAATACTTTTGCCGCATTATCGGAATAGCCGTAATGATCGGTAAATACATACTTTATACCAGTTAAACCGGCCAACTTGACGATGGATTCCTTTTGAGCGGCGGTATCCATGTTGAAGAACGCATTAAACACTGCCGCTTTCTGGTTTTCCAGCTTCAACGTATCGCCGGTAAACAAGTCTTCGTCGTTTATCGGATAGCATGTGGAGCCGGGGGTGTGTCCGGGGGTCAATATCCCTTTCACTTTCAGACCGACGATATCGAGCACCTGATTATCCTCGATAAGCTGGTAGGTATATGGATAGCTATAATTTTTAATGTAGTCCCTAATAAATATCAAAAAGCCTAAAATGCCATATTCATCAAATGTGCGTTCCTTTATAATATGTTTATAATGTTCAAGCATAATATTCGCTTTTTTATCAAAATCCATAATACTCTCCCTATATTAACGCCATTTCTACCATATTAGTATGTTCTTGTTTCTGTTATTTCTTGAGCTGGTTGTATACCTGCCGATTTTAAAAATTCGCTTAATAGTTCATATTTCTTCCGATATTTGGGAACTTTGATTGTCTTAGGGCTAAAGAATAAATTGAGTTCTCGAACACAGCCTTCTCTATTTCGGGGGAATAACGGGGACAACAAACCTAATATTGTCATGCTATTCTTTGGGATTCTCACCATTATGAGTATGTTCATTGATACAAAATCTAAACGAACCGATACCTATATCTACTATGCTCGTAAAATGTGATTGCCCTATTGCTGAATAATGGATACCAATAATTCTGTCGAGTTTAATTTCATCACTATATGGCATATTTGTAAGACCAATTGAAATTTTTCCCCTAATATGTCCATCAATTTTTGGATCTTGGAAGCGATCAAGTAAAACTAGCCCTATTGCCTTTTTCTGCTTGATTGCACAATTAATTGAAAATAACCCTACTTATTTCATTTCTTCTCGCCAGACTTGTGTCTCTTCCGATATTATGTAATATGACCGATATATATAGTTCGCAGTTCGCTTCAATAGCTGCTTTTATTATATTTTTCTTTACTTGAATAAATTGTTGATGATTCATGTCTGGAGGTCCTAGATTAAATTTGAGCAAAAATTCACTTGGTATATCTGCCGCCTTTCGAATTTCATCGATTTTATTAGACAATTCAAGGGCATTTATATCTGGAATAGATAATCCTCCATATACAAAGAAATCGCCATCTTTGTAATCCAAATTTGTTTCATCACAATATAATAACTCCACATTATCACCTTACCCTTCCCATCCCCACCACGCACTCCACATGGCCGGTCTGGGGGAACATATCCACCGGCTGCACGGCCCCCTCCACCCTATACATGCCCCCTTCGGTCAGCCGCTTCACATCCCTGGCCAGGGTCGCCGGATCGCAGGACACATACACCACCCGTTCGGGTCTTGCCGCGAGGATTGCCTCCAGCAGTTTCGGATCGCACCCCTTCCGGGGCGGATCGAGGAGTATCACGTCGGGCCGTAAGCCCTCCGCTACCGCCCTGGGCAGCCACTCCTCCGCCCTCGCACACAGGAATTCCGCATGATCAATACCGTTCAGCCGCGCATTCTCCCTGGCGTCGGCTACCGCCTCGCCCACGCTCTCCACACCGATCACCCGTCCGGCATTGCGCGCGGCGAATAGGCTGATGGTCCCGATCCCGCAGTAGGCGTCCACCACCGTCTCGGTCCCGGTGAGACCCGCCCGCTTCATCGCCTCCCGGTAGAGCGCCACGGTCTGGACCGGATTCACCTGGTAAAAGGACAGCGGTCCCACCCGGAATGTAAGCCCGTCCAGGACATCCTCGATCCACTCCCGGCCCCACAGGATCTTGGTAATATCGCCCATGATCACATTGTCCCGGCGGGTATTTACATTCTGTACGACGGATACCAGCCCCGGCACCGCTTCCCGCAAGGAATGTGTCAGGGCATCGGAGGCGGGCAGACCGTCCCCGCTGGTCACCAGTACCGCCTGCACCTCTCCCGTACCGAAACCTATCCGCACCATCAGGTGCCGGACCGTGCCGGTGCCGCTTTTTTCATCATAGGGAGCGATCCCCGCTTCTGTCATCCACCGCCGCACCGCCGCCACGGCCTGCTCCGCTATAGGGTGCTGTATGCCGCAGATATCAATATCCGCCACCCGGTGGCTCCGGGGGGTGAAAAATCCGATCAGTATTTGCCCGTCCGGCCCTCTTCGCACCGGGTAGACCGCCTTGTTGCGGTACGCCCAGGGGCGCTCCATCCCCAAGACGGGGGCGACATCCACGTCCATCCCCCCGATCCGGGAAAAAGCATCCTCGACCCACTGCCGTTTCCACGCAAGCTGTGCGGGATAGGAGAGGTGCTGGAGGCTGCAGCCCCCGCACCGCCCATACGCCCCGCAGGCAGGGTCCGCCCGCTCCGAGCCCGTCTTGGTCACGTCCAGTGTCCGGGCATAGCCGTAGCGCTTCTCCACCCGTTCCACACGGACCCGGACCGTCTCCCCCGGCAGCGCCCCGTGGACAAATAGGGCGTAGCCCTCCACGCGGCCCACTCCCATCCCCTCCCGGGTGAGGCTGTCGATCCCCAGATCGATCTCCTGGTTCTTCTGTACCGGAGGGTTTGTTTTCATCATCTCTCCTTACGCGGCCCGGTCTTTCCTGTCCCGGGCCAGTCCGGTCCATACGACCAGTACCGGCAGCAGTATATCAAATAACACAAACAGCACCGGGCCCGCCGCCAGCATAGCCTGTCCAAAGAAATACCCCAATATCCACCCCGCCGGGAGCCACAGCATCAGGACTACCAGCGGCCAGGGCCACAGCTTCGCCGGGTACGCCTTTTCCACCGGCTGCCCCTTGCCTCTGCGCAGCGCCCCGGCTCCCGCCAGCGCCCCGGTGAACGGCGCTACAAAACCGCCTCCACTCAGCAGCATCAGCGCCGACAGCAGCAGCAGTCCGATCCCGCCGCCCCTGCGCCGCACCCCGAATACCGACCAGACCGCCATCAACGCCCCGATCAACACCGTCACGAGTCCGGTACAGAATAGACAGGGCAGCACCGTCATGGCAGGCAGACAGCCGTGCCATACCGCGTCGGGCTGGCAGGGCGGCCCGATGGCGTAAAACACCAGCCCCTCCGGCGCCGCAAAGCCCTGCATCATCTCACAGATCCCGTGGATGATCCCCAGCAGTCCGGCATACACCCCCATCCCCAGAGCGGTCACTTGGGCCGCGCGTATCTTCCGACTAGATCCCGTCCGTCTCATCCCATTCCCTCCCACTCCCCGTATAGGGGTTTTATCTACCGGTAGCGCCGTTCGCCTCTATAGCCGGTATCCGGATATCATCCGGCCCTTGGCCAGGCCCGTCCATACCGTCAGTATGGGCAGCAGCCCGTCAAAGACGCCGATGATCAATACCCGCAGATCCAGTGCCAGCGCGGGAAACAGATATCCCAGCAAAAACCCGAATGGATAGGTTGTAAGCAATATCACCAGGGGCCAGGGCCACCACCCTGCCGGGAATGACCGTCCTCCATCGGACGCGGCTTTCCGCCCGGCCAACAGGGCCGAGAGTCCGCCCAGCAGCCCGACAAAGGGCCCGGTGAATCCCCCTCCGGCCAATAGCAGCAGTACCGAGAGCCCGATCAGCACCAGCCCGCCCCGCCTGCGATGCACAAAGAATAGCGCCCAGGCGACGGTGGCGAGGCCCACGAGCCCCGCCGCGATCCCGGTGATCATCATAGTGGGCAGCAGCGTCACCGCGGGCATACAGGCGTGCCATACCCCATCAGGGGTGCAGGGCGCGCCCACCGCGTGGATCAAAAAGCCGTTGACCGCGTCTCCCCGGCAGAGCTCCACCACGGCCTGGACCAGTCCCTGGACCCCCGCATAGGCGCCCAGGCCCATGGCGGTGATGATCGCCGCGTTTTTCGTAACGATTTTGGACATATTACGTCGCGCCTTCATCGTATCGCCTCCCTTTCAGGCGCTCTCATCCCTCTCCGGTTCACGGGTAAGCGCCTCAATATCCCGTACATATTTCTTGAAATGTCCGAAAAATCCCTTGTTGTATCCCTGGATCGTATCCCCCGCTACCGCCGGATCGCCTACGATCTCCTTGAAATCATAGCCGCCCCGCACCGCCCAGCGCTCCAGGAGCCCTGCCTTCACGGCTCCCCTGGGGCAATACATCACGCACCGCATGCACATCACGCATTTCCAGCCGAACCGCACCCGGCCCTTGTGGATTCGAATATTTTGGGCCCGGCACTCCCGGACGCATTTGCCGCATAGATTGCAGTCCTTAGTCGCCCGCATCAGTTTTCCGTTTAGGCGCGCCCCGGGAAATTGTATCCGCATGAGCAGCGATATCAATACCAGCAGGGGATTGTACCGGGGCCTATGCTCCGTACCCCGGACGATATCCGCCGCCATTCGTTGCGCCAGCGCTTCCGACAGGGTGTAGATCTCCTTCACCACCTCGTCGGGATAGCGAAATACGATATTGTAGGGCATCAGAAACAGCCGCTCGTAGCGCAGGTCATATCCCCTGCGGCGCAGTTGCCCGTGGATAAAGTAGGACGAGGGTTTATTGAATAAAAAAGGCTCACCCGCCGTCTTGAATACAAAGACCGGCTTACCCGTGCTTTTTGGGAGCATCCGCACGAAATCCTCCACCGTCCGCGGGACATTGAATGCGTAGATCGGGTAACCGATCCCCACGGCGTCATAGCCGGAGATATCGGGGAGATCACCCTCCCGCAGACAGCGGTCGATCCTAAAGCAATCCACATGCACACCCTGATCATGCAGAGCCGCTGCGAGCATCTCCGCCACGATCTGGGTATGGCCGGTTCCGGAAAAATAAAAGATGATGACGCGTTTCACCCGTCCATCCCTCCGTATGAAAAGATCATGCACTATCTATTATACTGTAAAATGCGTTCAGAATTGCCTCCTTTTTGCCCGCAGCCATACAAAAGCCGGCTTTGTAAGCCGGCTCAGGCTGTCGATAAAGCCTACAACCGCAAAATCGTCATATTATCTTTATGGCGATTTTGCTTTCTTCGTTGGCATCCCTGCTCGGTGCAGTAAACTACACCTGTTTTGCAGAATACGGTCACGTATGATTCAATACGCTCCCTTTAATAGGCACAGTTTACTGCGCCTAGCAAGTGCGCCGCCTCGCCTTGCAGGCTTTCTCAACACCCTGTTTATGCATCTACCTTTTTTGACACTCTGAGCCGGCTTTGCTGTCCCCGTGTATTCATCCCCTGATCTGGGTCAGCTTTTGCCGAAGCTCTCCCTCCAGCCGCATAAGCTCCGCCTCGGCCTGCTGCCGTTTGGCCCGGCCCTCCTGCTGGATTTGCAGGGTCTCGTCGATGGTCGCGATGAGATCATCGTTCACTTTTTTCAGGGTCTCCATCTCCACAATGCCACGTTCCATTTCCGCCGCCGTATCGATTGAGTTCTCTTTCAATAGCTCGGCGTTTTTCTGGAGCAATTCGTTGGTGGCCTCCGAGACCTGTTTTTGCAGATCGAGCGCGCTCTTCTGGCGGAATAGTGAGATGGCGATCACCACCTGGTTTTTGGACTCCAGGCGGGAATCGGCATAGGCATGGACCACACCGAACAATCCTTTGCGAATCCCCAGAGAGTTTTCCAAAGGGTTGGGTACACGGGCATCGTGGTAAATCACGAAAATTTTAATATCCGGCGAGGGGCCCTCGCTGAAGGTATCGTTCTGATGCACCCACAGGCGCATTTTCAGGCTCCACCAGATCACGGCAAGAGGGTTGCGCCCCTGGGGCGGCGCAGGTGGCATTTTCGCCACTGTCGGTGCCAGCCGGATGGTGAAAGGCTCGGCCAGGGGAAGGCCATGGGCTTCCGCTTCCTGCACAAAAAAGTCGCCCAAATCAAAAAAGGTACCCTCATTCAGCCGTTGGATATAATTGTCAATGTGGTCTTGTCTATCCCCGTTGATGGGGTAGATGCCCACCCACAGGGGCTCATCCCAGTCGGTGGTCCAACGGCCGGTCATGAACGTGTTCATGCCCACGATGAACAGGACCACCAGGAGGATGCTGATGCGCGCGGTTTTCCAGAAACTTTTGGAGGAACCGGAATCGCTGCCGGACGATGATACCGGCACCGTAACCCGGGCAATCGGGGCCTGTCGGGGTTTTTCCTCGGGTTCGATCAAAAACGCGCCGCACTGAATGCACGTGTTGGAACGGCTTTGTTCAAAGCCGCAACCCGGGCACTTGACCAAGGCGCCACCAGGCCTTGCCGGGTTGGTTGCCGCCTCAGGGGCGTCGCCGGTATGGTCAGGCTCGCCGACGGGCTCAAGTTCAAAAACGACACCGCAGGAGGCGGCGGCCTTCTGAAATTTCCGGGCGGTCGCTTCGTCAACGTTTTTTCGTAGGGTCACCGTCTGGCCGGAGAAGAGGGTGTCGGCGGTGTGGGGCTTCAGCTTGAAAATTGTGGCCAGTTTTTCTTTGGCCTCGTCAATGTCGTACTCGGGAGAGAATTCTCCGTGGAAAACAACGTTATACAGCATGGTTACATCGTCCTCATCGCTTCGGCATGATTTACCCCAGCGTTATCGGCAGTTTATGCCCAAGACTTGAGCGTGGTGGTCATTATGTGACGGCCCGTGGGCCGTTAAATTCCAATCCGACCGGTTGTCATCATGCAATATGGTCAAATTGGTAATTAATTTAAAAGCATACCAAAAGGAATCCAGAGAGGCAAGCACGCTTGGTTTCCTCTGTGCCGGTCGGTTTGACGATGAACATCCGGGACACTAAGCTATATGAGGCTTTGGCCGCATTCGAATCATCAGGATGGCAACGTTGTGGTCGGCGGAGCGGAGGATATTGCGGGTAATGTCGATATGAAAATCCGACTGCATCATGTTCAGGAACACGCGGTTGGTTTGGCGGACTTCACAGGCCATAAGAATTTCCCCCTCCGGTTTGATCAGTGATCGAAACAGGGCGCTCAGTGCGGAGAAATCCTTTTCGTTGTAGATCAATTCCGAACCGATAATGCGGTCAAATCGGCTTGTAAGTTCAGGCTGCATCCAGTCGAGGTGCAAAATATCGTCGGGTTGGCAGGCGTTGATGTGAGCATTGGCATGAATGAAATTGAGGGCATGAGTATCGTATTCCGTAATCGTGATCTCATGCTCGAAGGCGGCCGCGGCAAGGCCCACCACGCCTAGACCGGCGCCGAGTTCTAACCAGCGCATGCCATTTTGAGGTGGTGTTGCCGCCACGCGATGGGCCAGAACGAGAGAGGCATCCCAGATTTTGGTCCAAAGGGGGAACTGATTGAAAAGGTTCTCGTGGTCAAGGAACGGCTCCAGACTGATGGGCACCAGGAAGCGAAAAGGGCGTTGGCCGATGACCGATTCTCTGGTTTCGGTTTGGTATTGCTGGTGAAAGGTGTTTATGGAAAACATGGTCACCGGTCTCCTCCTATGGTTGGCGGGGAGTTATCCTGGGCTCGGCTACCATGCCTGCGGCTATCACCACAAGCGAAAATGCGTTTTTTAACATCATTCTCCTGGTGGATGGTCTTTTGCGCGCACGGGTTTTGCCAGTCCGGCTTCAATCATCGCCACGAAGCATGTGAAAAGGTGGTTTCGGTCCGTGCCGAAGGCTTTTTCGAAATGGTTTTTCCGTATTCGAAGAACCTGCATGACGCCGAAAATTTGACCCCAAAGGATCAACATGAGTTGACGCGGCGTCAAGGGCGTATGGATGCTGCCGTTCGCCATGCCGTCCGCGATGGTGCCGGTCACCAATTCCATTATCCTTTCGGAGGTCTGTTGACAGGCGGCTTGATATTCGCCGGAATTGCGGGTCGTGTCAGGATCCTTCAGGTAGTTAAAATGCCGGGCTTCGTAGTTCATAATCAGGCCCAGGTCATCGGGCCGCTCCATTGCAAAGTCGAAAAAAGCACGGGCCAGCCCCCGCAGGGTGCCTTCGGAGGCAGCGGCTTCCTGCAACCCCGTGAGCAGAATATTAAGGGCACGCTGCGCCACGGCCAGATACAGGTCTTCTTTGTCCCGGAAATAAAGATAGAGGGTCCGCCGGTTGTACCCGGCCGCTTCCGCCACGGTCGACAGCGTCGTGCCGTCAAATCCGTGCCGGTGAAACACCTTCTTGGCGATATTGATAATGCGCTCTTTGCGTTGGTTTTTTTCCCAGGTTTTGCGATCGTTGGCTTCCAATCTTAACACCCCTGCTGGTATTCCTTCGAAGGGAATTGACATCCTGGAGGCTGCAATGGTATTTCACATGTGTGAATTATATTTCAATTACATGTATATACCTTCTTTTCTCAAGAGGTCAAGACAAACCGAGGGGCCACGATTTTGAGTCGATAAGCGCCTTTGGGTTGTCATTTGCCAATTTTTAGACGGATTGGCCGGCAACCCGAATGATTCTTTTTCAGGACGGCCCGTTGTCACCTGGTCTAACCTGTTTCTGCGAAAGGAAGGACGCGCTATAACCCTAACCGAAGCCGTATCCTCTGTGGATAGCTTAAAAGGATGAGACCATGAAACCGTTACCAAAATCAGGCATGACCCGTGATGAAGTGTTCTCCCGTCTGGAAGCTTTCCGTCGGGAGGACGTCAAATGGCAGGATGGGCGGGTGTTCGGTTATGTCTTTGATCCGGGCCGGGAAGTCCAGGCGGTGGCCCAGGAGGTGGAGCACTTTCTGCGCAAGACCCGCCAGGGCATGGTCCAGTACAACGCCATGGAGCATTTCTACGGCAAGCTGCAGGAGCTCAAGGGCGAAACCGAGACCCTGAGCCTGAAGCGAAAATGGCTGGAGGGCGGGGAGTTTGCCCGTAGCACCGGCTTCCTGGTGGGCTTGCGGGCCCAGCAGCGCCCCAAACACTACGCCTTCGGTGAATCGTCCAGCTACTACCAGCTGTTGTTCAGCGAACTGGAGTTGCGCCTGAACGACCTTCGCCGCAAGGCCGAGGTGCCGGTTCTGCAGGAAGTGGACGGCAGCGGCCGGCACACCCGTATCGACGTCCAGCGTATCAACCAGCTCTATCAATGGCTGGAAACCCTGGAGCTGCGGCCAACAACTGATCTGGTACGTGAACTTCACGGGCGCCTGGACGGATTTATACCTGGCTATCGCTTTCCGGATCTTCTGGCGGCGTTGAACCGGTTGGTCAACTCACCGCCGGAGGGTTTGCAG
>ENA-ORCX01000450-ORCX01000450.1-marine-metagenome-genome-assembly--contig:-NODE-450-length-15180-cov-2.791234_pt1 | contig 15180 bp, 10 predicted proteins | sample MGYA00248630_ERZ508518 | MGnify/ENA primary metagenome ERZ508518 (study PRJEB26188, sample SAMN06268768) | marine metagenome | isolation source: Bioluminescent Bay, La Paraguera, Puerto Rico | place...
TGACAACAGCTATTTCATCCATAAATGAGGGGTCGTCCCAGATCGTTTCAGCCGCGGCCCAAGTGTCTACTGCAAGCAACTCACTTGCCAGTGGTGCGAGTCAACAGGCTGCCAGCATTGAAGAAACCAGTGCTTCACTCGAAGAGTTGTCCACTATGACTGAATCCAATGTCGTCAGTGCCAAAAGCGCAAAAGAAGAAGCAGAGGAAATGCGACACGCAGCTGAAAGAGGTTCCAGTGGAATGGAAAATCTTTCAGTTGCAATGGATCAAATTAAGGAATCAGGTGACAATGTGGCTCAAATCATCAAAACAATTGATGAAATTGCTTTCCAAACGAACATCTTGGCTCTCAACGCTGCTGTTGAAGCTGCACGGGCTGGTGAAGCCGGAGCAGGATTTGCCGTGGTTGCAGATGAAGTTCGTAGTCTCGCTCAACGCAGTGCTCAAGCTGCTAAAGAAACCACAGAGATGATTGAAACATCCATCTCCAGAAGTTCTCAAGGTGTAGAACTTAGCACTCACGTAGCAGAAGAATTAGAGAAGATACTAGATCAAGCACGAAAGATGGATGGACTCGTAGCTGAAGTGGCTAATGCATCTCAAGAACAATCTAATGGCATTATGCAACTGAATACCACGGCAGCAGAAATGGACAAAGTGGTACAATCATCTGCTGCCAGTGCTGAAGAAAGTGCTTCCGTTGCAGAAGAACTTCATAGTCAAGCGCTGTCCATGAAGGATACGGTGGATGTCATGATGCAATTAGTTGGAAGATCTAACATGCTTGATAAAGGAAGTTTCAGCCACAGTTATGTAAATGCTGGTAGCGAAGAAGAAAGCGAAAGAGCTAAACTATTTGGCAGCAATCTTAAACAAGATAACTCTCTCAAATTAAAGAGTTAGACTACAATTCCGACCTGACTAGAAACATAATAGACCATGAACCCTTCACTTCTAGGATACTTTTATTCATCCTACCGATTCTAGAAGTTGAAGGGTTCATATTCTATATAAGTGCTTCATATAAAGTTTCTTATTAGAAATCAGTCTTAAATCTTATAACCTTTATCCCTTTTTGAAATAAGTCTTTTTTTTGTAGATGATATTATTAAGTTAAATACAAAATGAAAAAACTTAAAATAACTACCTTTCTCACGGTTTTCTTTATTTGCTTCAATGTATCCAGTGCGAATGACGATGACTCATATAACTCGATCAATTCTTTGATTGATCAAGAAAATTACTTCAAGGCCAAAGAAGTCTTTGATTCAAATATCGGGACTCTTACAGACGTGCATGTAAAGTTCTTTGAGATCATACTAGATAATGCATTTAATAAGCCTAAAAAGTCCCATGAAGAAGCTGTACTATTCATCAATGGACTTGAGCCTGGGGTTTCAAGAGAGTTGCTTTTTAAAGTTTACGAAATAGAAGCTGATAATGCTTTTAAGCTTTTCGATTACAAAAGGGCAAAAGCCATTACGAATGTAATTATTAATGAATATAAGAGCTATTTAACTGAGGATGAATTGGATGATAATAGGAATAACTTGAAGATTTATAATGTGTTAGAAAATGTTCCACCTCAGAAAGTAGATATTCGTGCGAAAACTGTCATGAAGATGACAAAAGATGTTGCAGGGTTAAAAAATTTAAAAATCTGCATAGGTAATGATTCTGAAAACTTTATTTTTGATACGGGAGCTAATCTTTCTTGTATTATCGAATCTGTCGCCAAACGTTTCAAAATGAAGATTATCCCTGCTGGAATTGAGGTAGGAACCACTACTGGACACAAGATTTCTGCTGATTTGGCTGTTTGCCCAAAACTTACATTAGGTAATATAGACGTTTATAACTCAATCTTTATTGTGTTCCCTGATGAGCAATTGTTCTTTTCTCGAGCAAATTACCAAATATATGGTATTCTAGGCTTTCCTGTCATCGAAGCGTTTAAAGAGATACATATAACTAAGGATTGTGATTTTATTGTACCTAAAAAAGAAACTGAGTTTTCTGAAGCATCAAATATGGCTCTGGATGGTCTGTTTCCTTTAGTTTTCTTTAATCAAAAGCATTTCACTTTTGATACGGGAGCAGATAGTACCATGTTATACCATAATTACTATTTGGAGAATAAACAGGAAATTGATAATAGGTATAAGCCTCAGAAAGTGGCTTTTGCTGGTGCAGGTGGTAAAAAAGAATTTGACGGTTTCATTGTCGATTACGAGTTTAATATTTTAGGGAAAAAAGTGACTGTTAACGATATCCAATTACTTAAAGAAGCCGTTGATGACGAAACTGTTTATGGGAATATTGGGCAAGACTTGATCGGGCAATTTGATGAGATGATTCTCAGTTTTTCACAAATGCATTTAACTTTTAGATAGAATTCAAATACTGCAGTTTCCGTGTAAGTTGTGCTTCTGCTGAATTCTTGAAAGGTTTAGAGAATCATTAGTGCTGTTTGTGTATGTACTATCTCTCTGATGATGGGGTTAGGCTGGCTGTTGCTGTCTAATATCTAACCATTTAGTAACATTACGGGACAAAAGTCTCTATTTTCAAAAGAATGCTCGTATTTCTGGGGGCAAACCTTTTAGCATAAGTATCACGCTACCTGACGTATCAGGCCACATGTATTGACTTACTAATGACAGTAGAAAAACTGAAACCTTCTTATAACAAGACGGTTCTTATTTTTGTTTTGGGACTCATCTCAATTTTTCCACCGCTGGCTACGGATATGTATTTGCCCGCAATGATAGAGATGCAGTCGTATTTTCACGCACCAGACGGTGGAATGGGATTAACTCTTTCGCTTTTCTTTTTAGGGCTTTGCATTGGGCAACTGCTCTTTGGGCCAATTGTAGATGCATATGGCCGAAAAAAGCCACTAATACTGGGAATCGTCATCTACATCTTGACCTCTCTCGCATGCCTACTAACGAAAAGCTTTGGATGTTTAGTCGTACTGCGTTTTTTTCAGGCCTTGGGGGCTTGTTCGGGTATGATCATTGGACGAGCTATTATATCAGACCTTTTTGAAGGGATAGAAGCGGCTAAAGTCATGTCGCTTATTGTTGTGATAATGACTTTGGGGCCAATATGTTCCCCTGTTACTGGGAGCTTGCTTCTTGTTTCATGGAGTTGGTTCTCTATTTTTTATTTAATGGTGATTATCGGTTTGATTGCTTTGGCTATGGTTCTCTTTTCGCTACCGGAATCACTTGATCCAGAGAAGAGAAATACAGAGAAGATGTTCACTGTGTTTAAGCGTTATTTTGAGCTTTTGAAAAACAAAGAGTTTCTTTTCTTAAATGTTATCTGTGCATTTGTGCAGTCAGGGATGTTCGCATTTATAACTGGCTCATCACATGTTTTTATGGGGCATTATCATCTTAGTAGTATCCATTATGGATTGTGCTTCGGTTTTGTTACCTTGGGATTGGTGTTTTTTGCATATTTGAATGCTATTATTCTTCCCAGAATGGGGATTCACAAACTTATGAATCTTGCCTTTCTGGTTAATTTCATTTCAGGAATTGCATTGATTCTATTTTCAGGCTCAAACCATCTATGGTTGTTGCTTATTCCACTTTGGTTTACGATTGCAACAATTGGTGGTTTAGGCGCTAATTCTGTTACTTTGGCAATGGAGGTTAGTAAAGGACGTTCTGGAATTGGATCTGCATTGGTTGGCTTTTTTCAATTTGGTTTTGCCTTTATGGTGAGTGCTTTAGTTTCTGCCTTCCAAAATGATACGGTATATCCCATGAGCTTGTGTATCGCTCTTCCTGGCTTTATCTCTTTGGTTTTGTGGATCATTTACTGCAAAAGAGTTCAGACAGCTATGTGATTAACTTGGCTACAAGGTTATTTTAGGAAACGCCCTCTCTTGCTAGAGGGTGTTTCTTTTATATCCTTATAGTTGCACTTTAGGAATTCCTCTGATTGAGAAGTATAAAAATTTGTTTATAATAAGGGAATGGCAGCAACTGATAAAAAAATTAGAGTTCTTATTTTAGGTTGTGGATATCTTGGAACACACCTGGCGAAGAAAGTCATTGAAATAGGGTGGAAGGTAACAGCTCTTACAAAGAATGATGCGGATTTAGAAGCTTTAACTAAGTTGGGGGTCTCTACAGTGAAAGCTAATTTGGAATCTGGGTCTTGGCATTCGGACGTGGGGGGGGATTTTGACTTTGTAGTGAATTGCGTTTCTTCTGGAAAAAAAGGAATTGAGGGATACCGAAAATCTTACGTTGAAGGTCAGAAGAGCATTTTGCAGTGGATGCAGCGCTATCATTATTGTGGGAAATTTGTTTATACGAGCTCCTCATCAGTATATCCGCAGTATTTGGGAGAAGATGTGGATGAACTTGCTGATACGAGTGACGCGTCTACTTATGGTGAGGTGTTGCTCGAATCAGAGAGTATCGTGATGCAGATGCCGGCTGATTGGACTATTCTACGCTTATCGGGGATTTACGGGCCTGAACGAACCTATTTTATTGATTTAGTGAAAAGGGAGGAGCCTATATCGGGTGAAATGGAGGCCTATATGAATCTGGTACATGTGGATGATGTGGTATCTGCAATTCTTGCTTGTCTACTTTCGGAAAAAGCATCTAAACAAGTATTTAATGTAAGCGATGGAACTCCAATTGCCCGAGTGGAACTGGCTCGATGGATTGCACAAGAAGCGTGCGTTGCTTTTCCTGTTTTCTTAGGCCATATTGATTCTCCGAGAACTCTTTTGCGAAAGGGAAAAAACGGAAAAACTCCTAACAGGCGAGTGCGGGCGAATAAAATACGAGATGCATTGGGGTGGGAACCAATCTTTGCCAGCTATAGCAAAGGCATGATAGACCTTGTTTAACGCGTTTGTCTAGAAGGCTATAAATAGTGGGATTATTTAGATCTAGAAAGTTTGTTGATTATTGGCATATTTGTGTCATAAAAGTAAGCTTTTTAGAAAGAAATACCACTCATGTCTTTTGTTAGGAGAGTTTTATTAATATTAGCGTTATTTTGTCCTCTGTGGGTATTTGGTCACGAGGTGACACATATGCACAAAAATTGTAAGGAGGGGATTCTACTCGTTAGCTTTGGAACGAGTTACAAATCAGCTCGTGAGTCTTTTGAGCATATCGATCATTTAGTAAAGGATCGTTGGCCGAATCGCCCTGTTTATTGGGCCTATACGTCTGGTTTTATACGCAAAAAATTGCGTAAACAAGGTCTCATCACAGAGTCTCCTTTAGCTGTTATGTCCCATATGAAAGATGATGGTATTGAATCTATTGCTGTTCAATCTTTGCACGTAATAGCTGGAGAAGAGTATGAGGAGCTTCATGATTATATAGATGCATTTCAGTCTACAAAAATGGCTTTTTCAAAAGTTTCAGTAGGACGTCCATTGCTTGGTTCTGCAGAAGATATTCCTGAAGTTGTTAGGGCGATGCTGGGAGAAGTGGCAAACTATAGAGCCGCTGGGCAAAGCCTTGTTTTGATGGGGCATGGAACCGAACATCCAGCAGATATTACCTATTTAGCTACGGCCGATGAGTTTTTTAGACAGGATGCCCATGCTTTTTTGGGTACCGTGGAGGGACATCCTCGTTTTAAGACCGTGGTAAATAAATTGGAAAATGCTGGTGTGAAAAATGTCTTATTGGTTCCCTTTATGTCCGTGGCCGGCGATCATGCAAATAATGATATGGCTGGAGAGGATGAGGATTCCTGGAAGTCTCAACTGGAATCTCGTGGAATTCATTGCGATATTCTTCTTAAGGGAATGGGTGAGATGGATGCAATGGTAGATCTATGGCTTGATCACTTACAGAACGCTATTGATAAGTTAGAATGCAAGTAAACCTTTTGCTATGAATAAAGGAATTCTTATTGGGGTAGGTATTGGTCCTGGTCATGTAAAATACCTTACGCTGGACGCCGTTGAAGCGCTTAGAACTGCGGATATCATCGTGGATGTGGCAGGGCCACGTAGTCGGGAAAGTATTTCAGAAAAAATCATTAATGATTTAGGAGGATGTTCTGGTGAAAGAGTCCACTTTATCACTCCAATGTCTAGGAATCTTGCTGAACGTGAACGTCTGTGGGACGAAAAAGCAGAACAAGTGAAGTCATGGCTTTGTGACGGTAAAAAGGTTGCTTATGTGACTTTGGGAGATCCATTGATTTACAGTACTTTTGGATATCTTAGGCGTGCTCTTTTGACGTTGGATGCGAAAACAACCATAAAGGTAATTCCAGGGATTACCTCATTTCAAGCAGCGGCCGCCCATACTGGAGAGGTCCTTCTGGAAAATGATGAAGTGTTGGCTCTGTTACCTGCAAATTTTAATAAAGAAAAACTGCCTGATCTTTTGCAGCATGTTGATACGGCTGCAGTTCTTAAGGCATCTAAAAATAAGAAGGAGCTTTTTGATTCGGTGAATACAGCTCTGGAGTCAAAGGCGTTTTTGTTTGCTACGCGTATGGAACAACCAGATGAAGCGTTTTCAATAGATCCTGATGAAGCGGCTCAGATGGAAGATACTTATCTGTCTCTGTTTATTTCAAAGCGCAATAACCATGACGCTTGATATCTTCATACAAAAAGTTTTACCAACTCTATTTGAGTTGATGCTCTATATCAGTTTTGGGGTTGTGGTTGGTGTCTTGTTAGAGGCTACAGGCGTGCTGAAAACTCTGTCGAAAGTAGCGCGTCCAATATTGTCTTTGGGTAACTTCTCTTCTGATAGTGCTGCCGCTTTTGTCGCTGCTTTCGGTTCGGCTAAAACAGCTCATATCTTACTGGCGTCTGCCTACAGAGCTGAAAGGATAAGTCGTAGAGAATTAGTCCTTAGTGCTACGGCAAACACATTTCCTACAGCACTGATGCATCTCAAATTTTTTGCACCCTTAATGATTAGTGTGTTGGGAAATGTTGGTATTGCTTATGTTAGTTTTGTTATCGGAATTGCTTTTTTAGTTTTTATTATTTCCATTGTTCTATCACGTTTGCTTCTTTCTCCCTGTCAGGAAGCTCTTTCAGATATAAATGAGCCAAAATTGAAAGGTCTGAGGGCTGTTGGGGAAGTCTTTTGGAACAGATGGTGGAAAATGACTGTGAGGATTATTTCTGTCGCTCTACCTGTTTATACATTTATCATTTGGTTCCAGGTTTCTGGTGGTTTCAAGTGGTTACAAACACACCTACCCAACTCGATATCCTCTGTTTTACCTGTAGAATGTTTGAGCATCATCATTGCTCAGTTTTCAGGGACTACTGCGGCTGTTTCTGTCACCAAGGGTTTTTTAGAAAGCAATACGCTTACGGGCATACAGGTGTTTTTTACTCTTGTTACAGGGTATGCCTTTACCCTTCCATTAAAAGTGCTTCGTAGAAACTTACCTTCTGCACTGAGTATTTTTCCTGATACTACAGGTTTCTATATCATTGGACTTAGCCAGGGTATTCGGTTTTTTACCGCCCTTTGTTTTGTCATCAGTTATTTCATTTTTGTATGAGTTCTCTAAAGACAGCATCTTCATTGCGAATGGGATTTAGCACGGGAGCTTACATGACTGCTACCGCTGTGGCTGCTTATCAGATGTGCCAGGGGGGGCTCGTTGAAGAAGGTGTTGATTTAGTTTTTCCTGATGGAACAAATAGAACGGTTAATATTGATGGTAGCGAATTACATTCTCAGAAATCTGTAACTGTTTGGAGTTTTAAGGATGCGGGAGAAGACGTGGATGTAACGAATCGAGTTCGCATAATATCGCGTGTTACCATCAGCGAGGGTAAAATACCTGTCGAAGCTAAAGATTTTGATGAAACCATTGAATCTCTGCATGTGGTTTTGCGAGGTGGTTCAGGAGTAGGTCTTGTAACTCGAATTGGGTTGGATGTGCCAGTTGGTAAAGCTGCGATTAATCCAAGTCCAAGAAAAATGCTTTTAGAGAATCTTCTTCTATGCGCGTCTCAGGAAAACAAAAATATACTTGTTGAAGTTAGCATTGATGAAGGAGAGAAAATTGCCCGTAGAACGTTGAATACCACGTTAGGTATTAAAGGTGGTTTGTCTATTTTGGGAACGACAGGGTTGGTCATTCCTTGTTCGCACGAAGCTTATGTTGCTACCATTGAAATACTCCTTCGTGGAGCATCAAAAGTAGGGGAAAAGACGGCAATTCTCGTAACAGGTGGTCGAACACATCGATGGGCCAAAACGGCTATCCCTTCTGTTCCTGAGCAAGCTATTGTGCGTTTTGGTGATTTTATTTATGAAGCACTGGATTACTGTGGAAAGTATCATTTTGAGCAAGTTCATGTGGTTTGTATGGTTGGGAAGCTCGCAAAATACGCCTTGGGTATCCCAAATACACATGCACGGAAGAAAGCTCAATCTACGAGAGTAATAGCAGATTTACTCGTTCAAGAGGGAATGCCTACTACTTGTTATGAAATTGCTGTGGAAAATGTCAGTATTCGAGGTTTTTTGGAGTGTATGAGTGTCGATGCGCGCTCCACTGCTATAAAGATTTTGTTTAATAGGGCAGAGGTTGCTCTGCAAGAATGGGCTGGTGATTCACATGTTGTATTGCATGTGTTGGATGTTGCCGGAGAGAGGGAAATTGTATGCGGTTAAACGATGTTTTAGAGTCTTTGCCTGAGCTAAAGATTCTTAAGAGAAAGAATATCTCTGATGAGGTAATAAGTTTTATAGAACAAAGTTCTTGGAATGTAGGGCTTGTAACAGAGTTAAATTATAAAGAAAGGTCTCGCCGTGACTTTGATTGGTTCCTCACGGATTTAGGCTATATCTGTTTTGCCTCAGGAAACAAAACTTTGCGTTATTTAAGAAGACTCTTTGTCAAACAGGTAAAGTTCGTGGGAGCGGCTCCATCACTTAATATGTGTACCTTGGAAGCTGTCGAGGCTCTGAAACAGGCAGAAGTCTGTTTGCACGATACTATGTTTGATCCTTCCATTTTGGAGTTGATTTCTGAAGAGGCCGAAGTGGTAAATGTTGGGAAACGCTGTGGAAAACATCGTGTGACCCAGAAAGAGATTAACGCCCTCATTCTTGACTCTGTTCGAAAAGGGAAAAGAGTCGTCAGGTTAAAAGCTGGTGATCCTGGGATATTTGGGCGTTTGTGTGAGGAAACAGATTTGCTGACAGATCATGAACTTCCATTTAAGGTGCAAGCGGCTGTCAGTAGTCTTTCAATCGCTACAACTGCAACCGGTATTTTGCTTACTCGTAGAAATCTCTACCGAGGCTTTTCTGTTTTAACTCCTAGATGTGCGGGAGGAAAGGTAGGATCATTGAATGTTAGTGAGTTAAATCTACCAGTTGTTCTCTTTATGGCGACTCACATTGTTCGTGAATCATTCAACGACATGTTAGAGAGCGGAATGGTAACTAACGACACTCCAGCTGCAGTTGTTTTTGATGCAGGAACACCAAAACAACGTGTTGTTTGTGGTACTGTGCAAAGTCTACCGGATAAAATGGATGCTCTTCCCAGGGGAACAGGATTGATCTATGTGGGCGAAGGAGCCGTTTACGGTAATTGGCCTAACTTTGGTGTTTTAGAGGGTGTTTCTGTAATGGTAAATCAAGAAACCTCAAGGGACCTTATAGATGAAATAGAAGAAAGAGGCGGTAAGCTTCGTTGGGGAGAGAAGCCTTGTCCTTATTTGAGCATTAAAGCTCTGGAACGATTGAGTCTTGATACTGTTGTTAGGCGTGTTCGCAATGAATTAGAAGGAAAGGTTTTAGTATGTCTTTAACTGTGGTCGGTTGCGGTATTAGCAAAAAGACAATTTCCATAGAAGCATTGGAAGCTATAGAGTCGGCTGATATGCTTTATGGTGGCAGCCGCATGTTGGAGTGGTTTTCTGATGTACCTGCAGAACTTCTCCCATTAACGGCAAAACTGACATCTGAGTTGGCTCATTTGGCTAATCTGTCTATAAAGAAAAGTGTTGTTGTCTTAGCTTCAGGGGATGCGTTGTTTTTCGGTATAGCCAAACGAATGCTTGAGCATGAGGCTGTTGGAAAACTACGAATTCTCCCGGGAATCAGTGCGATGCAGGCCGCTTGCGCTTCTTTGCAGATAGATTGGTCCTCGGCTTCATTTTTTACTCTTCATGGGCGTAAAAACAAGCTCGATTGGAGAAGAATTCTGAGATCTAAAATTGCTGTTGTTTATGGAGATAATGAACGTAATCCAGCAATTATTGCAGAAACTTTAATACAACAACACCCAGGAGCAGCGAACCGCAATGCATATATTGCCCAGAACCTTGGATTCCCTTCTCAGAAGTTCTTTTCGGGAACACTAAAGGAGCTCTCTCAGGTGGAAGTCGGTGGACTTTCCATGCTTGTGTTAGGGGATGCCCAAACGATTAATGAGACGGCGTCCCTTCCTCTAGGTTTGGCGGATTCTGATTATGTTCATGAGAATAACTTGATTACTCATCCAGAGATTCGCGCTGTTGTACTATCCAAACTGCATTTACGTTCAGGGATTCTGTGGGATGTTGGGGCAGGAAGTGGTTCAGTTGGAATTGAGGCAGCCAGCCTGTCCCCAAACCTGACTGTTTACTGTGTGGAGAAACATCCTGCGCGTGTGAACCACATTCAGCAAAATATAGAAAAACAAGGGGCGAATAATGCACATGTTGTAAGCGGAAGCTTCAATGAAGTGTATCAGGAACTTCCTAAACCAGATACCGTTTTTATTGGAGGAGGAGGTCGTGATCTTGGTCAGATTGTTGAAACAGTTTGGCCTATGCTTCCAAATGGTGGTCGTCTTGTTGCAACGGCTGTTTTGGCAGATTCAATTGAACAGCTAAACCATGTAGGTAAGAGCAGACGAGTTGATTGGTTAGAACTTTCTGTTCGTAAAGCTCATTCAATAGGCAACAGTTCAATGATGAAGCCTGAATCTCCAATCCACATCTTTGTATTTCAGAAATAATTCAGTATGAAAAAAGGTATTGTTACTTTCTCCGGTGCCGGGCCAGGTGCTAAAGATCTCATGACTGTTCGTGCATATAAGGCGGTAGAAGAGGCGGATGTTATCGTTTATGCAGGATCTTTGGTGTGTCCTGATGTGTTGTCACACGCTAAATCGGCCTGCGATATCTATGATAGTGCCGGGATGGATTTAGATCAAATTACACGCATTCTAATCGAATCTGCGCGTGACGGGAAAGCTGTTTTGCGCCTTCATACGGGCGACCCTTCTGTTTATGGTGCCACTTCTGAGCAAATGAGGGTTTTGGACGAAGCTGGAATTGATTATGAAACTATTCCAGGTGTTAGCAGTGCCTTTGCTGCTGCGGCAGCACTGAATGTGGAGCTTACTCAACCGGGAATTTCGCAAACGGTAACGATAAGTCGCAGGGCAGGGCGTACTCCTGTTCCTGAAAGAGAGAATTTACGATCTATTGCTGCTCATGGAGCCTCACTCGCTTTGTATTTAAGTGTAGCAAATATGGACGGACTCGTCGCAGATTTACTTGCAGCTGGCGAATACACGACAAAGACTGCTGTAGCTGTGATATACCGTGTCAGTTGGCCGGATGAAAAAATCATTCGCGGAACTTTAGGTACTATTGCTGAAAAAGTCTGTGAAGCAGGTATTAAGCGTCAGGCAATGATTTTGGTTGGTGATGCTCTACTTGGGAAAGGAGAGGCATCCAAGTTATACGATGCTTCATTTTCTCATGGTTATAGGCAGAAGACGCTACCGGCGGATTCTGGAAGCCAAAAAAAAAGTGCTTCGGTGACTGAGTGTAAGCCATTGTTACGCTTTGGTGGACGTATTGCCGTGTATGGTCTGACTCAAAATGGTTGTGTAGAAGCGATTCGCTTGGCTGAATTATTGGACGGGACAGCTTATATAAGCAAAAAACATGCTGCTGGAACGGTTGCTAAGGCTGAAATCTTTGAAGCGAATCAATTGGATGCCCTTTTGAGTGCAAATTGGAAACAATATGATGCGCATGTCTTTGTGATGGCTACGGGTATCGTTGTTCGTAAAATTGCTTCATTGATTGAGTGTAAAGAAGCTGATCCTGCTGTTGTGGTCGTAGATGAAAAGGCACAGTTTGCTCAAAGTCTTATCGGTGGTCATCTTGGTGGGGCTAACCGATTAGTCGAAGATATTTCTACATTAGCTGGAACTACTGCTGTGGTCTCAACCGCTACCGATACTCAAGGTTTGGTTGCCTTCGATGAATTGGCTGCAAATAAAGGCTGGAGGATAGAAAACCGAGATAGCATCAAGGTATTGAATACGGCCTTATTAGAGGGGAAACAAATTGGTTTAACCGGTTTTTCAGATGAGGATGCACAGGCGTATTGTTATTTAGAAAACGTGCAAATGCTTAAGGACTCTGATTCCTTCCGTTCTGTGGATGCATGTGTATCTCTCGATTGCAGTGAAGAGCATTTTGATGTTCCAACTCTTCATTTGACTCGTTTACCACTCGTGGTAGGGGTCGGTTGTAACCGGGGAACTCCTGCTGTGAAAATTGAAGCCGCTATCTCTAGAACCTGTTTGAGGTATGGGATTGATTTTGAGCGTATTGAGCATCTATCTTCGATTGATCTAAAGAAAGATGAATCAGGGATTTTGGAAGCGGCTGATAAATATGGGTGGAAAACTCATTTTGTGGATGCAGAATTATTGAGTAAACAGTCGGTACCTAATCCTTCGTTATATGTTCGGCAGGTAGTTCAGACGGCTTCTGTTTCAGAAGCTTCCGTCCGCGCTGTTGGGCGGGGGCGTCTTTTGGCTCCCAAGCAAAAAGATGATGGAGTGACTGTTTCTATAGGAACCTTTGGAGGTCTTACTCCCACGTCTGGAGACTTAAAGACTTCGAAGGCGAAAAAGTGTCTTTATGCCGTTGGCATTGGCCCTGGAACCCCTGAAGGACTTACGAAGCAGGCGCGGGATATTATTTCCAAGGCAGACTGGGTTGTTGGTTACACAACATATTGTAAGCAAATTGAGTGGCTAAGAAAAAGTAGAAATGTTTACTCAACTGGAATGCGATCCGAAATAGAGCGTTGTGATGAAGCCGTTCGGCTGGCTTCTGAAGGCAACTCTGTGGCGTTGATTTGTTCAGGCGACGCTGGTGTCTATGGAATGGCGGGTTTGGCGATTGATCGTGTAGAAGCTTTAGGTATATCGGATGTTGGTATCAAAGTCGTTCCTGGTGTTACGGCATCCAGTATAGGAGCCGCGGTTGTTGGTGCGCCTTTGATGAATGATTTTGCTACAATAAGTCTCTCAGACCTGTTGACCCCTCGCGAGGTGATTGAGCAAAGAATTGAAGCTGTTGCAGCTGCCAATATGGTATGTGTTTTGTACAATCCTAGAAGTAGAAAGCGCAAAGAACTCTTTGGTTGTGCTTTGGAACGCTTTACTCACTATCGTGGCAGTGATTTGTGTGTCGCTGTGGTTAGAGATGCTGGCCGTGTAGATGAATGGACGTGGGTTGGTAAAATTAAGGATATACCTATAGAGGAGGTTAATATGACAACTCTTGTCATTTTGGGGAATAGCGAAACTTACCTCACTGGAAAATATATGGTTACCAAACGAGGCTATGACAAAAAACGCAAGTAACTGATCCTTTTTACACAAAAAGCCCGGAGGTATTTTCCTCCGGGCTTTTCTTTAGATTTTTAATACTAGCGTTACTATATTTTTCGATTAGAAAGAATATTCATACTTTAGAGTGAAGTTGCGACCTTCCATCGGGTAGTCCAACTTTTCATAGTAATACTTGTCCATTAGATTACCAACTGTAAGAGAAATCTGATGGTTATTCAGGAATTTGTAGCCAATGCTCCAATCGAAGACCCAGTAATCTTCAAATTCATACCAGTCACCGCCGTAATAATCATCATAGGTATAATCGATGTCCCAACGGTGTCCGTTGTAGCGAGCTGAAAGACGTGACCAGAGTTTTATATCGTTATAATTTAAAGAGAAGTTCCCCTTCCATTTGGCAATGTTTTTAACAGGAGTTACTTCGTCTTCGTAATAGGTTTCTGCTTTATCTATATAAGTCCAATTGGCTCTGGTAGTCCAGATTCCTGCCTTTGTGCCCAAGGCTTTACCCAGGTCAAATGTTCCTGTTAACTCAACCCCTTGCATCTCTTGGGAATCAGCATTAACATAAGTGTAAATACGGCGTCCTAGTTCATCTAGTTTTCCTGTGTTTACATTACTTATTTGGTCATCCACATCCGTGGAGAAAAGCGTTATGTCAGCGGTGAAGAGTTTTCCCGCATACTCCACCCCGAGGTCATAGGTTACACTGCTTTCTGGATCAAGATCTGCATTACCGTAGGATGCCTTGGTATAATGGCTGTATTCGTAAGTGTAGAAACCCGCTAGTTCCCTTGCATCAGGTGCTATGAAAGCCGTACCAATGGATGCGTGTAAACGCCAGGAAGAACTAAACTTATAAACAATACCAGCACGAGGGCTTACTTGATCAAAACTAACCTTTCCACCTTCATAAACGTAACTGGTGCCTTCGTAAGTTGAAGATTCAACTTTTGTTTCTATGTTATCGTAGCGTGCTCCAAAATTGACTATTATTTTATCCTGAGCAAAACGGTTAATGGATTCGGCATATACACCCGTTTTAGTTCTAGTAGAATTTGGGGTATAGTAGCTGCGAACGGAACCATCTTTATTTTTAGAGAGATAATCTTCTTCCTGTTTATTGATGTCTATACCGTAGGTGAGATCGTTGTTTTCCGTGATTTTCCAGAAATCCTGCACCTGTAATCCGTATTCTGTGATTTCTGTATCATTGGTACGTCCACGGTAGTAAGAGCTATAGGTATCATCGGCATACGTTTGCAGGGCATCCAAATAGTTATAATAAAGCTGGTTGGTAATTACATGTTTTTCGTATTCTCCTTTTACGACCAATCCCATGTCATAGCGTTCAGTGTCACGGTTGCTGTAATTGGCTTTACCGTATTTTTGCTTACTTACGGGTCCAGGGACACCGATATTGTTTTGAATACTGAAATCATAGCTTAAATCAGCGGACCATATGGAATTGAACTTATAACCCAAACGAGCCCGACCATCTACACGCGTAAATTGAGTGTGTTCG
>ENA-ORCX01000451-ORCX01000451.1-marine-metagenome-genome-assembly--contig:-NODE-451-length-15170-cov-3.236533_pt1 | contig 15170 bp, 8 predicted proteins | sample MGYA00248630_ERZ508518 | MGnify/ENA primary metagenome ERZ508518 (study PRJEB26188, sample SAMN06268768) | marine metagenome | isolation source: Bioluminescent Bay, La Paraguera, Puerto Rico | place...
TGACTACTATTCCCGCAGCGTATTCCAGCCCTAATACAAAGGTAGCCAAGAACCAAAAGCAGAGCACTAAATACCACAGCCAGAAATGTGTTCATATACGGAGTAAACCAAGAAATAAAAAGCAGTGATATAAACGTAATTAAACACAAAAATATAACCATTAAATCCGAGTTACGTTTACGAAGGATCGATGCTAAATCATTTGGGGTATTCATAATAATATAAACCAATAATTATTGACTTATACATATCACGACAAGTTTTTTTCTTATTTCTCGCCCAAACATCCAGCGATAAACACAGCCAATAAAATCTAAAACAAAGTTTCCTCATTCCAAAAGGATCGACGATGTCATACTCTTCACCTTTTTACGTAGGACGACTCTAGTGGAATCAAACCTTTATAAAACGGGACGCTTATTATCGTCTTTCATCCAGAGCATTTTTAATCTCATATGAGCGAGCTTCAGTGAGTGGATAGTTATGTAAAAGCAAAACAGCAATGAGGCTCAAAACACCAGGCAGACCTATTTCCCATATACGCATCCAAAGGAGAGTTGAAGGTAACTGAGTCACCAATTTTTCGCTAAATCCAGTGGAGTTAAGCAACAAACCTGAGATCACCGCACCGGATGATGTAGCAACTTTCAACCACCAATAATAAACGGCGGAATAGCTTCCTTCACGGCGTTTCCCAGAATTCAGTTCATCCAGGTTACATACATCGCCAACCATAGAGATTGCCATCGTATAGAGTGCGAGCATACCTCCAGAGATAAAGACAGTAGGAATAACTGTTAGCCAAGGATTAGATGGGTCGTAACATCGTATTTTAAGAAAACTACCAGCAACCATTAGACCGACAAAGATTTGTAGCCCACGAGCTTTGCCCAGACGTTTGCTCAGCCATGTCATGGGGAAAACAGCCAGCAGTGCGGTAAATGCCCATACGGTGCCGTTGTAGCCCAGCATAGTGGAGGCCGCAGTTTTATCACCTCCGTAAACATAGTAGATTACGATGTAGTTGGTAAAATTACCGACAAAATTGAATCCAGCAGTTACAAAAAAAACAACACCGATAATCCTGAGAAAAACCTTATCCTTAACCGTGTTTCTCATACTCTCCCAGAAAGGCACTTTCTCCCGCTTCTGAATATTCAAATGTGCATTCTCACGGCATATGAATCCCGGCAGTATGGATGTAAGGAGAATTAGTGTTCCAATAATAAGAGCAATCCAACGCATCCCTTCTACTTAATCCTTAAAAATAGATAATTGGGACAATCGATACATCCAAGGAGTTATAATGGCAAAAACGTTGCCAAAAAAACCACCATAGGCAAAGAGGTTTGTTTTCTCATGGTAATCGCGGGTCATCTCGTTCCCCAATGCCGTAAGGGGAATGGTAAAGATGGTTGTGGCAGTATAGAAGCACAACGTCATGACCATGTAATAAATAAATATTTGCTCTTTTGACCACTCTGTAGGCACCCACCAGATAAGGACATAGAAAAGTGTAGATAAGACACCTCCGACAACAATGTAAGGGCGGCGTCTCCCCCACCGACTACGAGTATTATCGGAAATATTCCCCATCAACGGATCGGAAACAGCATCCCACAAACGAGGAATCATCTGAGCTACCCCTAGCCAAATTAAGCTGATTCCCAGCCCCAAATTGAAAATCAAATTGGAGAACTGGGCAACGGAATTGATCAACACCACGGGAATGGCCATCCCCATTCCATAGGTGAGTTTTTGCTGCCACGGGATACGATCTTCAGCAGAGGTTGAGCTGGAGCTTTGAAATTTTTTAAACATTACACTATGTTCTCTTCGAAATTTGCTACTTATTTTCTTCGTCTAACCAACCACCAGTAAACCCGGCGCGACGAAGTCCTCGCTGGATATGAGGATTGCGTTTGAAAACATTCCAAACAAAACCTGTTCTGTAGTTTTCAAGCATTAGTAAAATGGGGCCTTGGTCGATACCGAGTTGGTCACTGTCGAACCACCCCATTCCGGGAACTACAGTTCCTTTCTCAGGGACAGCATCCTCAAACTCGTAGGATGGATTAAAGGCGTCTACAAATCCGTATTGATTAAACACATTATCGCTATAGCCTTGTAGCATCTCCTCCAATGCAGGAATCACTATTTCAGGAGCAAACGGCAAGCACGCTGCAGCAGCCGTAGGAGCAATAGTACCATCATCGCAAATATAGTCTGCGTCAGCTCCACGTGCTCTATAGGTAAAGAAACGACGTTGCTCACCACTGCATTCATGTGTGGCATCTTCCGGACCATCACATGCGGTAAGCCCCCAGATCGTTGCACTATAATCCTTCCACCCCATGGGGTTATCTATGGCATAGGCTTGCTGGGCATAAACCGCACGAGATCGGAAGAGCGTCGTGTAGGGAAAGAGTGTAGATCTCGGTGGTCGATACCATATGCCTTAATAAAAGCATCCTGAATACCGCGAAAATCAATCCATGACTGAGCATATTGGTGCCCAAACAATGGCGCAAAAACGATATGCTCCTGCCCATAGAAGCTCTCCCAACGGTTGGTCTTCACAAAATCATTCCATGAGTCTTCAGACACCGGATACGTCGGCGAACCCAAAGCCAAAAGGTAAAGGAACATGGCTTCATCATAACCTTTATACTCGGCATCCAGAAAGCCTTGCTCAGGCGTCCACCCCATACTGATGAGGGCATCCTTTTGAACTGCCCATGACCACTGGACCCGCGAGTAAAGTTCTTCCGCTAGATTTCGTATTTCAACCTCACTCTCTGAATCACCCTCAAAGTACGACTGACAGAACAGAACGCCCATCATGCACAAAGCGGTATCAATGGTAGAAAGCTCCACCTGCTGATAGCGTTTACCAGAATCCATGTGCAGGAAATGATAATAAAAACCTTTATAACCACTATCCAGCACAGCATCATCACCTTGAGGCAGGTTTTTAAGAAAATGCAGTGTTGTGAGAATCCTATCAATGCCTTCTTCACGGGAAATATATCCTCGCTCAATACCAATTGGTATAGATGTTAGACCAAAGCCAATTGCAGCAACGCTGGAAAAATGCTTTTCAGGCGTTCTATCAGGAACCAAACCATTTTCAGGATTCGTGCTGTTCCAAAACCAGTTAAAAGTTCGCTGTTCGATTGTTTCCAACATAGTTTCCTGATCTTTAAAGGGTGCAGCAAATAAGGGCAATCCCAAGGCAAGGAACAAGGCTATGTGCATTAAACTCTTTTTCATAATGACAATTCCGCAACCGGGTTCTTCCTTATTTGTCCTCAACAAGTAGTTCTTTGCTAAGAGTAGCAACCGAATTGCCTCCCACAAAAACTTGGAAACGTCCGGGCTCTACCCGCCAAGTCATCTTGGAATCATAGCAAGCAAAGTCATTTGGTTTCAGGGTAAATTGGACGAGTTTAGTTTCACCGGGTTGAAGCGTAATTCGCTTAAAGCCTCTCAACTCTTTAACGGGACGTGCTGTATCACCCACCAGATCACGCATGTAAAGCTGAACAACCTCAGTTCCCTTTCTGTTCCCTGTGTTAGTAACATTTACACACACGTCAACCGATTCGTCCTTACTGATTTCGGTTTTCGTCAAACGGAGTGAATCGTAGACAAATGTTGTGTAGCTGAGTCCATAACCAAAGGGATAAAGAGGTGTAATCGGACAATCCAAGTAATGAGTGGTATAAGGATCATGAGCGTCAAAAGGACGCCCCGTATTACGGTGATTATAGTAGATAGGGATTTGCCCAACTGTTCTAGGAAATGTTACCGGCAATTTTCCACTTGGGTTTACATCGCCAAGTAAAACTCGGGCAACGGCATTTCCCGCTTCCACACCGGGATACCATGCCTCCACGATGGCAGGTGCATTCTCTTCGAGCCAAGGGATACTTAATGGACGACCATTCATAAGGACCACTACAACAGGCTTCCCTGTTGCGATAACAACCTTAGCCAGATCGCGCTGCACACCAGGCAAATCAATGCTGGTTTTGCATTTTGCTTCAGCACTCATGTCTCTGTGCTCTCCTATCACCAGAATTACCGCATCTGCTTGCTTTGCCGCATCTGTGGCCGCATCAAAACCTGAAGTATCGCTGTCGTTAATGGAACAGCCCTTTACATAGTTGATTTCAGTATTGGGCAAATGTGCTTTCAACCCGGAAAGTATGGTGACAGCATCTTCAGCTTTACCCGCAGCGGCCCAGGAACCGAGGCATGAATGTGGTTCATCTGCCAACGGGCCAATCACTGCGACAGATTTTACTTCCTTGGAAAGCGGCAATACAGCATCTTTGTTCTTCAAGAGAACAATGGATTTTTCAGCTAATTTTCTGGCTGCAGTTCTGTGTTCCTCTGTAAGCGAGTCCGCTTCTTCTCTCTCCTTGCTGCAATAGCGGTATGGATCATCAAACAATCCAAGCTTATACTTGGATTCAAGCACTCTCCTTACTGCTTCATCAATGTAGGAAATTTCCAAATCCCCACTCGTGACAGCTTCAGGCAAGTCGTTGTAAATATCACTGAGCATGTCGATATCGACCCCGGCTTTCAAAGCTCTAACACCGGCATCTAGAGGATTTTCGGCAACTCCATGCTTTAAGAGTTCTTTAATCCCTGTGTAATCACTGACAACGAGACCTTTAAACCTCCACTCACCGCGTAGAATATTACGCATTAAATACGGATTTGCATGTGAAGGCATTCCCCCTATATCATTAAAGGCAGGCATAAACGTTTCTACACCTGCTTCTACAGCAGCGTGAAATGACGGAAGGTAAACCTCTCTCAATGTTCTTTCAGTAATCTCCCCGGAATTGTAATCTCGCCCACCCTCAACTGTGCCATAGGCTACAAAATGCTTAGCACAGGCCAATAGTGTATCTTCTCGTGAAAGATCGTCCCCCTGATACCCGCGGACACTTGCCTTCGTCATCACTGAGCATAAAAGAGGATCTTCTCCCCATCCTTCGACAATACGTCCCCAACGTGGATCTCTCGCTATATCCACCATAGGGGCATATGTCCAGTGAACCCCCGATGCCGTTGCTTCGACAGCGGCGATACGAGCAGCCTGTTCCACAGAAGCGGGGTCCCAACTGGAGGCCTGTGCAATGGGAACTGGAAATATGGTTCTAAATCCGTGTATTACGTCGTGGGAAAAGAGCAAAGGAATATGCAATCGGGTATCCTCTACGGCTACCTTTTGCAGTTGATACGTCATATCAGCACCATACACACTAAGGAAAGAACCTATACGGCCTTCTTTAATGTCCTCCAGACCTCCCTGCTTAACCACAGGGCCGGTATTGTTCCAGTGCCCTGCGGACATCGTTAATTGGCCACACTTCTCATCTAATGTCATCTGTGACATTAGATCATCAATGAATGAATTCATGTCAGAGTCGTTACAGTTGTTAGAAGAAGTGTTGTAAGTAGTGTATGTAGAAGAAGAAACAGCCATAAGTGAGGCAGTTAGAAATGTGATAAAGGTAAAACCTGTGGTCCAAGACTTAATTCGGATCATAGCTTAAAAGGTAATAGTGAGCGTATTGTTCTGGCTGCGTAGCAACGCCTTTAAAGTATCTACTGAAATTTGTATTCCTCCCCTGCGATATGGATTTTCTTCGATACCATCGGGTTCCACTAAAGTTCCATTGACCGTTAAAGACAGAGTATTGGTTGAAGTTTGGTTCGATTTATAAACAATGGTAACATCACTACCACAGAGTTGAGTCTTTACAGTCAGACCATCTAGTTCCTCTGGTAATACCGGATCGAAGACAATGGTGCCGAAGGATTCACGAATTCCCAAAAGGCAGGATCGGACAATATTAATAAATAATCCCGGACCACTGGAGTAGAGTCTCCAACCGCCGCGTACGGGCACTTTCCCCTCGCGGAGATCATACCAATGCTCTTTGGCTTCATATCGATTGAGGAATGCAGCATCGGAACTGGAGAAAAACACGTTGGACTGCCTTGTTTCCGAAAAAGAAATGACGTCCTGAATCCCAACAGGGTTTACCTGCATGAGCGCGTTCCAAAGCCCAGATGCATTCCCCAGATGTGCCAGTGCTTCAGCATAGCGCAGATGTGCGTGAACATACATCAAACCGATTTCACGACCAACATTAGAGGCTGTCTCCGCACGCTTGAAGAAACACTGCTCACCTCCCATATATGTAACGGGTGAACTCATCAAACGCACTCCATCAGAAAACAGCATATTTTCTGCAATAATATTAAGATGTTTTTCAGCTTCTTCCTTATTCAGTAAATCAGCCAAGACAGCTCGCGTCATAGGGATAAGGCGATACTTAATCCCTGTAGACACATCACTTGGATGAAGAAGCAATTTATCCTGATTTCCTTTACGAATAAGGAAACCTGCAATAACACCATCTACAATCAAGTTTTTGCGAAAATCGGCACGCATATTACCCAGCAATCCGAGCAAATCTTCTGCACTACTTGTATCACCGTAGGAGGTGTATACGCGTGTTAACTGATGGAGTGTTTGATAAGCCAAACAAACGGTCCATGCACTCACCATGCTTTCTCGCAAAGCCGGATCGGCAGGTTGTAAAGTATCGTCCCAGTCACCGTGTCCGTAGTTAATCAAGGCTGTATTCGCCAAAAGGCGCTCCTTGAGTCGCTTTAGGATACGGTCACAATGTCCTTTCAATGTTTCTCTATGTGAGGTTCTCTGCAATGTTTCTGCATCGGTATAAGGCAAAGAGACATCAAGAATACCTAGATCATTGCTTCTTTCGATGTAGAGACATAAAGCTTTCAGTGGCCACAATAGGATATCGCCGTGTGATTCACGCTGCTGAATATTCTGGTATGGCTCCAACATAAACCACTGAGGCCATTCAGCATCCTGTAAATATTGCTGACTGAATACCTCACACAAAACGTCTTTAGCTGTCTCGTGGCAACCTATGGAAAGAAGCCATTCAAGGGATCCCTGACAGACATCACGAACACCCCAGGCGCCTCCTCCGCTTTGCTCCAGACCATGAGGTGCGGCAAAGTGAATACCAGCATTGTGATGATACCAAGGAAGAATATCGTTTATACAGCTTATGGCTGAATCCTCAGAATCCTGAAGATGAAGTGAGTTCCAACGCGATTCGTTACGTTCTTTTTTCCCAGACAGGAATTCACTACGGACTTTCTCGCAGATACCAGCTAATGAACGTTTGCCTTCAAAACTTGCTGCCATAGACAGCGTAAAGCGCTTTACCAGTTTCGACTGGAATACGGCATAACTGGCCCATGTAGTATCTACATTGTCTCGAATAAGTTCATCACCGCCAACTCTGCATAGAGCAGATTTATCCTGAGTCGATATGCAAAAACACATATATCCATCTGAAGCGGTGATTAAAAAACGCCCGTTTGTCTCGTCTACATCCACATTGGCAAGTTCAGATCCCTCTGTTGAACCGACACATACGTTGTGTGTGACTAGGAATTCACAAGATGGCCCTTCCAGCACATTAATATCCAAAAATGAAGCTGGATGCTGTATCGAACACCAGCAGCGAACCTCAATAACGGTTTTACCCAAACGATAAATCCAGCGAACAGAGTCCGGTTCAATACTGAAAACGGATGGAACTCCCAGCAGTGTCCAATGGTTCTCTATCTTTACAAAAATACGTTGTCCGCTGTAACGCAAAATGCCTAATTGATTGCGAATTACAGGAATAAACCGGTTTAAACTTGGATTACCCAAATAGGCCTGAATTCCGAATATACCCGAAGCATAGCATGTTACCCCAAAATGATTGGGATCGTGAGCCACAGTATCGCCGCTCTTGAGTATATGCCCGTGAGTACGCCACATAGAAGCCTCTTTAAGTAAAGAAACCACATGTGTCTCCTTTCCATAAAAGAACGAAAGCAATTCTCCATCTGGAGAAAGTTCTTTATGCCGTTTTTCACCGGGAAACCATTTTTCCCAGTCTGACTCAAGAGGTGCATCACCGCTTTTATAATCGGTACCCACAAAAAGAGATGTTCCTGTGGTAGAAAAGTCTGAATCCAGATTTATTGGTTTGTATGACCATTCTTTATAACGACGCAATATTTCAGCATCAGCCATATTTGTTCTATTCGGATGATCAGGAGTAAAGTGAGCAACGTAGCGTATGGAAACAATCTCACCCGGTTCAATAGTCTGCTTTTTACTTTGAAGCCCTGCAATTGAACACTCGTACTGCAACCTCTCTGAAGGAAGCTCTTCTAGTTTTAATGCTGCAACTTCGTTTGTCATGCGGTGATTCAATCCAAAAAACTGAGTCGCATCGGTTGCGTAGTGGTCCGCACCTTCAAGGCATCCGACCGTTAACACAGGATTCTGCCCTTCTCCTGTAGGTTGATTCTGTCGGGCAACAACCACCCAACCCATTTCATCATCCTCTAATGGATTCAAATCCAAATACTGCGAATTGTAAGCTTCGTTATTCTTTACCGCAGGTTCATCTCCCAAACCGATATCCTGAGCAAGCAGAGTATCTACGGTAATGGCATCCGAAGTAAGATTTCGGATGTTTATAGTCCACATCCATGCGGAAGATTCTGGATGAAGATGAATGGTCGTATAAACATCTAGCGAATCCCTCAAGTATGTACGCCAACAAATGCTATTTTCCCCAAAAGAAAAAGGAACCCCCATCCCCATAAGAGGACAACTAGAGACAATACCGTTGTCCGAAAGCTCGCGCAAATACAAGCGAAATAGCCCCTGTGCATAGGGTTCTGCAACAACTTGATTTATCAAAAGTTCTCCGTAACGTTGGGCAACCAGATCACCAGAATCTGAAAACTGTAGCTTCAGCGGCGTCTCGTTGGAAAGTTCGTGAATAGAACGATTGGAGAAGAGTGGTATAGAGCGATATTGTTGGCTCATTTTGAAAAAAGAATGATTATTAGTCTTGATCCCTCTATTTAAAGATCAACAGGCATGGCTGGTAGTAACCTCCCAAGTGTTACCCAACACGGGAGGTCACAACCAAACCATGGGGAATGACTAGAATGTAACTGTTGCGGTAAATGTAATCGTGCGAGGATCTGGTATGTAATAACCATCAGGAACATGAACACCATCGCGGTCAGTATATCCCCAGTGATAGCTTGTAATCACAGGATCCCTGTTATCAAAAAGGTTATCCACATTTATGGAAAAACGTGTCTCTTTCCCGAAGCATTCAGTTTCGTATGCAATGGTCGCACTAGCGGTTTCCGTAGAAGAACCCCAATATTCAACACCATCGTAAGTAGCTGCATACGAGCGACCAGTCTTGGAAAAACCAGCACCAATTGAGAGACCTGAGAAGAGGTCATCTTCGATGAACGTATACATAGCAAAAACATTGGCTGTATACTTAACTGCACCGGCAACAATTGCGCCAGAAACAGCCTGTTCAAGAGTATCCTGAACACTGGAGATCGCGTTTTGAATAGCTTCTGCATGAACGTCTGTATCAGCAGTGTTCATATAGTTAGTCCATTCGCTCAGATAATCTTCTACATATTTTCTGGCATTCGGATAATAATCGGTAATGCTGGTTTCCGGCTTGGCAAAACTAGCCTGAAGACGGATTCGCCTTGTGGGATTGGCCGTTACTTCCAACTCCCAACCGGTAACATCCATTGCGGTGGTATCTGAGTAAGCCAAATCAGTAAGGCTCGTATTTCTATCCAACTCAGGATGGGCATCGTAAACAGCAGACCAAATACTACGCAAAGCTACTGGGTTTTCTACAGCCTTATCCGTTGTCTTTGTTTGATAACGAGTCAAGGATGCATAGTATTTGTTATCCTTTGTAGAAACACGGATGCCATATTCAATGCCTTCACCATGCTCAGGTCCTGGACGATTGCCGTCAAGTAAGGATTGAGTGCCTGCTGTAGGAGGTTGAATATTCTCTGAGGCATTCACAAAGAAACCCAGCCAATCCAAATAGTAAATACCACCAAGAGAATAGGTAGTTCCGGAGTCGCTTTCATCAGAGATTAAATCGGAAAAGTTATCACCTTTTCTCAACTCTCGTAGGTGTTCATCGTAACTATCGTAACGAACACCAGCCAAAATACTTAACTTGTCATCAAAGAGACGTGTGTTGGAAAAAGCAGCAACGTCCTTTAATTTGAACGTATCGTCGAAATCAAACCAATAGCCATCTGCTTTTCCAGCCCATACAATATTACTGGGAATTTCCAGAGAAGCATTCGGATCGTCCAAATACAAACGACCCCAAACCATGTTTTGAGACCAATTAGCTACGTTATCCAACGTAGATGGATCAACTGTCTGAGCAAGATATTGGCGAGCACTAATCTGAAGTTCCTTATAAGCAGCAGAAACACTGAATAATTGCTTCATCGGTGAGCCAAGGAATTCGGCATCAAAATGATAGTTTAACTGCGCACGTATTTCCTTAACTTCACGCTGCTGGTTTTGCTTACTCAGGAAGAAATCCGCAAAGGCTTTCCCATAGTTAGGATTATCGGAACCATCCGGCAGTTGCTTATTTATATCAATAGCCGCTCCTCCGGTCGCTTCATAGCACTGAGCGGTATTATCATCTTCATAATAATAGCCTGCAACAGATAAATCCATGTTGCTGCTGATCGTTTGATCTACACTTAACGTGAAATCATGATAATCCACCTCAGAAAGACCATTACCATATGTCCAGTCATAGCTTGGTAATACAGGAATGTTTGCGGTAGACTGGTATTCCGTCTGTCCACTCAAAATGATTTCATCTGGGTACCAACCGGCATAAGGTTGATAATTCAAATTGGTTCCAACACTAGTCAAACTATTGGTGGAGGCATATCCACCAGCCCAGTATTGCAATGGATTATCCAAACCGGAAATCAGAACGGGATATGAAGTCAACCAGTCTCCCCATGCACCTGCGTTTTGGATAGCTTGGGTTCGAGAGCTTCCACCAGTAGGTTCTGCTCCCCATGTTTCAGAACATGTGATACCATCCCAACCTGAAACTTCATCGGAAATATTACTTCCGAAAAGTGTGTGCTCTTTATCCGCATACTCTACCTCAAAATTGATCCGAGTAGACTCAAAAGGTTTGTATTTTACAGCAAAAGATAGAGCCCTGAATTGTCCTTCATCATTATTACTGGCACCTTTGGGATTGTCTGCAACGGTATTTAAGCGAATCGCAATTTTATCCGTAATTGGCTTATTGTAGTCCAATGTAGAACGCATACCACCATTTGTATCCACTTGAGCGGAAACAGTTGCATACGTAGAATCAAAATGAGGGCGTTTAGTATATACGTTCAACGTGCCTCCGACAGTTCCCAATCCAAAAACTAATGAATTTGGGCCACGTAGAACTTCAATACGATCTACATTATATGTGTCTGGGTTCTGGTAAAATGAAAAATAGTTCCTCTTTGGTCCTGGGCCACCTTGCTGTCCCACACCAGCACTACGATAATTAAAGGACCAATCGTGGAATGCTGAACCGCCAAAACCTTTTCCGGCAGCATGATCTTCCACAACTACATTTGGAGTCCATTGCAATGCATCTCTCACATCATTCAGTGAAAGATCTTGGATAAAAGCTGATGTAAGAGAAGATACCGTCGATGGAGTGTATTTCAGCTCAGTATTCACACGACCACCAGCAAGAGAATCTACAGCAACATAACCATAGTCCTTGGTAGCATCCACAAAAAACGTTTCCATAACATAGATGTCGTCTTCTGAATCGTTTACTGTGCTGCTATCAGTATTTTGGGAAAAACCCGTATGCGCAAAAGCCAAAAGAGACAGACTGCCTACGCAAAATTTCATACGAATATTGGAGTTCATATTTGGAGTTATATAGTTTTGAACCACAAGGATTCAGTTTAAACACTTTAACAAATCAAGCGCTAGCTGGGGTACGCCCGGAAGGTTTGAGCCTTCGAGATAACGCGAAGACATAATGCAAACATTTGCATTTATAAAAAAAAAGCAAGCTTAAATATAAATAAATTAAATATTATATTATAAACCAATGACTTATATATCTCATATTATCTATTCCCAAAAAAATTAATTTGCACTCTATGAAAATGTTTTCATTATTACATAATATAAAGTTCCTAATGTATTTAGACTTACAGTTCCTCTATATAAAAATGAAACGGAAGACCTTATATTTGATAAAACCAACTACTGTAATATTGGCTTTAGGCACTTATCGAAAGACTTTGCAGGCATGTTTGAAAATTTTACCCCACGAAATCGAATTCATCACAATGATTTATAATGAGGCCTCTATGTTTCTACAAAATTATCTTTCTATAAAACATTTTCCGCACTCTTTTTTTTCACCTATAGAACAACCAAATCCCAAAGAAATTACCTTCTCAAAATGGAAAGTAGCCCCCTCCTTCTCATTCAACGAAACAAACGAGGTTAACAGTGTTAGTATCCAAGAGAGCAAGCTGGTAACTTAGTAAGTATTCACCTGAAAGAGATTGGAAAATAGTATCTTGCAAAACAACGATAAAGGAGGCTTATCTAGGTAGAAACCTAATACTCCATTTATAAAAATCACCAATATCACAATGGCACGTTCTTCATCAAAAGCATCAGGAGTAGATAAACCAGGCATCCGTCTAATCGCCTCAGAACTAGGCATTTCCGTTTCCACAGTATCGCGGGCACTGAGAACTGAAACAGCTCATTTGGTAAGTGCTGAACGTAGAAAAAAGATATTGGAAATGGCGGACTATATGCACTTCACCCCCAATCCAGGTGCACGCATGCTCAGAAACGGCATCAATGCCAATTTGACAGTTATTGTGCCACTAGACGAAAGTCTCTTTTATTCCGAATTCTACGGTCGATTTCTTGGAGGTGTTTTGCATAACGCAGATGCACGCGGTTGGGATGTGCAAATTCAAACACTAAAAAAGAAAGAAGGCATAGATATTTCAGAAACCATGCAGATGATCGGAATGAATACATCCGGCATCATCTACTTGGGAGAACCTTTAACATGTCACGATATGGAACGTTTGACAAAATACAGGCGTCCTCTCGTGCTGACAAAGGCATCCATGCCTTGTAATTTCGATATAAAATCAACAAAAATCCAAGTCGTAGGAGTTGATAATATCGGAGGGGCATACTCTGCAGTGCAATTATTACAGCAACTGGGACATAAAGACGTAGGGTTGTTTTTAGGACCATCCACATCACGAGATGCTCACGAACGCCACATCGGTTATAAAAAAGCCCTCGATGAATCAAACAGTAAAACTCCACCTGAGTGGATATTTGAAGTCTCCTCCTTCAACTTTGATGGTGGTAGAGAAGCGATGCAAAAACTACTGAAAAGCAGAGATTTACCGACCGCAATATGTTGCGCCAGCGATGAAATCGCCTTTGGTGCGATTACGGAACTACAAACAGCAGGCTTAAGATGTCCTGAAGACATTTCCATCATCGGATTTGACGATGGTATATGGGCCACGAGAACCCGCCCTGCCCTAACAACCGTAAGTCAACCGCTTTCGGACATGACCGAAAGAGCTGTGAACATCATCATCGAGGAATCCACATCAACCAGGCGCCGTCATATACAAGCGACAGAAATGTCGGCACCACTCGTGCTGCGTCAGTCAACTAGATCTATCTAAGAGAATTCAGTAATATATGACAACCTTGATGCTACCTTCCACAGACATCAGATTAAAGAACTATTCACGAAGGCCATTTTTAATAAATAATGTTACAGATAACTGATTTAAAATTTTGGCAGTTATCAAATATAACAAAACCATAGCAAGAAGAACCACCATAGCTCCCCATGTATGGAATATCCCTGCTGCTGCTTCTGATCCAAAAGCTAATCCCCATGCAGATATAACAACAATTCTTACCGTATTTGATATCCATGCTAAGAGGGGTAAAATCAATAACATTGGCCAAAAAAGTCTAGATTTGGGGTAACAAATCAGATTAAGAGCAATGCCACCGCTCATAAGCACTTGTAGTAACTGTAATCCTCCACAGGCAGCTTCAACAGACATAGGAAAACCACCAATACTAAGTTGTGTCCCTTCAACAGCTACATCGTAACCTAGAAATGAGAACAACTGACCTGTTAAAAATGCTCCTGAAAGTCTAAACCACCAACCAATAGTTTGAAAATCCAACAAAACCCAAGGGAACGCTCCAGCACAAACGAAAAGCAGCTTTTTTCGAGATATAGATGTTCTAGGAAGGACATAATTAACAGCTAACCATCCCCAGGAAAAAGCCATCAAGGTCATAGAGTTAAAAACAAGCCCCACACATAATAGGAATAGAACTGGGAGAGTATGTTTAGCATAATTGATTTCCGAGGGATATTTTAATGCAATCCACCAGGCAAAAGACAGAAGTAGAATTACAATCAGAACATCTGGTGCTAAACCTATCCATGAGGTATCAGAAAACCAAATTCCTGCCAGCATCAGAAGCATAACAGTCCTTATTAAAAGTGTCGTTTTCCGACTAGATGTCTCTTTGACCCAACTCATTCATCCATTGCTGAAAAATAGGTTCATTTGGGGCTATTTGAATCAATTGCTTTAATATCCCTTTTGCTCGAACAAACTCTCCTTCGCCAATGGCTTTTTTATACCTATATACGGAACCTTCGATTGATTGAATTCCAAGATCCTCGTAAATATTACATGCAGCCTCTTCATTCCCCTGAGCAAGCTCAAGTTTTGCGGCCAATTCCCGACCAGAAGTAGATTTTTCTAAATCCTTTCTGGAAACTAAGATACTATTTGCCTTGCCATATTCTTTCTTTTCCAACGATGCCATAGCCAATAAATATGAGGCACGATATCCTGCTCCTCCGGGATCATCCATGATTTCTTCCAATTTACTAAGACCTTGATCTATTTTCCCATCCAATAGGAGCATTTCGCCTAAAAATCCCTGAACGGCAGTATCTTCAGGAAACAATTTTGCGAAACTTACGGCAACTTTCCCCCCGTATACTTTATACTTCATTTTGGTATAGGCATAAGGCAACCAATTCAATTCAGGCAGTTTATATTCGAGCAATTCTTCCTTAACAAAAAAA
>ENA-ORCX01000452-ORCX01000452.1-marine-metagenome-genome-assembly--contig:-NODE-452-length-14998-cov-2.660210_pt1 | contig 14998 bp, 10 predicted proteins | sample MGYA00248630_ERZ508518 | MGnify/ENA primary metagenome ERZ508518 (study PRJEB26188, sample SAMN06268768) | marine metagenome | isolation source: Bioluminescent Bay, La Paraguera, Puerto Rico | place...
TTGGATTAGGACGTCCCGCTAAGACACATTCACAGATCCCTCATCCACCCGTTTACTTCGGGTACATGAATACCAATTCAACTTATCGCTTCGTGAACATCGTTGAGCAGGTATTCACGATGATTGGTGAAGGGAAACATGGCCTCTGGCGTGTCCAGGAAAATGGCACTGTCCGGATGTACCGCAAGAAGGGCGCTGACGGCTTAGCGAAAAATGCCAATGTGTTTACGGATGAGGCAACCAAAACCATTAAGCACAACTACAGTTCCTATTTACCTCATGAGAGTTGGTCGGGCTATAAATATCCCGATCAAAAACTGGCAAAGGATGGGACCTTAAACTTTGTCGACTTGCCCATCAGCCACCCCATCTTTGAGGGCAAATATGATGATCATGCCCCCATCGACTTATCGAACTGGTACTGCACTATGTCGGCGAATGATTATCCCTATGCCAAAAAGGCAATGGATTTTGCATTCAGCCAGCCGGCAGCGAATGAAGTCGGTCCACTCGGCAAACGTGCCGGTCTCGATGTTAATGAGAACTACACCAGAGTCCTCAGGCTGGAGCACCTACCTGATGCCAGATCGTGGGTGAATACGGGTCAGGAAGGCAAAGATGTGACTCATGTGAAATGGGAAGCGATCGACACAGAAAAAACCCGGGCTGAGTATTACCTGGTAGAGCGCCCTTTCTTCAACAAGCCTTACCTGTTTGTGACAGCGGTCTATGACAACGTCAATAACAAGGATCATCGATACATCAGACCGGATGGTCCCTATTACGACTCAGTCAAAGAAAAGGGTCATGATGTAAAAACCACGCTGACACAGGCACCCAGGTTTAACCTTGAAAGAGGCGGTCAGGCTCAGGCTGTGGGTTTACCCATCTATGGTGTGCATCATCCCAACCGTGCTTTTTATGGCGGTGGTGGCGCCTGTCCAATGAAAGGCGGTGACTGGGGTCGTTATCCCGACATCACCGGCGGCTCCGGCTGGCCAACTCAATACGAGGAAGTGACGCCATTGTGTGATTCGGTGCTGGTGGACATCAAGTTTTTCACCAATCTGGATGGCCGAAGCTGGAATGATCCCAACAAATACCTTGCTAATGCGGGTGTGGGAACTCAAGAAGTGAGCTACACCATCCAGCCTGGTGAATACGGTCAATTCAGTGACCCTTACCACACTGAGCGTGGTGTGGAGAATCCGGAAGCTCAATACATTCCTGATGAGGTCCCGCTGCCCTCCCCCACTGTGAGCAAACCTGTTGAATATATCGAGCCGCCTGTAGCCAAGCTGGTGCATGGCATGGTGCCGACAGAGGCGTCAACTTGTCGCCCTGTTATGCAGGCCTCACTTGATGAGGATTTAATCAAATGAACACTTTAAAGTTAAAAACGTCATTCTCTCTCGTTGCTTTGTTGGTGCTTTCACCTGCCATTCTGGCAGATGAAGGCCCGGCAGAAACCGGCCCGGCTAAAGCGGCAAAAGAGACAGCCAGCTTTGTTGATGTACTGGACCGGGACACCTTTCTTGGCGGTAAATTCAGCACCTGGGTGGAATTTGCCTCAGATTATGTATTTCGCGGTGAATCAGAAACCAATGATGGCAAGATCCCTTCTTTAAAAGGGGCCATCACCTGGACGCATCCGAATGGCATCTATCTGGGCTATTACCTCGCCAATAACCTGTTTCCAGGTGATGATGCTGAAGGCAATAACCCTCACATTAATGCCATCTGGGGGCCTTATATTGGTTATGCCAAATCCGATATTGGCGGCACGGGGCTGAACTACAACGGAATGCTTTTCCAGTATGTTTATCCGGGTGACAGGGATTCAAACTACCTGGAAATGTTTAACTACGTCGATAAGCAGTTCGGACCGGTCAATCTGAAACTGGAGTACTCACCCACGATAACCGACTGGTTTGGTGTCGAGGATTTGCAATCCCATAACATCGCCATTCATCCGAGTATCGAACTGCCTTACGAGTTCACTTTATCCGGGGGGATTGGCTATCAGTTTTTTGACAATGATGGTCCAAGCCTGGATGCCAACGGCGATGGTGATGAAGACATTGACTGGGCACACTGGAATATCGGTGTGAGCAGAAATGTATTCGGCTTCAATGTCGATCTTCGTTATCACGATACTGATATCAAAAAGGGCGAGCACGACTTTTATGGTTTTGACTCGAATCATCAAATCGTTGATGAGCGGTTTGTGATTTCGGTATCAAAATCCTTCTAAATTGAACTATTTGTTTTCAGCTTGAGGTCATGGCGACCTCCTCTCCGTTACCTTGGGCGTCGATGCGCCCAAGGTTTTTTTTGTGATCATCTCGGCGGCTCGTGAACAACAATCAGGATATTGGAATAAGGCTTGATTGATGCCGGTTCAGCATAAAAGCAAATTGCCCAAACTTCCGGCATAGAGGGTCTGGTGGACCCCCAATCATCTTTGCTAAATAAATTGCCACAAAGACAAGCATGGTGTAGCTTTTATCTTGGGTGCATAATGATAGGGCACTACCATTGTGATGTTCTTCTACAATTGACCAAGGGTGGTCTCATGTCAGAATTTCATAAGCTCATCTATACCAGCAACGCTGTTCGGCCATTTTCTGAAGAAGATCTACATGGGTTGATGGTGCAGGCCCGGCAGAAAAATCAAGACTTCGGCATTACTGGCTGCCTGATTTACCATCAAAGCAAAATCATCCAGTACCTGGAAGGTCGAAAATGTTTACTTGAACACGTTTTTAGTTCAATAAAAAAAGACGTGAGACACCAAGACATTCAGGTTCTGTGCAGGAAACATGTTGATAGGCGGGCCTTTAATGAATGGTCAATGGCACTCAAATATATCCCTGAAAACGCGCTCAATGATTACAAAAATGTCTATCAGTTGTTTGAGGATATGATGGATGCTCAGGGTCTGAGCCGTATCAGTGTCAGAGCATTAAAGTTGTTTGAAAACTATTTACATAATGCATCCCTGTCCTATGGAAATCTCAGCACCAGTTCAGATTGAGTATTGTTGGCTTTCATCGGCCTGAATAATAGCTTGAATACGCTGTAGCTGGGTCCCGGAATTAAATCATCGTGTTTAAACTCAGGGAAGTTTTTTTATTGTGAAACAACAATGCTCAGTGATGCCAGTCAGTAGGGCGCGTCATGCCAATATTGACGATTATTGTTCATTTCAGGTTTTTTCTATTGGTCTCAGATTGAGTCACTGTGATTCTGGTGTCCTGATAAGTCTTTGCTCTCAGCAGTGATGCTGCCATTCCTGACATTCGTCGTGGTTTTCTGCCAAAACGCCCATATTGTTCAAACCGTTCTGGTGAGTTCTCATCCATTGTTTGCTGCCTTTTTAATCGTTTAGAACGCCTGAAAAGCCTCGGCTTGATTTACATAAGCGTAAGCCAAGCCGTGCCAAAAATAATAAAGTGGTTAAGTTATCAGTAAAAGTCGAATTATTTTTAGAAAAGGTTCGTAAAAACTGAGGTTTACGGTGCTTAACTACAAACATCTGCATTATTTCTGGGTTGTGGCCAAAGAAGGGAGTATCGCCAGGGCCAGTGAGCGTCTTCACATCACCCCTCAGACCATCAGTGGGCAACTCAGTCTGCTGGAGGATTATTACGGGATCGATCTGTTCGATAAGGTGGGCCGCACTCTGCAGCTTTCATCCCTGGGACAGCAAGTGTTTGATTATGCTGACGAGATATTTTCCCTGGGCAATGAGCTGGAGCAAATGATGCAGGTTCGGCCCGAGGCCCATCCTTCATTATTCAAAGTCGGAGTGATGGATGTGGTACCCAAGCTGATTACTCATCGAATTTTGTTGCCGGCGCTCAGAACAGAACATGCCACCAGAATGGTATGCCGTGAAGCAGATCTGGAAGAGTTGTTGACGGAACTGACCCTGCATAAATTAGACCTTGTGATAGCAGACCGGCCGATTACCGCTAGTTTCAGTTCTCGTGGATTCAGCCATGAACTCGGAAAATCATCGATCTGTTTTCTCTGCACAGCGGGCCTCATGGAAAAGATGATGGGTGATTTTCCCGTATCATTGAATAATGCACCTATGTTGCTACCGACGGTCGGCAGTCAATTACGTCTGGATATTGACCAATGGCTCAATCAGAATCATATCAAACCGTCGATTGTCGCTGAATTTGACGACAGTGCACTGATGAAAGCCTTTGCACAGGAAGGCGTGGGTATTTTGATTGTTCCCAGTGTCATCATGGAGACTGTAATGAGACAATACAATCTCAGCTTTATTGGACAAACGGCTGAGTTATCCCAAACCTTCTATGCTATTTCAGTCGAGAAAAAGGTCCGCAATCCAATCACTTCAATGATCATCGATACGGCCAGTAAAGTGATTTTCTCGTCATGATAAAATCAGCAGCCATGATGGGGGCTGGAATATGACGGCGCCATGCAATTTCATTGATGAACTGTTGTCTTGATAGCCAGGATTTAACACCAAAAGTATTTGAGCTTAAAAACACAGATGAATACCACACCAAAACAAAATTCCAACTCGATGCTGGATCTCCTGCTCAGTATCATCCTGCCGTCCATCATTCTGATGAAATTCAGTACCGATGAATACCTTGGCCCTACTGGCGGGCTTATTATTGCGTTGGCTTTTCCTTTGGGCTGGGGACTGTTTGATCTGATTAAACATCGCAAATTCAACTTTATTGCCCTGCTGGGCTTGATCAGCATTTTGCTGACAGGGGGGATTGGCCTGCTGGCTCTGGACGTTAAATGGCTGGCGATTAAGGAAGCCGCTGTGCCTGGACTTATTGGCATCGCAGTGCTGTTGTCGGTATTTACGCCCTATCCACTGGTGAGAACGTTGCTGTTTAACCCGGCGGTGATGAATATCAAACTGATCGAAGAGAAGCTGGAGCAATCCAATAATCGCCATCAGTTTGAAGACCGCCTGATGAAGGCCACCTACTTTGTGGCAGGCTCTTTTGCCTTTTCAGCGGTGATGAACTACATCCTGGCAAAAGCCATCGTAACCAGCCCGGCCGGAACACAGGCATTCAACGAAGAGCTGGGACAATTGACATTGTATAGCTACCCGGTTATTGCTATCCCCTCAATGTTGATGACAATGGGCATTCTTTATTATTTATGGCGAAGCATCCGTGACTTGACCGGACTGAAGCTGGAACAGGTAGTGGCCTCTAAATAGAGGATTGCACCAGGTTCAAAAAGTCATCGCTTACCGTTTGATACTAAGAAGCACGGTGAAAGCAACAAAAAAGCCCCAATACGTTTCCGTATTGGGGCTTTTTAATTCTTGATGGTGCCCAGGGCCGGAATCGAACTGGCACGGCCGCATGGTTGGAGGAATTCTCAAAAATTGTCAGTGATTAATAGCCATGATGCTTGAGAGAATATTTAAGATGAACGCCGGTAGCCAGTTATTGTCATCAACCATTGAACGATGCCAGGAAAGAAAAAGTGCTGCCAGCAGACCGTTTTCATCATAAAAGGAACCACAATCCGCCGTTTATTTTTTTCAATACCTTTGACAATCGCACTAGCCACCTGTTCAGTAGTGAGATTTGGAATCAGTTTGGCAATTTTGGGCACGCGCTCTCTACTCCCTGGATTGTGTTGCCAATACTCAGATTCAACTACGCCACTCTCAAATAGAGTTACACCGATATTTGAGCCATGTAAGTCAGAACGAAGTGCTTCAGTGAAGCCTTTTAAAGCCCATCTGGCGGCATGGTAAGCGGTCGCACCCGGCCAGACAAAACGAGAGCTTACAGAGCTAATATTGATGATATGACCTGAGTTTCGCTTCAGCATTTCTGGAAGAAAAGCGCGAGTCAGGTTAAAAGCAGCAAAATAAGGGACTTCCATCATCTGCCAAGCCTCATCAGCGCTGGTTTCCTGAATATGTTTCCATTGTCCACGTCCTGCATTATTTATCAGGATGTCAGGTATACCGAGCTCAGTAGTGATTTGTTTGGCAACGTGATCCACCCTGTCAGCATCGGCCAGATCGACTTGGTAATAACTCGCATCACCACCTGCCGCATGGATTTCTGATGCAACCTGCTTGAGTCTGGCTTCATTACGGGCCAGCAAAATGACACGAACACCTTTTGATGACAATGCCTTTGCAACAGCCGCACCAATGCCACTGGATGCGCCTGTGACCAATGCTGATTTGGCTTTCAAATTCATGATGGCTCTCCTCAGGGAAACTGTGTTCTCATAACTTTCCCTGTTATGAGAACGATTGCAGCACAAGTTCAGTTTTTGGCTAGCTCGCATGTGCCTTTCCAGTTGATAACACGGGTATTTTCAGAAGTGAAATAACCGTCATAATCGCCTTCACCTTTCATGTCTAAAAACTTCCCGGAACCTTTTATGACCTCCCAAGTGCCTTTGAATGAGGTGTTGGGCACATTGTCTTTCATTATCGTGCTGACCGTGCCCTGCCATTGCACAACAACATTACCTTCATCAGTCTTCAAGGTGTGATAGCCCTGGCCTTCACCATTGCCATGAAATAAGCGGTTCATACCCCGATCAGTGGCTGTTCCATTCCCAATGACGCCCCTGCTTTCCATGGGGCCTGCGTCCTGCAATAGCATCAGCATATGGCCGTCAGCTTCCTGCACCGCCAGAACATGCTGCTGCTCAGCCGTCATTTTTGACTGACCCTCGCAGGGTGAGCCCGCATAGACATTTACGGCACTACCCATAAAAAGCGCTGTTGTCATTACTGTCACGAATAATTTTTGTGTGTTTTGCTTCATCACTTTACTCTCCTCATCGTCTTTAATAATCCATCCAGAATTAGGAGGATGATTCGAGCTTGCGCTATAGTTTGTTTAAATAGCAGTTAGAAACAGTTACTTGTTGAATGTAACCTTGTTAATGGCAAAAGCTTTGTCAGCTTAGAGAAATGGCAATGGATATATTTGCAAAGATAAATCAGGAGAAAATTCGCCAGTACGCAGAGAAAGTCCTGACAAGTCCCTACTTTTCCAATTCGCCCCGCCAACAACGATTTCTCGATTATCTAATCAGTCATTCATTAAATGACGCAACCGAACACTTAAAAGGCTACACCATTGCTGTTGAGGTCTTTGACAGAGACGTCAGTTTTGATCCGAGTGTCGACTCTATTGTTCGCGTAGAGGCGACCAGAATTCGTAACAAGTTGCGCGAATATTATGACAATGAGGGCGCTTCAGACGAAGTACGGATTCATTTTCGCAAAGGCAGTTATAAACTGGATTTCAGTATTTCGGCACATTCTGCAGAGCTGAATCAGGCTGATAGTAGTCACTATCCTGAGCTGGTCACCAGCAAACCCTCTTTGGTAGTACTTCCCTTTGTTTCGATCAGTGCCGATAATTCAAAAGACTATTTTGCTGATGGCATTACCTGTAGTCTGATTTCCTTGCTGTCGAGATTGTCGGGGTTGTTTATCATTTCCAGACAATCCGCTTTTGCTTACAAAGACACCGTTAAAACTTCCACAGAAATTGCTGCAGAGTTGGGCGTGCAGTTTTTGCTTGAGGGAAGCATCCAGCACGTCGGAAATCGAGTTCGTATCGCAGCAAATCTTGTCGCAGCTGCTGACAGTACGCATATCTGGTCTGAGCGATATGATCGAGATTTAACCGATATTTTTACTCTCCAAGATGAATTAACCCAACAGATTGCGAATGCACTGCAAGTACAACTGACCAGTGAAGAAGACAAGATTTTTGGCCTGAAAGCAACCAATAGCATTGAAGCTCACGATATCTTGTTGCGGGGCATGGCGACTTATCTGAATTATTCTCCACAAACCACTAAAGATGCGATCGAGCTTTTCTATAAAGTCCTGGAAATAGACGCTGAGTATGTGGCGGCTAATGCCTGGTTGGCGAGAGCGTTGTCGTTTATGTGGGCAATGAACTGGGATAGATCGTCGTCGGTATTAGAAGATGCCCATTTTTATGCTCAAGAGGCAATTAATCTTGAGCCTGACTCACCCTACGCTAACGCTATTATGGGGTGGATATTAATGTGGCGTGAGGAAGCTGAAGCCTCCATATTTTATTGTAAAAAAGCCGTTTCACTGGATCCCAATAACGCGGAAGCCCTGTTGTTTCTGTCGATGACGCTATCTAGTGCTAACTATGGAGATGAGGCGTTGGTTTATATAGAAGAGGTGATGCGACGTACACCGACCTCGGTGACATTTCATGAGTATGCCCTTGGTAATTGCTACTACGCGCTTCATGACTATGAAAAAGCACTTGCTGCTTATGAGCGAGGAATTAAACTGAATGCTAATTTTTTGCCGAATCACTACGGACAGATCTGTACTTTTGTTCATTTAGCCAGGTATCAACAAATCAAGGAGAAACTTGAGACATACCCTGAACTGGCCGATCTTGTAATTCACTTAGCTGAAAATCCTATTTGGAATAGCCGTGAGCTACTCAGCGACGCGGAAGAGATAAGAAAACAAGTTTTTGCTCGAAAATAATGCTGATTTTTTATTTAAAGAAAAAAGCCCCAAGACTTTTCAGTATTGAGTCTCTCAAATTCTGATAGTGCTGAGGAGGGAGTTAACCTAAGGTCGGGGTGTTTTAATCACAACCAAATAGTTTCTGTCGGCTGGGTAGTGTAAGAAAGCTGAGTCCTTTGTAGCCCTATAACTATCCCGTTTGGGGCTCGAATCCGAATCCACAGCGCGCTTTTCTATAGGCTTGATGTCGTTTTTAGCAGACTCACAATGCCATCCACATTGACAGGCTTGGAAAACAGATAGCCTTGTGCATAGTCACAGCCAATGGACTTCAATAGTTCATACTGCTCTGTTGTCTCTATGCCCTCAGCAACGACAAGCATGTCGAGTTTGTGTGCCATGACCACAATGGCCTCACAGATTGCTTGATCTTGAGCATCATTGGTGACATTCATCACAAAAGATTTGTCAATTTTGACGATGTCGATGTTGAACCTTTTGATATATGACAGCGAAGAATAACCAGTCCCAAAATCATCAATGGCGGTTTTGACGCCGGCTTGATTGAGTTCCTTGAGTGTCTCATCGATTTCGTTGTGTATATCGGGCATCATGATTCGCTCAGTAATCTCAAACACAAAATCACTGCCGCTGAACCCGGCATCCGTAATCTTATTCAGCCAGTTTGTTACGCACTCCTGATGCTTGTAATGTGCGGGTGAGCTGTTTATGCCTATAACCATATTTTTCTTGAAAGTTTTAAAGGCAGACAGATCTTTCAAGGCCTGGTCGATAACATAGTCACCGAGTTCTATGATGAGGTTGTTGTCCTCCGCCAGGGGGATAAAGTCAGCAGGCGAAATATAACCACGTTTAGTATGAAACCATCTTAGCAACGCCTCAAGCTTGAAGATTTGATGATCTCTGAAATCAATGATGGGCTGGTAATACAGTTCAAGCTCATGATTGTTAATCGCCTCTCGCAATTCTCTCACCAATGAAACGCGGTGATTGATAGCGTCCCTCAGTGCTGGCGTGAAAAAATAAACCTGATTACGGCCTTCGGCTTTCGCCTTGTACATAGCCTGATCGGCGTTGATCAGCAACTGTTCAGATGATCTAGCGTCCTCCGGATAAAAGGTCACACCAAAGCTGGCTGTGAGCTCGACTTTTTTATCAGCGACGCTGACGGGCTGTGTGATGCTATTCAGCAACCGGTTCAGCAGGTTCTGTATATTTTCAGGCTGACTGACATCAGGCAGGATCGCCGCCAGTTCATCGCCGGCAAATCGCGACAAAGTATCCGAGTCTCGTATTGCTGCTTTCAGATTGTTGGCTACCCTCAGCAGGACTTGATCACCAAAATCGTGACCGTAAGTATCGTTGATGTCTTTGAAGTGATCGAGATCAATAAAAATGACGCCGATCGAGGATTTGTTTCTGTTAGCAGTCAGGATAGCTTCATTTAATCTGTCGTTGAACAGACGTCGGTTGGGAAGCCCGGTGAGTTCATCATAGTTCGCGTGCCGCCAGATGATATTGTCTAGTTCTGTTTGGTAACTCATGTCGCGAACAATCGCGCAGTTGTATTCTCTTCCCTCGTGCAAGAGATAATTCGCGGTGATGTCTACAGGGATGATTTCACCGCTTTTAGTCATATGTTTTGTTGTGAAGTGTAGCGTTTTGTTGGCTTTGAGTTCTCTCCAGTGGTCTGGCCACTTATCCGCCGTGAAATCAGGGTCTATATCACAGACATACATATTTAATAGTTCATCCCGTGAGTATCCCAGCTTCTCACAAGCAGTCTGATTAACCTCAATGACCTTACCTTCCGGAGATACCCAGAACAGACTGTCAGCAACCTGATTAACTGAGAATCTTGTGAGCTCAAGTAGCCGGCTGGATTCATCCAGTTTTTGTTTTTGCTCAGCTTGCTCATCAACTTCCCTTGGTATCCAGACCTTGAGTAGCCAGACCAGCACAACCATTGCTGCCGCCAGATTTACAAACTTGGGAATCATTAAGTAGCCAGGTTGAGACAGAAACTGATACACAGATGCGGGAAGATAATCGTAAAGAGAGCTGAAAAACAGACCGAAATAGGCTGACTCAAGTACTGTTCTGAATGCATCGATAGCAAGGATTGTCAGGAGGATGGCAACAGAGCTATGGCGTATCGATGCGATGCGAATGTTTGATAGATACAGATAGAGAATGCTGCTCCACAACAAAAAAATGATGCCGTATGTCGTGACTGTTAAGAGCTCAAAATTCAAAGCGAGTCCTTTTATCTCGTGTTTTACCTTGTTTATGCACCAGCGTGCATAACATGGAGTTCAGAATACATTTTGTGGAGCTTGAAAACTATGAAGCTAGCTTCAGCAATGAAAATGAAATCCTGATCAAAAACAACTATCGCAGTAGTGACACCCAACAAAGCCAAGCATAAAAAAGCCCCAACACGTTTCCGCATTGAGGCTTCTCAATTCTTGATGGTGCCCAGGGCCGGAATCGAACCGGCACGGCCGCAAGGCCGAGGGATTTTAAGTCCCTTGTGTCTACCAATTTCACCACCTGGGCAACAAGCCGCGCATTATAACCCATTAACCACGATTGGACTATTGGTGTTTGGCGGTCACGGCATACGGGAGTTGATAGTGTGATTCGATGGTTTCACGGGTCAGAATGCCATAAGTTCGCTCGATCAGCGGGGCGGTCATCCGGGTGACATACAGCGCTTCCACATCATTCTTGTTGAGCACTTCCACCGCTTCACGCAGGCTGGTATGCAGCGAGATCTTATGCACATTGCGCCGGTTCGCCGGGATCTGCATCAGGTCAATTTCTTCACTTTCTTCGGTACTGACAGCGCGAGCCAGATCACCGGCCGGCATCAGTGCAATCGGTTCCTTGTCATTCTTGATTAAGACCCAGTCTGGACTGGATTCCAGTGCATGTACCGCTGCCTGGGTGCTGACCTGCTGCGACATGATAATAAAGTTACGTTGCATGGCATTGGCGACGCTGATCCTGCGCAGGGTCTGGGTAATTGGATCATTACGGTAATCAACTCCTCGGGTACGCAGCAGCTTCATAAATAGTGCGTCTTGTTTGAAGTATTCATGGTTGATAAGGCTGGCAAAGACAATGGCCAGCATGCCGGGCAGAATGATATTGGGGTTACCGGTCAGCTCCAGCATGGCCATCAGCGCGGCCAGTGGGGCTTTTAACGTGGCGCCCATCATCGCGCACATACCAATAACGGCATAGAAGGTCATGGTGGATGCCAGATCCGGGAACACCGCATTACCGGCAATACCCAGAATAGCACCGGCGCAAGCGCCCACCACCAGGGTCGGGCCGATAAGGCCAGCCGGAATACCAAAACCGACACAGGCGGTGGAGAGCACGAGTTTTAACACCATCAATACAATCAGTGCCGATAAGGCAGCTTCATTGGTGGAGATGCCTGTGATCACGCTGTAACTCATGCCCATCACTTCTGGCACCAGCAAGCCGGTCAGTCCCACCAGAATGCCCGCATAAGTCGTGCGAAGCCAGAACGGGTGTTTCTGAAACAGGCCTGAGAAAAAGCTGAGACTGCGCAGAAACAGCGTGGCGAGACCGCCTATCAGAATACCCATCAGCACGATATAGGGAATTTCCCACAGCGACTGCATATCCGCCGACAGGTTGGCGAAAATAGCACTCTCGCCAAAAGTGAGACGACTCAGTACCGCGCCGGTGACTGAGGACAGAATGATTGGAATAAAACTGGCGATGTGATATTCCATCATGATGACTTCCATCGCGAAGATGACGCCGGCGACAGGCGTATTGAATGAGGCCGCAATGGCAGCCGCTGCGCCGCAGGCGACCAGAATGCGCACACTGTTATTGGGCAATTCCAGAATCGTCGCTAGCTGACTGCCGCTGGCAGCGCCGAGATGCACACTGGGGCCTTCACGGCCGACCGAGTGACCGGTAATCAGGGCAATGCCGGCACCAAAAAACTGACGCAGGGCATTTTGCCAGGGCAAACGCCCCTGATGTGAGGACAGGCGTTCGATTACATGCACCACACCGGTGTTGCGCTCTTCAGGCTTGAGTCCATATAGCAACAAGCCAATCAGCAGGCCGCCGGCTATCGGCAGGCCCAGCACCCACTCCCAGGGCAGGTTGGCAAAGTCTTCAATTTTGGCCGTCGGGAAGAGCAGAATCTGACCGCCATCAATAAACAAGCGCAGGGCGATGATAATCAGGCTGGCCAGGATGCCGGTGAGGATCGCGAGTCCGTAGAGTTTGACCGCTGAATCACCGAATATGAAATATTGTCTGATCTTTTCCAGCATGTCGCCCTTAATAGACCGGTTGCTTGCCGTTGAGGTCGCGCCTCACCCAAGCCCTCTACCTGATGGGAGAGGGAACTGCGATTGCTGTGCTTAAGTGTAGCTGAAGCGTTGCTGGGTCGTTAAGCCTAATGGCCGAAATCAGATGACTTTGGAAAAACGCTGCTGTGCTGCCTGACTGTATTTATCAAAAGCCATACAGATATGACGGATCAGCAGACGTCCGGCGGGCAACACCTCTATCTGCTCCCAGTTATACTGCAACAGCCCGTCACGGGCAAACTGCTCCAGTTGCGGGAAGACGGCGTGGAAATACTCGGCGAAGTCGATGGGATAACGTCGTTCAATTTCAGCAATATCGAGCGCAAAATGGCAAATCAGCTGAGAGATGATATCGCGGCGTATCTTATCGTCCTGATCCAGCTCGACACCACGAAATACCGGCAAGTCACCCGCCTGGATGGCACTGTCATATTCCACCAGGGTTCTGACATTCTGACTGTACGAATCGCCCACCATACCAATGGAGGTCGCACCAAAACCAATGAGATCACACTCTGCGTGAGTTGAGTAGCCCTGGAAGTTACGGTAGAGCTGCTTTTGCTGCTGGGCGATGGTGAGTTCATCATCCGGTTTGGCAAAGTGATCCATGCCGATGTAGACATAGCCGGCGCTGGTCAGTTTGTCGATAGTGCTTTGCAGGATAGCGAGTTTATCGCGGGCTGAGGGCAGGTCTTCAGTGCGGATCTGGCGCTGGGTACGGAAGCGTTCCGGCAGATGCGCGTAATTGAACACCGACAGCCTGTCCGGTGAGGCCGCAATTACTTTATCCAGGGTTTCATTAAAGCTGTCGACAGTCTGATGCGGCAGGCCGTAAATCAAATCCAGGCTAATACTGCGAAAGCCTTCCTTTCGCGCCGCTTCCAGCACAGCAAATGTCTCGGCTTCAGTCTGAATCCGGTTAACAGCTTTTTGCACTTCAGGATTAAAGTCCTGCAACCCGAGACTGAGACGATTAAAGCCGATCTCACGTAAAAGGGCGATAGTGTCGGCATTAGCCTCACGCGGGTCGACTTCAATTGAGAATTCGCCTCGATCATCCGCAGCCAGATTGAAGAACTGACGGGTGACATTCATCAGTTCACGCATCTGCTGGTGGCTGATAAAGGTGGGCGTACCGCCGCCCCAGTGCAATTGCTCAACCAGGCGATCGCTGCCGAACAGCTCGGCCTGCATCGCGATCTCTTTATAAAGGTTTTGCAGGTAAGGTTCAGCATGTGCACGGTTCTTGGTGACGACCTTATTGCAGGCGCAGTAGAAGCACACCGTGTCACAGAAAGGCAGGTGGAAATACAGCGATAAAGGGCCGCCGCGCTGGTTGGAAAGCGCAATATGCTTCTTGTAACTGTCGGCGTTAAAACCTTCATGAAACTCTACCGCGGTGGGGTAGGAGGTGTATCGCGGACCCGCATTGTCGTAACGCTGAATCAGATCAATGTCGAATTCTAGTGTGTTGCTCATTATCAAACCTGCTCAAATTTTGAGCAGAGTATAACGTCGATAAGTTGAGCCAATCGGGCAGATTGGTCTTGTCTTGACCTGGATCAAATCGTTGAGCGTTGCTCCCCTTCCGAGCGTTCTGACAGGCTGTCGACGTGGGCTTTGATAATGGGCAGGATTTCATCCGGCTTGTCGACAACGCGGAACAGGAACATATCGTCTGCATCGATGCAGCCCAGACCAACCATCTGTTCCTTGAGCCAGTCCAGCAGGCCCTGCCAGTAAGAGGAACCATATAAAATGACCGGGAAGTGACGGATCTTCTGAGTCTGCATCAGGGTCAGTGCCTCGAAGAATTCGTCGAGTGTGCCGAAGCCGCCGGGGAAGACCACATAACCAATCGAATATTTGACGAACATCAGTTTGCGTACGAAAAAGTAGCGGAAACTGAGACGGGTATCCTGGCTTGGGTTGGCAATCTGCTCATGCGGTAGCTCAATATTAAGCCCGACAGAACGCGCTCCCTGATTCAGCGCGCCTTCGTTGGCCGCGCCCATAATGCCCGGGCCGCCGCCGGTGATAACCGAAATCCCGGCCTGTGAAAGATCGTGCGCTACGCTTC
>ENA-ORCX01000453-ORCX01000453.1-marine-metagenome-genome-assembly--contig:-NODE-453-length-14986-cov-3.180763_pt1 | contig 14986 bp, 5 predicted proteins | sample MGYA00248630_ERZ508518 | MGnify/ENA primary metagenome ERZ508518 (study PRJEB26188, sample SAMN06268768) | marine metagenome | isolation source: Bioluminescent Bay, La Paraguera, Puerto Rico | place...
CGATATGTCTTCATTCAAATCTTCTAACACAATCATGCTGAAAGGGTCATTTTCCATTACTGAAACAAAACTCGGATTTGTGATTTGTGCTAAAATCGCATCTATTACAAACTGATATGTTGATGAACCGTTAAAATACAAATTGCTTCCTGTTAAGTTTAATCCGCTCAAAAAGGACTCAACCGGATTAAATATTCCTTCGTAAGTATAATCCAAATGTATGAAATATTTTAGATAATCGCCACTAGTATCATAACTTACTAAATTCAAAGTGTACTCTAAAGGATTAAGAAAAGGATTAATGTTATTCAAATCAATTAAGGAAACACTTGCTGCTCCGGCTTCGTCAAATGCACCATGAATTCGAAAAATACTCATTTCCTTTTACAACAAAAAAATACTTCAAACGCTTTATTAACAAAGGCTGTATAGCTTCTCAGGTGTCAAATGGAACACCAATATAATTTTTAGCTGATTTTAGAAGGTTACAGCGTTTCAATTTACACTTAGTTACTCTGAACTCACCACCCCAACACTAACAAGCACATCAATTTCAGTGATTTAAATCAATAGATTTTCAAAAGTGACAAACGGGACACTACCTACCCTACCATTATTGTTTTTTTATTAATGACCTTGACACTATCATTTTGTTTACTAGTCCTAAAAGGATTGGTGTTCTATACTTAATTTCTTTAAAGTCATTTTTAGGAGTTAGATCTACGAGTTCATTAAATAAGTCTTTACTATCTAGATATCCTTTCTTTCGAATCTCTTCAACTTTCATTGACTGTTTATACAAAGTAGTTCCTTTACCAATATTATACTTACTTACAATTAGGTAAGGGCAATCTATTAATACTTTCGTATTGAAAATAGTATAATCATAATTATATTTATTAAATACTTTTTGCATCAAAGAGTATGCTTTTTCTTCAAATAAGCTGTCTTCATAAATTTTTTCAATAAATCTTTTAAAGCTTCTTTTTGACATTTCAGTTAAGATTACTTGCTCTACCTCATCCATCATTTCATAAAAATCAATATCAGGATTTTCTGAGTAGAATTCGGTAGATTGATTTATACAATTACTAAAGTCAATATCAGCATCGTTTTGTGCATTACAGGTTACATTAACAAAAGCAACAAAAACATACATAAATAACTTTAATTTATTCATAAATTTTATTGTTTTGGAATCTGAAATTTTGATTTGGTATAATCATGTCTACCGGGCTTTCTTTCAAATCTTCACCATCAAAGCTTGTTCTCCATACTAGTATCTAAAATAAGACATTAAATGACAATTACATTATCCCAAAAAGTGAAAAATGGGACCGCTACCTCATTATCAATCACTTTGATGATTGCGCCTGTAGTAGCTTTCTATTGTATAAATTATATGCAATGAAGCAATTATCTTTAAATAATTACTTTGAATATTAAGTTTCTTAAACTCTTTAGTTTCTAAATTAATAAAACTTTCAAGAAATGGAAATGCTCTATAATCTCCCGATGATTTGATATGATCAACATACTCTCTAACTGTCCTTTCTTCTTGACCTAATTGTGTCAAAAATTTAATGTATTCACCATTTATATTTGCACATAATGCTGAATATTCCCTCTTATCTTCAAGGTTATATCCTTTGCATTCAGAAAAAATCTCATTCCTTAATTTCTCTGAAATATCGTTCTCAAACGAATTTGAAAAAATTTGATAGTTAAAGTCAGATAATATTGAATCCAAACCAAATGTTTGACTTTTTATAAGCCAATCTTTATAACATACTTTCCAATTCTTATTTTCACAAATTTGACTTTCTAATGATGAAATAGCTTTATCAAGCCCATCAAATTCATTCTTTGAAAAATCAACTTCTTGGGTATAATTACAACCGAAAACGGCTGAATAAATACCAAGTAAGCAAAATAAATTAATCATTTTATATTTAATTGTTATCATTACTCTGTTGGTATTTGAAGTTTAGTCTTAAAGTAATTATAACGTCTAGGTGTTCTCTCAAACCTATCTATGAACTTGAAGTCGTTTTTACCTTCCATAAAAAAATTAAAACTTTCATTTCTGGCTCCAGTATTTGGATGATACTTAGGAAAGTAAACATTACTCTGATTATTAAAGGTGGTCCCTGTTGTTTGATTATAATCAAAAGCAGAAATACCTAAAGAAACTGAATTGCTTGAACCATCAGCTTGAACTCTATATAATGGTAAATTAAATTGTACTTTAAAAGTCTCGCCATCAACTGTCATGTTTGCAAGACCTCTCTTTAAACCCGGAGTTCTATTACTATAAAATTCAGATGTTTGAAAAGTGGCATTCCCTTTAGAGACTGTGAGATCTCTTGCAAACAAGAATTGGTCAAAAATTCTTTGATCTGTAGCTTCAGGCGACTTTAAGTCTAGTCTCAAAACTTCTTTCCCCGTGGCATTGTATACATCCTGTCCAGAAATCTTTGTCCCTTCTGTAATTGTTTTGTCACCTACTATTTGGTCTACAGTTTCCTTGTCCAGACCATATTGACTTCCTAATGTCTCTTTTGTATCTCCTTCTTCTGCGATAAATGATGTAGTTCCATCATCTCCAACTTCAGGTTTCCAAGCGTTATCTCCATTTGGGTCTATCCACCAAATTGGATTACCTCTAAAAGTAGCATACCCACTTTCCCAATCTTTTACAACTGGATCAATATTCCATCTTCTTCCTAATCTCGAACTATATTGCCAAAATTCTGCAGTATAGGAGTTTCCTGAACCTGCAACTTCATCTGACCTCATCATTCCATTAAAGCCATATGAGTATGTTTCATTAATCATAAATTATATAAATTGCCTCTAATGTTGCCAACTTTAATATTAAATACTTTTTTGCCAGCATTAGCTTCAATTCTTTATTACTTGAGTACTTATGCTCTATTTCATCATAATATCCAATGTTTTTTATAAATAGGTTAAAGGTGTTCTTTTGTTTGTCATTTAAAAGTTGAGCTATATTTTCTTTAAAACTATCTAATTTACTTATTACCTCTTCTTGATTATATGTATTTATATTTCTATCATCAACCATTTTAAAGTACCAGACTCTATTATTATTGTCAATATTAAAAATCACTCTGAGCTTATTATTTATTGACTTTGTAATCTCACCCGGCTTATATGATTGGTCATGCATTGCATACTCTTGCTGCTGTATATTATTCTTAACGCTTTCGATTGCGATTTCATAGAGAAACAAATCTTGGTCTAGACTTTTCTTATTTTGACAACTACAAATAATAAGACCAATTAATATAATATAAAATAAATATTTTTTACTTTTTCCCATTTTTACTCACCTTTTGGATTCCATGATTCAACAGAATTTCCTCCACCAAATGTGTTTTTAAAAGGCACTACTACATTTCGGGAGCGAACATTGTTAATGAAGTAAATATACTTATCTGTTACAATTACATCAAAGTGGTTTGGTGAGGAACTGTATTTCCAAGAAGATGGTTTGCCGCCATCTGGTCCAGAAGGTCTATGAGTAAAATAATTGTTACTCCCAAATCCTTTTTGTTTTCCAGCATTTGGATGAAAATGTAAATCTCCTAAAGGTAAATTACCCGTTGGATCACCACCTGCATTGTATACGTCACCGGGGTAGTTTTCTGAACCAGGTCTAATTAAACCATCTTTCATATACAGAAATGTCTTATGCTCATTATAATAACCTTCTTCCCATCCATCAGCTTGATTCTTTCCATTTTCCTTAAAGAAAGCCTTAAAGTCATCAACTGCATATCCTGTCCCAAGTTTTCTCAGTCCTTTATTAAACTCATTGCTGTTGCCATCAAACCCTTCTTGTTGTTTAGCAAAAGTTAAGGTATTATTGAAGTTGCCTAATTGTTTATCACTAATTGAAACTACCGCATTTTCCAGTCCATCATTACTTTGATAAATTAATTCACCACTTGAGTTAAAATAACTCGTTGAGTCTCCACGAATATCAGTATTCCAAATTGGATTATTATCCATCCCCACATACGGGCTTTGCCATGGAAAGTCTGCTTTGAGCGGATCGGTTTTGTCCCATCTACCAGTTCTTGGGTCGTAAGGTCGATGGAAGGTTGTATAATGGTTTCCACTACCACTCCAAGAGTCTTGCCTTTGCATTCCCTGAAATCCCCTCTCGAATGGGCTTTCATCCCTCATCGCCAGCGGCACGGTAGTATTCTCAAAAGTTTGGGTTACTCTAATGTTATTTATTTTCACAAAAGGATCCCAAGTTCCACTTTGACCGTTAGAACCTTGTAATCTATACTCAAGTATACCGTTAGTAGCTAAATTATTTAATTCAGTTCCGGTATAATGAAAGGTCAAATACTTCACTTTTGCTGCACGTATTTCATTTAAAGTAGCATCCGGGTTGTCGTCAATGCTTTCTATGCCTGTTATACCAGGCCAATCATATACCCAACGTCCTTCGGAGGTAAATGTAAATTGAATGCTGTAATTACCTTCAGGATCAATTTCGCCGATTACTTCATCTAAAGGTAAATCAACTGTAAAGTTAAAATAAGTAGCAACCGGTCGATCTATTCTTATGGTATCCACATATTCCTGTCCATAAAGGTTTTCAGTGGTAATACAGTGTTTTGAAATATTACTTGTAGTGATTAAATCATAGTTGTCACAATCCTTCAACAGCCCGCTGTAAAGTAATTCGGTTACATCGGTGGTATAATCAATGTTGGTAAAGTTTCCGCTGCGGCTCATGATCTCCATACCAAAGGGATAGTAATCATATCGCCCTGTAACTTCCGGTTGAAAACCAATAGAGGTATCTATATTTTGTGAGCCTAAAGGAACTAACTCCTGTGGATGCAACTTTTTATCACTAATGGTAGCCATTACATTCCCCAAATGATCCGTCAGTTCATATTGCTTGGCACCCAACTTTCTGCTAAATGTATGCTCTCCATCCTGTCGTGGTTTTTGTGCATCCATTACTCCTAAACGGGAGCTACCATATAGGTTGTAAGTTGAAGCTAACATATACAAACTATCAGGAGGACAACCGGATAAATCAGGAAAATTAACACCTAACTCCTCTTCCATTTCCTTGGCATAAGAGTATGGACTCAAATGATTAACTCCACTTAAAGTAGTGCTTAAAGTATCGTAGTAATAATGCTGCCAAACGGTTTGATCCAAATGATAGGTATTAAAGTAATGAATCAACAGCGATATGTCTTCATTCAAATCTTCTAACACAATCATGCTGAAAGGGTCATTTTCCATTACTGAAACAAAACTCGGATGTGTAATCTGTGCTAAAATCGCATCTATTACAAACTGATATGTTGATGAACCGTTAAAATACAAATTGCTTCCTGTTAAAATTAATCCGCTTAAAAAGGACTCAACTGGATTAAATATTTCTTCGTAAGTATAATCCAAATGTATGAAATATTTTAGATAATCGCCATTAGTATCATAGTTTACAAAATCGAGTGTATAGCTTAAAGGGTTAAATGGCTTTAAGCTGTTTACATTAATTGGCGAACTTAATCCAAAACTATCATGTGCTCCATGTAATAAGTAAAGTAAACTGTTCAGCGCTTCCAAGTCACCACCCGTTAACCAACCGGAGTAGGCATTGTAAAAATTAGTAAGGTTAACCGAATTCATTATATCTTCGAATTGTGATGACCCTATATCAGAAGACAAAAGTAATGCTCGTATCATTCGGGTGTAATATTGGATTTTTGTAGGATCTTTTGCTAATAAATCTCGATCCAACAGTTCCATTAATTGCACAAGCTCCCTGTACGCATACCCGGGGTCACTATAACCTTGAAAAATGGTGTTATACTCACCTGAACTTAGCCCCAATAAATCTTTGATCATTGTAGCGTTACCTAAATCAAAGAGTTCTTGCAAAATAGTTTTATAAATACTGTTGAAATAGTGTGCATTTTCTCCTTGCTCAGATAATGAATACTTCGAAGTAAATCGATTGTTATAATCCGAATAAAAACTCTGAATCCCATTATTAATAATTAGGTGTTGAATGTATGCTTCGCGCTTATAATTCACTACTGAAATAAAATCAGGCTTATCGTTAGTAAAAAACGCCTCGGCATAATAATCTCGATCATAATTAAATATTCGATTAATTGCTGCCGGATATAAATCTAAGTACTGGCTTAAAACCAAATACTCCATTATACTGTCTCGAATATTTGGAATCATATCCAAATTGTTTGATGCTTCTACTTTAAGCGATACTCTCTTACTAAAGTCATTCGTTAAAAAGTTCATTACCGAAGCCACATCCAACTGGTTAATGGCTTCTTGTGTGTAATAGGCATAACTTTCTGTAAACTGGTAGTAATAATCTCCCAAAGTATCATCTCCGGCAAATAGCTCACAGTTTCTTTCTTCATAAGTAGTTAATATATTGCCTTGAGCATCTCTTACATAGTAAACAGTTCTAAAATAACTTTTGCCATCTTCAATAAAACTAACAGTTTTCTTTACTCGATTCCCCATGCCATCATATTCAAAAGCCAAATCTGCTTTTTGGCGTGTAGGATTAAACCGGATAATACGCTTTACTTTTCCGTTTGGATACCAACGGATTTTACAAATCCCTTCCGCCGAATCAGTAACCAAGTTCCCTATTTTATCATAATTGTAATTTCCACTTACCTGTTGATCAATGTCATTGGCAAAAGCCGCTGCCGGAACAACATCATCTACATAACTCAATTGATCTTTACCATTGATGTAATGATAGCTCATTCCATCCATCAAGCTATCTCTTATACCATCTCGGCGGTTTAAAGCAGTTAAATTGCCGTTTTTATCGTATTCATAATTGGACATATTGGCACTATCTGAAAGTGCTCCCCAACTAAGGCTTTCTTCATCAATATCATGCTCACTCATTGCCTTTAAGCGATTAATTTGGTCATAAATATATTCCCGTCCATAAGTTAGTTCCTGATTATGTAAACTGATAGCGGCAATGTTTCCGTTATATAAATCGGAATGCTCACTACTGGCAATCAAAATGTCATTCAAAGAACCGATTGATTTATAGTCATCTTTATAATATTGCAACGCAAAACCAAAAGCGTCGGCAGCAAACACATTATCTTTTTCATGATCCATACCCATGTCTGCATTTTTATGTCCTGCATTAACAGCTTTCACCCAACCTTGCAAAGTGTATGCATAATCAATTCCCTGTACGCGGTGTTCGCCCAGTTCAGTTCTTGCCAATGGTCCGTGTAAGTAATATTCGTAATTCGCATCTTCATCCCAAATAATACCATCTCTACTGGTTTCTACTTGAGTGATTCGATTCTCAGCATCGTATTCATAACGATGATAAAAAGCATCTTTATGCCCCAATTGATAATACACTTGAAGTACATTGCCGCTAACCACATCATAAGCATAATCAATGCGTTTAAAACGGTCGAAATTCCGGTTCATTGTTTCTTCTTGATAAAAATCATTGACCAATGTTTTTACATTTCCCGTGGGATCATAACTGTAATGAGTGGCAAACTCCCAGTTTCGTAAAGCTACTGTACTGTTGTTATCCAAAAGGGTATAGTAGGCTTGCGTAGCCAAACGCGAACGAAGGTTATTTTGACTAAAACCATAGCTCGGTTCGTGAAGAATCTTTGTATCGTAAAAACTTTTAACCACATCGTTTCGTTGTTTACTCAAGATCACCGAGTCCAGATCAATTGTGGCACTATCCATAATCTCAAGTACTACAACAGCATGAATAGCACCCCAACTTAAATCAGAAAATTCATTTAAGGTAACTTCGCCCACTTCAACAATCCGGCTTTGAGCATCGTAAAGTGTATAAGAAAAATCATTTGACATTTGCTGCTCAGCATTTTGACTAAATACCAAACGTCCTGCTTTGTCATACCAAAAGTAGGTAGTATCTGAGTTTGGAGTTACCTGACGAATCACATCATTATTTGAGTTATATTTATATGTGGTACGCTTGGTATGTGCAGGAAGTACCTGATCTGCCAAAGTTGCTGAATCATTTAAGCGATAATTAGCAATCTTAATGGCGGTATCTGACGTATAATTGAAATTAACATCGACTCCTCCGGGAGGCACTGTCATTACTAAGTTTCCGGCATTGTCGTAATAGTAAAGGGTGAACTGACGTTCGCCGTAAACATGAGTCATATCAAGATATTGATTACTAATCGCATCATTCAAACAGAAGTTTCTGTACTTCATCTTGAAAGTATCTTTTAATGCTTCTATATAAGCATCGTATTTTACCAGAGCATTGATCTTGGCTCTTTCATATTTTAAATCCTCACAAGTTTGATCCAATGGAAACGATCCCATGCTTTTATAAGCACTCAACTCAATTTGCTCAATTCTGTTAGCCTGAGCAATGGGTTTTGAAGTACTAAAAAGCATTTCAGCACCCAAAGAAGCAGTGATTAATCTGGCATAATGCAATTCTTCTTTATCAAATACAGGACTTATATCACCAAAACGACTTACCTCATTTAATTTATAAATACGATTATAGGGTTCATAATGATAATAATAATCATTGTAAAAAGAAGAATCTGAAGCATTTAACAATCGCACCCAAACAGTTCCACTAGAGTAACGATAAACACGATCTATCAATAAATTACTAAACCCACTTACAGCTGTGTATTGACTAAGGTTAACAGGAACACAATTAGCTTCATAACTCTCTTCAAAGTTTTGATGAGTTTGCAAATTGCTTTTAATCGTAGAATAAACACCATCTGCTGTATCTAATAAATTATATAAAATAGTCTTTCCACTCTCAAAATAAAACAAATCACATTGGCTGTTATCAAGGTCAGCTTCGCCAAACCCCAAGTAATCATTAAGTGGGTCTAATTCATTGGTTGTCCCGGATAAGCCCCGGCTGTTAATTTCATTAAAAAGTTGACTCTCTGACAAGCCTTTATGATAAAAGTTATCCATTTCAATAACTGCTCTTCGGATCTCTTCTACCTTATCTAATTCATCCTTATATACAGTTTGACCAAAAACGGTATTACTCTCATCTTGTGTACAGGCTATAGCAAAATCATTGTAGTCATTAAAAGATAAGTTTAATCCAAAACGGTAGTTCATCCAGTTTTTATAGCGTTTCTGAAGGGTATCAAAAATGCTGATATCGCCAAGATTCGATATAACAGGGATCTCTTGACTACCATAAGCTGACAAATAGACTTGATGAGCAGTATGAAAATCTTCGCAATTATATCTCTCCTGATAAGTAGGATTACAAGAAAAAATAGGATTCCCGGAAGAGTCCGCATAGTGTTTTCGAAAAGGAGCTAGCACTGTTGAAATATTTGTCATTAGAGGATCACAAAATAAAAACCCTCCTAGAGTATCTAAATATTCGAATGGCGAACAAAATAATATACTAGTATCAATGGAACTAACAAAAGCAGCCGAATCAAGAGGTGAGATACAACTATCTGATAATAAAAGAGCATACAATTGATTTGCAATAGGCTCCGTACTTTCAGCCATGGCTTTAGTAGAATATGTATAAGCTTCCAAATCAATTGTATCCAACCAAAAAGAAATGGAATTATTTGTCCCAACAAAGTGTTCATAATTACGGTATCCAACTGAATCAATCCAAGGGTAATGATAGTCCCCTCCTACCACACAATTAGCCGTTATATCTGATTGAAAACACACTAAACCATTTAGCAAATCTTTTATTAAAAGCCCCTTAGCTTGCAAGTATAGTTTTTTATATACCTGCCATCGCTGTATATCCCCTTCAGGAAATAAATCTGTAATTCCGGCAATGCCAACTTGACTTGCATTGCACCCCCTAAAAGAAGTGAAATAGGAGCTTGTATATGCCCTAGTTATATTAGAGGTTCCTTGAGGATTAAAACAATAACGAGAATTTGGTAGCAACTTAGGTTCATAATAACTAATGGAATCTGCTATAAAGAACGGATTGTAAAAATCTTCAAATACTCCTGAAGTCATAATTGAATTCAAGGTACTGTCATACTCAATTAGAAGTGTATCTCCATTTGCAGCCAAAGTATTTGAAACAATTACTTTAGGATTATATGAAAAATAAATAGAATCACTCCCTCCCATAATTCCAGCTCCTTTGGCGAGTGTTATAAACTCTTGAATGGAGTCGCTCTCTTCTAAAATACGATCAAACTGAAGGCTGGAAGGGTTATTATACCTCTTACAAGCCGGAAGTTGGCAATAAGTAGGATGAAAATGAATCAAGTAGTCTATGTACTCCTCTTCATACTCTTTAAATGTAGGAACTTGAGATAAATTAAAGTGTGCCAAAAAATCTGCCGTAAATTGTGGTAGTGTTAAACTATCAATTTCTATACAACCACTTACTTTAAGCAGTTCATTGTAGATAAAAGTGGTGATTGGTGCATTTTCCGGGGCGTCTTTAACAAAGCGACCGTAAGGATAAGAGAAATCCGCTTTTAGGCGCTCTTCAATTTCCCTGCATGGGTCAAAATCTCCATAATCACTAAAGCAAGGAGTAAAGTCTGTATTGTCTAACTCATTAATCTGAAAATGCTCCAAGTCTAAGAACCCACAACTTGAATTTTCTGCATAAACAATGGCATCTTCAACAATCATATCCTGTTTCAAACTCAAGCGCTTGATAATAGTATACTGTTTTTGTGCACTTAATTGAACAGAGATGACAGAGCCAGTCAGGTCAGCTGTTATTCCCGGTTTTTCATACGAAATGGTGTCCAAAGCATAGCTTTCAGACAAGCAGCTTAAATGCTCAAATTCAATGACGCTATCTCTGGCTTCCAATACCAGATCATTATTTTCATCCACTATTTGAAATACCAACTCATAGCGACAATCAAAGCAAACATCCACATTGGAACAGGCTATATAGGGATCAATGTCAAAGCCGTATTCAAATTGGTAAACGGAAGAAGAGGCTGCAAATATGGGATAAGTTAGCTCTAAAGTTCCCGACTGTTCATAAAACTGCTCAGCCCCACTGAACATTAAGTTTTCAGTTAAAGTAATGGAATCAAAAGGGAGTTTATCCATGTTTGCTCTACCTTCAGGGATACCTGCAATTGAAGTGGCGACTGTTCTCCCCTGATTGTCAATATAAGATACATTCATCACTCCATTCGGGTCAATGGCAATGTTTTTCTTGTAAAATTTAGCAAGACCGATATTGGAGCCAAATAATCTCTCCAACTCTGCTGCCGTTGGTTTGGCATAAGCATAACGGGTATTCTTGGTATCGTCTTTGACCATATCCTTTCCGGCTCTGTATTGGGTTTTTAATCTTCCCGATCCATCTTTCATATATTCTACCCTGCTGTATGGGTATCCTTCGGCATCAGCTATTCTCGCCATAAAAGGATTATTGTTTTTATGCTGATTGCTATCCGAATAATATTGCACAGCTCCATTAAAAGTTTTATTCAGTTCCGGCACAGTATCATAACCTAAACTATCATAATCTCCTTTCAGCAACTTACGCGAACCATGAAAATTTAAGCTGTCTTGATAAGTCAGTTTATTACGTCCGAGAATGGGGGCAGGCAAAACTTCAATAATCGCCTCCCCGTTATGATCATAATAAGTCTCTTTTGCAATGGCAGTGGAATTAAAATCTACCGGAGGAAGTGAGCTATTCAATTGCATTGATTCTTCAAAATTGGTAACCTGTGTGTTTCCCTGACGTTCACGCTTGGTTCCGTCAAAATAGTTAACCACTTCTTTTTTCTTTCCATTTAGTGCAAAATAGGCTTGGTATTGCCAGTTTAGTTGATCCAAGGTTGTATTGTTGTGGTCTATACCCAGTGTATATGTATCAGCAGAAATGGCTACTCCTGTATCATTCAGGTTCCATGGACTGTATACAAAATGGTCAATTATAGTTGCATGCGTTGTATCTATGGCGGGTCGCTTTACCCTGCCCCTTACTACCAAATAACCGGGAGCATGTATCATACTTACTGGTATATAATTATTTTCGGTTTGTACACGAACAGCATTATTTGTAAAATCATAATTAATGTTATCTTGGGAAGATAATTCATTAAAAGGAACATGCACCCATTCTATTTCATACACACAAGGCTCAGGGCCTTTCTCCCAATAGATCATCGCCTCATTTTCTTTAAGTTCATTGTTAGGGTCTATCAGGTCGTATGAAATAAAGTATGGGCTAACCGCCTTTAAAGAGTCCAAATAATATCTTCCTTTTTCTACAAATAACTCTAGCTCTATTGATTTAAGAACTGCTGTATCTAAATGACTAATTTCGCTTAAATCAAACTCTATGGAAACCCTGCTTAAATCATATAAGTTATATGGCGCAAAACTCTCTTTGTGATAATTGTATGCCACCCGGCTTTGATCAACTTTAGGCGCTATCATTAAACTAGCTGTATTGGTTTCGATAGTCGTACCTGAGCTCAAGGGATCTACTCCTTCCACTTCCATAGAAAAATCTATGCTTAAATTCTCCTGTAAGGCAGGCTTATCAACATTTTCTGTCTGATAAGAAAGCGTCAAATATACATTGTAATATAAGTCAATATAATTTGTCCCCAAATCTTGAATATCTTCTATATTAATCCCTAATGTTGAAGTTGTTGCTGTGTCAACAAGTTCTTTTAGAGTTACTGGAACTACATTGTTTCCATTATCCGCCTTATGTAGCCAATTGGCTTGCTGAGCTATTAGTGGGCTTAATGTAATCCACCCACAGAAAATAGTTAATAATAAAGCAACTGATTTTTTCATAATACGTTTTTTACAGTTGGATATAGGTTTGATTTTGTATAGTTCTATTGCGCTTTTTTACTGATTGATTGCCTACTCTCAGATATTGTAATGACTCCTTGATCCGTTTCTCTTTTGAGTTGAGCTGGTACTCCTTCTTCATTATATTCATAGAAGGTTGCATAGTTATTGGCATCCAGCTTAGCTTTTAATCTACCATTATTGTCATATACGAAGGTATTCACATTAGCGTCATAGGGGTGTATCCTCAAATCATCAAAGAAAGCTCCCCATATTCCTGATACTAATTTGATACTTATCGGATTTAAACCATCATAATCAAAAACTCCTTCAATTTTTCTCCAACCATCAATGACCTCGTTCTGCATATCAAACTCTACTGAATCAATTCCTGTATTAACCTCAACCATTGTTCGATAGTAGGAATACTTCCCTGCCATATAATCATAATAGTCCTTAAAGTAATATACTTTACCGTCCTTATAATAAGCTCTATCAGAAGGCAAAACCTCTTTTACCCACACACTAAATAAATATTTGCCCGGATCAAGCATCCTTGGCTCTTCTGCTGTACTATCACAAATCACAAATTCATTATATAATCCTGGTAAAGGATCATTAGCATGATCTTGATTATAATACTCCAAATCATCTTTAACTTGTCCTCTGTAATTCTCAAGAAATGCAGTTTGGTTATCAGGTTTAAGTTCAGAGTGTAATTTTATATCTTTTACAGTATCAATCCTTGTAGAGTGTCTCTCTCCAATAATATAATCTTCTAAGCGATTAACAGGCGCTTTAGAATATGCTATGTTAATTCCATTTGTTAAGGAAAGTGAAGATCCTATATAATTATACCTAACAAACAAGGAATGTTCACCGGTATGAGCAATTCCTTTAAATATTACTCCATTGTTTGATGTATCTACTCTTTCGTGATTAAGCAATCCATAAAACTCATCAGGATTATAATAAAATATGGAACCATTAATATAACTCATATAATCTTCTTTAGTTGCTAATGAACTAAAAAAGTGAGCCGGATATGACTTATTTGTCACGTAACTGCTGTAGTTTTCAAAATTATCTACCAACACATTATTCGCTCTTGAATTGATAGCTGTGAGTTCTAAATCATTTGAATGATTTAACTTTTGAGCAGATGGTATTTCTAAGCTATTAAACGACTCTGCTGCACTACCATCAGCATTGTATGCAGTAAAGCTTTCTGTAAGTTGCCATGCGGATGAAGCTACCTCATTATGTTTAGGTTTGGACAGCTGTTGGTTGCATACATTATCCTCTTTGATCCAAAGGCTGGGAAGTTCTTCAAAGTAACCGTCTTTTCTACTCTCTATACTGGATGTCTGGTATCGGCTTCCCATAAACCTATAATTTGTATCTAAACGAAAAGTAGCATCTTCCCCAAGTAAAAATTTATTGTCAATTATACTATCTCCAAAAATGACATCTCCATAATATTTATTTTGATTTATTACAGGAAACTCATCACTAAAGACTTGCGAATGAGCACTAATCAACTCTAGTGAATCTGACCGTATTCCTTTAAAGTTGCCATTATCAATTGAAAGTGGATTATTAGCTGTCAGAACCTTACCTGAAGGAACAGTGAGCATATTACGGTTACCAGATCGTATAACCTGTAAAGTATCTCCCTCTCCAAGATCATTAATATAATTCCCATTTCGATCCATTAAACGGTATACATGGGGACATTTATTTTCAAGATTATAAGATGCATAAGGATGCGTCATTCCATTTACCTTATTATCAATTTTATGATAATAAGGTTCAATTTTATCAACAGGAATAAATCCATTAGGATCTATATACTCCTCTTCAGGTATATCAACTAATTGAGGAAATGAAGAGCAAGGACTGATCCACTCAAAATGATAGTATTCATTCACTATGCTGTCTTTGTTTACAGTAATTACTCCCTCTTCAGTAACCTTCTGATACTCCCTTGTATGAATTAAAAAGACCTGATTGTACTGTAAGTAATTAATATATTGAGGCGTATAGTGTGTAATATCGTGGATTCTTCCAATTTCCTGAGGATTGCTTAATAAAAAACTAGACATAATCTGAGAATACAGAGAGAAGTTAGGTTTAT
>ENA-ORCX01000456-ORCX01000456.1-marine-metagenome-genome-assembly--contig:-NODE-456-length-14966-cov-3.324199_pt1 | contig 14966 bp, 11 predicted proteins | sample MGYA00248630_ERZ508518 | MGnify/ENA primary metagenome ERZ508518 (study PRJEB26188, sample SAMN06268768) | marine metagenome | isolation source: Bioluminescent Bay, La Paraguera, Puerto Rico | place...
AATTGGAAAACGGATACATTAACAGCACCCGATTTTTCCGCAGATGAGTTACAGTAATGATAATTAATGTAGGGGCAGCGCATTGCTCTGCCCATCGAATATTTGTTGGGTGCGGTTGCAATCGGGGTATTCGGATTTTTGTGAATCAATATGTAGGGGCAGGCCAGTGGACTGCCCCTACATATTGACTAAATGCGTGTGAAAGCTAAAAATCGTTTTATGTCAGAGAAAGAGCAGAAGCAGGGGTGGTTCAAGCGTAACTGGAAGGCAGTTTTAGTGGTAACGATTGTAATCCTTATTTTTGGAATATGTGTTTATTGGCAAGATATCGTTTCATGGTTTTACGATGAAGTTCGTTTTCAGGTAAATAAGTTAGGGCAAGATCCTGATGCTTATACGAATGAAAGCATAGCGGCCTATGGGAGTATCATTGCTTCATTTGGAGTGATACTGGCAGCCTTAGCATCATTGTTTACTGCTATTATTTTAGTTTTTCAGCTGAATGAACAGCGTAAGCAGCGTGGCTTCATTGCACAGCAGACGGATATTTTAAGCATGCAGCAAAAAGCCATGGAAGATCAATTGGAGATGCTGCGAGAGGAAAGATTTACTTTTGTTTTTGATAACCTGAAAGAGAGTATTTTAAAAATTTATCTAAATAATACGAATACCGTCCCTTTAAATATGGATAGAACGACTATCTATGATTCAAAATATAAAAATAAATACGATGGTGATCTTAGTCGGTTGGATATGCCTAAAGCTGAAATTTTATTTCAGCGAATGATAGATCTTTTCTCTTTCATTGATAACAGCAATGTAAGTAATAATTATAAACAAAACTTCTTTAGGTCATTTTCTGAGGATTTAGACCGCAAGTATAAGGTGAGTTTGTTTTGTTATTTATGCCTTCATAAGAAATACGATTCCGAAGTTATTACTTCATTTAGTAAGTATTTTGTTCTTAAGGGACTAAAGGTTACTAAAGACTGGCAAGGATATTTTATCGAAGAAAAAGGCGTTCCTGAAGATGTTATAAATTCGCTTTTGAGTGATTAATGTAGGGGCAGCGCATTGCTCTGCCCATCGAATGTTTGTTGGGTGAGGTTGCCATTGGAGTATTCGTATTTTCGTGAATCACGATGTTTTCGTGGGGCATGCCGTGCCCCTACATGGTCTCCCACGTTCTATCAAAACCGTTATCTCTCACATATTACCTTACATGAATGTTAATTGTATGTAGCTTTGAGATTGCCAAAGGGTTAAGGATGGTACATTTACTCTTTAACGGCGGACCCAATATAAGGTTTCGCCGTAATTTTTTGCCTAAACCCTAGAAAAATCTCGAAACATGGCTCTCAATCCTTTTTCAAGTCACATTATCACCGATACGGGGATCAGTATGGGTGACGAAGGTAAAGGTCGTCTCATTCCTGAGGTGGTTAACGAACTCAAGGAGGCCACTGGTTTGGCTTCTCCCGTGGATATCGTTCTGAAGGTGAACGGTGGTGCCAATAGCGGTCACTCCGTTGGTAGTTTGAAGCTCAATTTGCTTCCCGCAGGGATTGTATGCGAGAGCGTGCCTTGTTTGGCTATAGGTTCGGGCGTTGTGGCCGACCCGCTTAAGTTCCGTTGGGAGATAGCCTATTCCGAGGATGGTGGTTTTGACGTAAAGAGCCGTCTGATTATCGACGAACGCACTATGGTGAGCGACGTTGCCCATCGCGTGCTTGATTTGGCTTGGGAAAGCTACCGCACTAATATTCTCGGTGAAGAGAAGCGTGGTAGCACAGGTCGTGGTATTTCTCCTGCATTCAGCGAGGAAACCAGCCAGTGGCAAATTCATTACCACCTATTCCGTGATTCCAAGGAAGCCTACGCAACTAAGCTTAAGGCTCGTTTGGAACGTGCTGCTCTTACGATTCAGCATGTGTGTCAGGTAACAGAGGAAGAGTGGAACGGCTTTTTCGATAAGCTGACCGCTGCCGAGTTGCGTGCCAATGCCGCAATGATTGAGAAGGGTATCTTCTCCAAGGATGAATTTGATTTTACCCGCTTTAAGGGGGAAAAGCCATTTACCTTTAACTTCGACGAAGTTCTCAAGACTTACTGGAAGGCTGGAACGGAATTAAAAGATAGTATTTGTGATGTGCGTGAACGGTGCCTCAAAACCCTGAACAAGGACCTCACCATTGTGGCTGAGTTCGGTCAGGCTTTCTGGTTGGACAAGCGTTTCGGTTTTAGCCCGAATGTTACTGCTTCCCACACCTTCACACCTGAAGTGTTCCAAAGTGCAGGTATTCCTTGCCAGAAGGTGCATAACATCGGTGTGTGCAAGGCATATGATACCAAGGTGGGCACTCATGTTTTTATTACCGAAATGGATCATGAAGATGCTTTGGCTATCCGACTCAAGAAGATTGAATTTGGTGTTTCCACTGGTCGTCAACGTATGGTTGGTTGGTACGATGCGGTAGAAAAGGGCGATGCTCTTCGCTACGGTGGTGTTCAAGACATCTGCTTGAACAAGCTGGATGTGCTGACCCAGGGAGACGATTGGAAAGGCAATCTAAAGATTTGTACGCATTATGAAGATCCTCAAGGCAATGTGGTTCGCCACGTTCCCCGTGACAGCGAGATTCATAAGACTTTAAAACCTGTTTATCTGGAGATGCCGGGTTGGGACGAGGATATTAGTGAAATTCGTTCCTTTGATGCACTACCGGAGAATACTAGGAAGTATGTAGCTGCTATGGTAAAAACTACCTTGGATGTTGCTTACGAAGGTGCTGAATATCCTGAGAAATTGCCGAACCTCCGTTATCTTGGAGTTGGTCCTCAACCAAATCAGATCATTAAGGATATTCCACAAACCAGTGATCTTATCTCACTGATATAAATATTTTTTCTTTTTCCAAGCCCGTTACAAATGTGTAGCGGGCTTTTTTTTGTATTTATTTTAAGAATTTCGTTGTATAGATATATTTCTATATATAAAAGAGAGCTTTCTTATCTTCATCTTTAATTTATCTGAAAATATCTCTCATGAAAGTTATTGCATTGAATGGAAGCCCCAGAGCAGGGGGAAATACTGAAATTTTGCTGAAAAAGGCTATGGAACCACTCGCAGAAGCAGGGTGGGAAACGGAATACATTCGCGTTGGTGGTAAGCCGCTGCGTGGTTGCATTGCCTGTGGTAAATGTCGTGAATTGAAGAATCGGCGTTGTGCAATCAAAAATGATTCTTTGAACGACTATCTGGATCGTATCTTTGAAGCGGATGCTATTCTCATTGGTTCACCAACGTATTTTGCAGATATGAGTGCCGAAACGAAGGCATTGATTGATCGCGTGGGTGTCGTCAATCGTGCCAATGGATTTCTTCTAAATGGAAAAATAGGAGCTGCTGTAGTAGCTGTTCGTCGTGGCGGTGCGACACATGTCTTCGACAGCATTAACCATATGTTCCAGATGTCTAACATGATTCTCCCCGGTTCATCTTATTGGAATATGGGTTATGGTTTAGATAAGGAAGATGTTCTGGAAGATACCGAAGCTCTTTTAAATATGAAGCAACTGGGAAGCACCATTGCATGGCTTGGAAAGGCTCTGAAAGCCCAAGGTGAAGTCTATCCAATGGTTACTGCCTAGTTTTGTTCAGAAGCTCCTTATGGTGCTGTTTTTGTTCTTCCTTTTTATAGGAATGTGTGTTGAATACGGCCTATGACACCACAGGAAGAAGCATCATTACTACGCCATAAGGACTTTCTCGACAAAGCCATACAGAGTGGACGTGTTTGGGGGTTAAAGCACCCCAAGAGAGGCTGGGTGTTTGGTTGGTCCGACCGCAAGGGTAAAGATCCTGTGGAGGTGCTTCCGTTTTGGGGGTCCAAGGCCGCGGCTGACCGTTGTTCCTATGATGAATGGAAGGCTTTTCGTCCGACCAGTATCCCTTTACGTGATTTTGTTTCCCGTTGGCTTCCTGGGATGAAGAGGGACGGTGTGCTTGTCGGAACGAATTGGAACGCAAAGCTTATTGGTTACGAATGCACCCCTAAAGAGCTTAAAGAGCAGGTGGAAGCTCTGGCTGAAGATCCTGAGTTGGATGTTCTGGCTGAGATGTTCAAAGAAGAGGAATAACCTTTTTTAGGCTTGTATTATTTGCTTTTGCGACGTGCTATTTTCTGAAATCAGTGTATAATAGCCTGTTAATTTCAAATAAGTGTATTCTAGTTGAATAAGAGGTCCCATGCATACATGTGGCCTGTTTTTCAGCGTATATCTGCCCTAATATATGTCCGAAGAATCTCAACGAGTTTGTCATCACTGTGGGAGGGAAATACCTTCTGAACGTGAAGGTGATTTTTGTTGTTCCGGTTGTGAGCATGTATACAACCTGATTCAGGATGAGGGGTTTAGTGATTTCTATACAATGCTGGATGAGCCTATCCCCCCGGGCAAAATAAAAGATAGAGATATTAATTGCTATGACTGGCTGCAATTGGAGTTGGAGCTGGCTGAACTGAACGCTGTCGGGCATATTGTAGAACTCAAAATTAAGCTCAAAGGGGCCCATTGCGGTGGCTGTTCCTGGCTTATCGAGCAGATCTTTCTGAAATCCAAAGGAAGCCAACATTGCGAAATGGATTTATCCAGGGATGTGTTATCCATATGGTGGACTAAGGGAGGTTTCGATATACGTAGTTTTGCAGCGGATTTGGAAGCACATGGATACGAGGTCCTTTCTGACGGAAATGATAGAAAGGTCTGGGAGCCTCTTCTACGCCTGTGTTCCATCACATCGCTTTCGGCATTAATTTCTTTGCTTTCTGTTTATCCAATATGGTTTGAAAGCGAACAGTTGGACGCTGATTTGTATCCGTTTATTCGTGGGTTGCTATTGTTCTCGGGAACTCTGAGCCTGGTTTTTGGTGGTGGTTTTTTTATTCTTGGAGCTTTAAAAAGATATAGACCTTGGATGCGTTATTGGCCTACGGCATTAGCGGCAATTTTTGGTTATACTGTCTGTTTATCCCATTGGCTGAAACATAGTTCCAATATGGACTTCTTTTATCTCTATACGTGTTCTGTTGCCATCTATATGTGGGGGCGGTACTTTATCGAACGAGTTAAAACCTATTATGAAAAACTTTTTGTTAGGGAAGATTTGTTACCAAACAGCTTTTTCACTACAGAAAACGAAGGCGATCTGATTTCCTTCCCTCTCAATGAACTTCATAGAAGAAGGGCGTATACAGTTCTTCCTGGAAAACTAGTTCCTGTTTGTTCTCAACTGACAAAGGGTGAAGCCAAAATATCTTTAGGGTATAAAGGACGCGACAAAGTGTTTTCTTTTAAAGCACCCCATCGTGTTCCTGCAGGAAGTTGCAACGATGGTGATCTTCCCTTAGAACTCATCGCGTTGGAAGACTGGAAGGATTCAGATCTTCATCAGCAAATGGATTTGCTGGGAGCTTTTAGATCTTCGGGTTCTAGAAATTGGCCGCAATGGGGAGGAATTCTTTTTTCTGCTTGTTATGTAGGATTGGTAATTATGATCTCTTTTTCCTTGGGGATGAGTTTTTATGAGATGATTTTGCCCATATGTGCGGCTCTTGTGATTTTATCTACGGGATCTTTGACTTGGGGTCGTTATTGGCTGAAGCGTTTGACCTTGTTGCGACTTGCCTCATATGGAATGTACGTACCTAAGGTAAGTGTTCTTAAACAGTTACTTAAAATTGATTATATTCGTTTTGAGGAACCTGGGGAAATTGTTTTAAGGCCTCCAAAGCTTGAAAACGACAATCCTCTGGAGATGTTAACTCGTGAGCAGCGTGGCGTTTTGTTGGCTCTTCTCTGTAAAGCAAAGCATCCTGTTGCGAGTGCTTTGATGGAAAGAATTCTTCTATACCCATGCGAGATTGTTGAAATAGAAGATTTCAAAGAAGTAGTAGGTTCCGGTTACACTGCTCTCTACAAAGGCGAAGTATGGAGTGCAGGGCTTGCTGGTTGGAACGAGGATAATAAAGACCAGATGTTGAAACAGACTCAAAAGTGGGATTGTGAGTTTTTTAAGTCGGGTAATATGTTGTGTACGATGGCCTTTGAAGAAATTGAATTGGATTCCTCTGATCAAGTAGCCAAAATTCTACAGCAAAAATTTGGTATTCTCATGCAGCGTTCAGAGATTGCTAATCCGTTATCTGCTCCGAATCAGGAAATGATTATAGGAGATAGTAATGGAACAAGTCTCAAAATGATCCCTGTTCTTGGAAATCGCTGGCTGAAAAGGAATGCAGAGATATTTCTTTTTGGTGGTCAACTGACACACTTGGTAGATCTCTTTGATATCATATATAAGCATTTCCACTTGCGCAGACGTATCTACTCATGGCTTTCCCTTTATCATCTGTTTATGCTTTGGCTTATACTAGATGTAGAGTTGTCCTTTCTTTGGCTTATTCTGATGGCTCCATTGGGTTCTCTTGTTGGGATTTTTATCATGGGAGAGGGTTTTAGAAAGAAAAGAAAAGCTGGTCTGTAGTTTTACCGCCCTGTATAGTGGCTTTACTATGACAGTGGAAGAACGACTGGAATTGCATTTAACACGTGAGCCTGAGATTGATTCTTCGGCATATGTAGCCAAAGAGGCTGTTCTTATGGGCGATGTAAAAATCGGTCCCAAAGCCAGTGTCTTTCCTATGTGCGTGCTTCGTGGCGATATCAATACAATTGAAATCGGTGAAGGAAGTAATGTGCAGGATGGAACGGTTATACATTTAGCCGACGATTATGGTGTCAAGGTTGGCAAATATGTGACTATTGGGCATGCTGCTATGGTTCATGCATGCACGATTGAAGATGAGTGCCTTATTGGTATGAAATCGACTATTCTGGATGGAGCTGTCATTGGAACCCGTAGTATTATCGGTGCAGGTGCTCTGGTCACAAAAGGGACGATTATCCCTCCGGGATCATTAGTTATGGGGGTTCCAGCCAAAGTCGTAAAACAACTGACTGAAGAGCAGCAGTCCAAGATCCGTTATTGGGCAGAAAAGTATACAAAGGTTTCTGCCTTTCATAAGAAATTTCATTCCGAAAAAGAGTGATTCGGAACATAAAAAAACACCTCCGTTTGGAGGTGTTTTTTTATAGATCAAAAGAATATTAACCAGCGGGCTGTTCTACAGGTTCTTCCTTTGGAGTTGGTGCTTGTGGTGCTGGTGTTACGTGTAATAGCTCAACCTCAAAAATAAGTGGATCTCCCGGTTCAATAATGCTCTCATCTGGAGCATTTAATCCGTAGCCTAGTTCAGAAGGAATATATAGTTTTACTTTACCGCCTTCGCCGATGAGTTTACAGCCTTCTGAAAATCCAGGGATGACTTCATCAACAGGGAACGTGACAGGTTCATTTTTTGTATAAGAGCTGTCGAATTCACGACCATCAATGAGAGTTCCTTTATAATTGATTTCAATTTTATCTCCACTTTTGGCAACTTTGTTGGTGTCTCCCGGTTCCAGAATTTCATAGCAAAGACCGCTTTCGGTTTTCTTAATGTTTGGATTTTTATCCAATTCTGCAAAGAAAGCATCTACCTGTGGTTTTTTTGCATCTGCAATTTTCTGATTTTTAGCAGCAATTTCCTTTTGATGTTCCTGCATACGTTGTTGCAGATACATCATACCTGAAAAATACTTTTGTTGAAAATTATCTGTGGGTTTTTCACCGATAAGGAATTTTTCTACACCTTTGGCCAATGCTTTGGCTTCGGCCTCATTCAACCCCTGTCCCAATTGCAATTGGTAACACATTACATAGCCGAATGCTTCCATTGATTCAGCTACAGATTTTTCTTGTTGATCTAGTGTAGCTTGATCTGGAGCGGCAGGGGTAACTTCTTGAGTTTTTGTAGATGGTTCTGCAGGAGTTTCAGGCTGTTTGGGATCTTCCTTTCCACAACCGCTTAAAAATAAGCTGGCACCGAGGAGTAGGGGGAAGAGTGTTTTGTGAACAGATTTAATTTTCATATTTTTAGTAAAAGGTTTTTCGCGATAGAGTGAACGGTGCAGGCGCAAACACAGCACTTCTATTGGAATACTACGACTTTGCAAGTTCGTCCAGTAAAACACGAACGGCGTTTTCTATTTGAAGGATTACGCCATCAGGACTGCTCCATTGAATGTCGCGATATGTCCAATATTCTATACGGTCTGCCCATTCTGGAAATTGTTCCATCATCATTGCGTAATGCTCTTGTTTATCCATTGCAATGATACGATCGGCTTCCTCCAGATCCGTCTCTTTTAAGGATGTGCGTTGGTCTCCACAGAAAGATTCGGGTATATTGCGCTTTGATAATGCTTCTCTGGTGAAAGGAGATATTTTTCCTTCAGCCATCCATATCGCAAGACCTCTTGAAAAAGCAGACCATTCGGGGGCTTTTTGTGGCGCATGGAAATTTACAAGTGCTTCAGCAAAGCGGCTTCGATAGAAATTACCTGTACAAATAAAGAGAATTTTTGGCATAAAATTGATGGAGAAATCAAAAAGAAATTATAGAATCTGTTCTTGATATGCTGATATTGTGTTTGGTGTGTGTTAGATCGCGGGTGGTTTGTAAGTCTATAAGCGTTAGGAATATATGTTTTATTGAAAAAAGCGTTTTTTTATAAAAAAACGCTTTCTACAATTTGACTCTTAAATATATTTGGCCGATATTGCCTCATAAGTGAACAACAAATAAGCACAAAGAATTTGCTTGGGGATTATAAACTAAAGCAGAGTAAATGGGGCAAGGCCGGCTCACAGAGTGAGCCGGCTATTTATTTACTTAAAGTGGATTTTCTTTAGCACTTTGCTTTATTTCTTCTGCTTGATCTGTTGTTGGAGCCGTTTTTTTAACGGCTTTTTTTTTACGTATTGCTGCTTTTTTGGCAGTGCGTTTTACAGTCGAAGTTCTTTTGCGTGTAATTTTCTTTTTGGCTGTCTTTTTCTTTGCAACTGGAGCCGGGAATGTCTCCGGATCCATGAAAAAATTCTGTGAGCAGAATAGACCGCTTTTCCCTTGAGGAATTTTTACATAAGCCCCATTGGAGCGTAGTTGCTTGGCTGTATTATCTTTGAGCGTATTTTCCAATATCTCGTGAACTATACGCTCTCTAAGATTTTTCTGTTTAACTGGAAAAACAACTTCTATGCGTCGGAAAAAGTTACGTTGCATCCAGTCTGCACTTCCAATGTAAATATCTGGAGTTTTATCTCCATTTTCGAAGTAATAGATGCGACTATGCTCCAAGTATCTTCCTAAGATTGAACGCACACGAATATTTTCGCTCATTCCTTTTACTCCGGGTACCAATCCGCAGATTCCTCGAATAATCAAGTCTATTTTTACGCCTGCCTGTGATGCTGAGTAGAGGCTGTCTATTGTCTCTTTATCTATTAGGCTGTTGCATTTGGCTATAATGCGGGCAGGTTTTCCGGCTTTTGCATTTTCCGCTTCTCGGGCAATTAGTTCCTGCATGGTAGAATGCAATGTATAGGGTGCTACCAGCAGGTTTTTGAAATGAGGGTTTTTGGCAAATCCGGTTAATGTATTAAATACTTCGGCAACTTCATGTGTGAGCTCTTCATCTGCTGTAAACATAGATAAGTCAGTATACAGCTTTGCTGTTTTCGTATGATAATTACCTGTTCCTAAGTGAGCATATCTACGTAAATGATTTCCTTCTCTTCTCACTACCAGGCAGCATTTGCTGTGTGTTTTTAAGCCGACAAGGCCGTATACCACATGTACTCCTGCTTCTTCTAACTGTCTTGCCCAATTGATGTTGTTGGCTTCATCAAAGCGAGCTTTTAACTCTATCAATGCCGTTACTTGCTTGTCATTGTGAGCAGCATCCATCAGTGCCTTAATTATGGGGCTGTCGGAGCTAGTCCTGTAAAGCGTCATTTTAATAGCCAAAACCTGGGGGTCGGTGGATGCTTGCTTTACAAAATCGACGATAGGACTAAACGAATCATATGGGTGATGCAGGAGGTAGTTTTCCTCTCGGATGGTCTCATAAATATTATAATCACCACTAAAAGGTTCCGGGATTTTAGGGATATATGGCTTGAATTTAAGATCGTTACGATCAATCAAGTCATAAACACTCATTAGGCGCATAAGATTTATGGGACCATTGATCTTAAATACATGCTGGCGTGCCAGTCCGATGTTTTCGAGGAGGTTTTCCAATACATCATCAGGAACTCCTTCCTCGATTTCCAGACGAACTGGATTTCCTCGTCGCATTTTGTAAAGCTCATCTTCAATGGTGAGAAGCAGGTTTTCTACTTCTTCTTCATCAATATAAAGGTCGCTATTACGTGTTATGCGGAAAGCATGAGCGCTTTTGATTGTATATCCTGAAAAAAGTTGAGCAGCAAAGGTTGCGATAATACCACTTAGGAAGATATAAGTATCCGACTCTTTCTCGGTTCCTGGAATTTTGACTACACGAGGTAATATTCGTGGTACTGGAATAAAGGCCAGCATATGGTCAAATTCATCCCGACTGGGATCTTGTAAGTTTAAAACAATATTTAATGATTTGTTGGCAAATTTGGGGAATGGATGGGATGGATCAATTGCCAATGGTGTCAGAACAGGATAAACATCGTTCTCAAAATACTCAGAAAGCCATTTCATTTCCCGTTCATTGAGTTCTTCAGGCTCCTTAAAGAAAATTTCTTTTTCACGAAATTCTGGAATAAGAATGTTCTTCCAGCATTTATACTGATCTGTAACCAGAGAGGAACTGATGCTATGAACTCTGCGAAGTTGTTCTTTGGGACCTAGTCCATCAATTCCCTTGCTTACGACATTTGACTCTACCTGTTGAATCAGTCCGGCAACACGAATTTCAAAAAATTCATCCAAATTACTACTTACGAATGAGAGAAAACGCATTCTTTCCAAAAGTGGAAATCTATCATCATACGCTTGCTCCAAGACACGTCGATTAAATGCAAGCCAACTGACTTCCCGGTTAAAATATGCTGTTTTCATAGGGAGATTAGATGCAGAGTTATCAGCCATATATTAGTTGGGTAGGAATTAATGTGAGGGGGATCAATCACCAAAACAAGATCAGCAATCAAATGACTCTATTGTTACTAATTTGTTACATAGTGTATTGCGGTTACCTCCTTTTTTTACTAATTTATGATAGCTTACATTTTTGTCGAAACAATATGGCTTTTTCACTCAAAGCTTGCCGAAATACATGTCTTTCAATAGGACTTAAACACCGTAATCTATGCAATTCTTTCGACTGAGTAGATGGATCTGGGGGTTGTTACTACTTCCTTGGATAGTAGAGGCAAATCCTTGGCCGACTGATTTCCTTCCCGATGGTGTTGATGCACGAACACTCATTTCTGATTCGGATGCACCTATGTCACTTCGATTAGATGGAATAGAAACGCTGATGCAATCGGATGTCTCTGGGGCGGAAGAATATTTGAAGGAGTTGAAACCCTTGATGGAAAGTGAATCAGGGGTAGTGCAGGGAAGAGCCGCTTTTCTTTCTGCATACTTAAATGCCAGAAAACAACTTGTATTGGAAAACTCCGATATAGAAACTCTTAAAAAGACTCTTTTTTCTGCCGTTTCAGCACCTTGGGAAACTCGAGGATATCTCTATTTAGGAGATCTTGCCCACGAGAATGGTCTTTTTACCACGGCGTTGGATTTTCATCAAAAAGCACTCAATATGTTTCGAGCTGTTGATAAAAAGGATTGGGAAATCATATGTTTGCTAAGAATTGCCAGTGATTATGTTGAGAGAGATTTGGTACAGGAAGGTGAAGAAGCCGCGGAAGAAGCTTTGGGACTTGCAGAAAGTTTAAAAAATCCAGCGTACGAAGCTTGGAGCTCATATTTGTTGGCAGAGATAGAACAGGTGGAACATGAGTTTGATGATGCTCTGAAATTCATCCATCAGGCTGAAGATGGGTTTCGTACTCAATCGGATGTTCGTGGCTTAGTTGATGCCCAATTGCTTCATAGTAGTCTTTTGGTTGATTTAGCTAAATATAACGATGCAGAAGAGGTTTGCCGTCAATTGCTGCAGACGACTAAGTCATTAAACGATGATTCGTTAAGAGATCGGATTCTTGCTACCCGTGCAAATGCCGTTTTACTTCAAGGTAGGCGTGTAGAAGCAGAGCAAATTGTTCAACGGATTGTGAAATTGGACAATTTGAGTGTTCGTGAAAAGGCGGATATTTGTCTGCTGTTTGCAAAAATGGATCTGCTTTCTGAGATACCGCACAAGACATTGGAATATTTGGGGTATTTGGATGGTTCCGTTTGGGATAATTTGGATTATGCTCGCAAAGCAGGGTATCACGGGTTGATTGCTGATTATTACGCAAGCCAAGGAAAATATGAGCAAGCCTATGAACATTACAAGGAGTTGTTTCATAATGCTCAAAGAGATTTACGATTACAGGATCAGCGAGAAATTGAGCATCTCAGGTCTCTGCATGAAATTCGTCAGCAGGAAGAAGAATTAAAAAGACTTAATGCCGAGAATCAACTAGCTCAGTTAAAGATTCAGAATCATAGAATCATGCGCAATTCCATTGCTACTGTTGTAATATTACTTCTCCTTTTTCTGAATATTTTTTACCGAAGGTGGGCGAATACAAAACAGAGAAATAAAGAACTGAATGCTATTTTAGAAGATGCCGAACGAGCCCGTAGAGCTGCCGATAAAGCGAATGAAGCCAAAAGTAGTTTCCTTGCGAATATGAGTCATGAAATTCGAACTCCAATGAATGGAGTTATAGGAATGACTGACTTGTTGAGTCGAACTTCATTGAATGAATTGCAACGAGAATACGTTGAATTGATTAAGAGTAGTGGCAGTCATTTAATGACACTTATCAATGATATTCTGGATATCAGTAAGATTAATGCCGGTAAACTGGAGTTGGATCACATTAATTTTAAAACAGAAGATGTTATAAACCATTCCATAGAGCTTAATAGACGGAAAAGTCGTGAAAAGGATCTTGAACTGATTACAGATATTTCTTCACAGGTTCCTAGAGAGCTTATTGGAGATCCGATTCGGTTAGGGCAAATTCTTTTCAATCTGATAGGGAATGCAGTGAAATTTACAAACCGGGGGCATATCAAGCTGGGAATGGATTTTGTTTACAGTACAAAGGAAACAGGTGTTCTCAGTCTGGATGTTTCAGATACGGGAATTGGTATTCCTGAAGAGCGAAGAAGAGAAATATTTCATGCCTTTACTCAAGTCGATACTTCTACTACCAGAAAATTTGGGGGAAGTGGATTAGGTCTTACTATTTGCCATAATTTGTGTCGTCTAATGGGCGGGCATATTACATTGGAGAGTGAAGTGAATAAGGGAACAACATTCCATGTTCGCATTCCTTTCCGTTTACAGCCCGAAACAGGGTGCATTGATGACACAAAAGATGTTTCTCTTACAGAAGAAATGGAGGAAGAGTCTCCTCTTGTCGTCCATGATGACATTCGGATTTTATTGGCGGAGGATAACCTAATCAATCGTCAAGTGGTTCTGCTTTATCTCGAAGAACTTGGGTATGATGCGGATGTTGCCGAAACCGGAAATGAAACGGTAGCTCAAGCCATGGAAAATCAATACGATGTTGTTTTCATGGATGTTAATATGCCGGAGCTAGATGGTTTGGAGGCAACCAGAAAGATACGTAAAACTTTGCCTGATGGTTTTAAACAACCGATGATTATCGGTTTGTCGGCATCTGCAAGTTCGGAAGATCTGCGTATTGGAAAAGAGGCTGGTATGGATGATTATATTACTAAGCCAATTACCTATGATCAACTCGAAGAATGCATCGAACACCTGGTTCAAGCAAAAGCCTAAAGTCCGATTTCCTCTTCTACGGTTACCTTGAGAGGTTTATCCATGCTGCAATCTGCTTTTAGCATGGTGAATCCATGCCTCTTTTCAAACCATATTGGCCAAAGTACTTTTCTGTCTGTTTCCGGTATTTTTAAATCATATACAGACTCAGGTTTATGGAATTCAAAAGAACCTTCTCGCATGTCTGGAGGTAATTTTTGCAAACGTTTGGAGCAGTCAAAAAGGAACATTAGCCAATGGCATTTATCCTCATAGTTTTTTTCTGCTATAATAGAAAAAAGGTGTAAGTCCTTTGCTTCTATATCGAAGTTGATTTCCTCTTTTACCTCGCGGATGGCTGTTTCAAAGGGGCTTTCACCAATACCCATTTCCAGTTTTCCTCCGATACTACTCCACATCTTATAGTTCGGATGTTTGTTTCTTTCCATCAGGAGAAGATTATCATCTTCATTTCTAAGATAAATCAGAGTACTTATTTTGTAGGGAAGATATTTTGGAAGGCTCATATCTTTGGATTGAAGTATCTTGAGGATGGGGTCAAGAACAGAGAAATCAATTTAATCAAAGGATATTGACTTTGCGTAATTAATTGTTTGCCGTTAGCTCTACTTTTCAGCTTTAATACCCAAGCTATGAGTTCTACCCTGTTCTTGTTCAGTGATGGGAATACTGGTTTTCTTATTTCCAACGCTGGAAAATGTTTACACGAAGCATCTGATTTAGGAGAGATAATTCCCTGTTTAGATCGTGTAATTCTTATATGGATTCAGTCTGGACAGGGTGATTTAAAATATTTGCCTAAGATAAGTGCTTCTAAAACAAATAAATGCCTTGATGCTCTTAATGATAACGAATCGTTTTTCTGTAAACAATGTTTATACGAGAACGAAATTGAGCGGGTTCATTTATTTTGTAAAACAACGAAAAAAAGACTGAACAGATGCTTATACAGGCTACGGTCATGCAGGGTAGAAAAAGTAGTCCCTCTGGAAGTCCTTTTGTTTCACGATTTTCGACTAACCTTAGGCTTT
>ENA-ORCX01000457-ORCX01000457.1-marine-metagenome-genome-assembly--contig:-NODE-457-length-14917-cov-3.254111_pt1 | contig 14917 bp, 14 predicted proteins | sample MGYA00248630_ERZ508518 | MGnify/ENA primary metagenome ERZ508518 (study PRJEB26188, sample SAMN06268768) | marine metagenome | isolation source: Bioluminescent Bay, La Paraguera, Puerto Rico | place...
GTCCAGATCGGTAAAATCGTATTCTCCCTTTGTCTTCTCTATGGTATTCCATACCGCCCACAGCTTGATGACGGTAAACCCCAGCTCTTTCATATGCCGTATGTCCCTCTCCCAGTCACAGGGATAGGGAAATGGATGTCTGTAATACTGTGATCCGAAATACATATGTTACCCTTTCACTGCCCCGGCCGTCAGGCCGGATACGAGATATTTCTGCATAAAAAACCCAATGACGATCATGGGTATCATGGCGACCGCCGCTGCCGCGCTGCTCTTACCCCAGTCTACCGATACCGAGCCCACATACCGTCCGATACCCACCGGCAGGGTGTAGGAGTCCATGCTTGTCAATTGGATGGAGAAAATCAGTTCATTCCATGAATACCGCATGACCAGCATGATGGCGCTGCCGATGGCGGGGGTCAGCATGGGGAATAAAATCCGCCAGAATGTCTGCATCCGGGTAGCCCCGTCGATATTGGATGACTCCAGCAGCTCGCAGGGGATATCCGACATAAACGAAGACATCAGCCACACCACAAAGGGCAGATTGATCGCGCTGTGTGCCATCACCGGGCCGAAATAGTGGCCGTTTAGATTGACCGCATCCAATATGGTGTAGAAGGGAATCAGGATGGCGATGAAGGGGACGAGTTTCCCGATCAGCATAAAATTCGAAGCCCGCCTCGCCCATTTGCCCCCTATCAGCAACAGCCCATAGGCCCCCATGGCGCCGCCCACCACCGATATAAGTGTCGTGGAGCAGGCGATGATCAAGGAATTCAAGAAGTATTTCCCAAAGTTGCCATCGGCAAAAATCTTAGCGTAGTGGGCAAGGGTGGGCTCAAAGAGTATCTTCGGCGGCACCGTCTTGATATCCAGGGTGTGCTTGAATGAATTGGTTATCACCAGATAGATCGGAACAACAGTCCACAGCAAAAACAATATGAGCAGCACATATTTTAGTATTTTCCCGGCTATTTGCTTGTTCATTACCGATCTCCTCCATCGTGAGCTGTATTGAACTTGATAAACGGTATGCCGAATACGATGAAGGCCAGCACGACCGCCAGTATGGCGATGGTCATCGCATGTCCCATCTTGGATAACTCAAAGGCATTTTGATAGGCGTACATACTGATCGAGATCGATGAATTGAAGGGTCCGCCCTGGGTTAATGAGTAGATCAGATCAAACACCATGATCGATCCGACGCCGCTGGTGATCAATATAACCATATATACATTTTTGAGCAGGGGCAGCGTAATTCGAAAAAAGGACTTCATCTCGCTGGCTCCATCTATCCGGGCCGCTTCATAGAGTTCCTTGGGGATCGACACCAGTCCCGCCGTCACCACGATCAGCACATAGGGGACGATCTGCCACCAATGAGCGATGATCACCGACAGCAATGCGGTGGACTGGCCGGTTACCCCCGGGAACTCCGCAAGTCCGATACCAAAGAAATGCAATATCCAATAGATGATGCCTGAGTACGGGTCATACATATAGCGCCATATCAACCCGATGACGATGGGCGATATCAATAACGGCATGGTGTATATGGCCCGTGTGACCCGTGATATCGAAGTGCTGACCCGCAGGAGCAGCACCGCAATGATGGTGCCGACTATGATGTCTCCTCCCGTGGCAAACAATGTGAATACGAGGGTGTTTTTCACGGATTTCCATACGACGGGATCTTGTATCAGGCTTATGTAATTATCGATGCCTACAAAATCCTCGGATGTGGCTTTGGCACCGATATTATAATCAAAGAAACTCATAAACAGCCCGTAGATCAATGGGATGATCATGACGATCAAGACGACCAATATCGTCGGGGACAGCAATGCCACAGGCAAAAAATCAAATTTCCTTTTCTTGCCGATGCTAGTATCGATGCTGCAACTGCAATCTTGTTTTTCCATCACGCCGGCTCTCCTTTTAAGAAGGCAATGCCTGAAACATATTGAATCAGGCATTGCGCATTATTGATTCTGTTCGCCTAATTATTTGTCAGGTCTTTGACGCTTTCCTGCAGCTGGGCCATGATTTCATCCGAAGGCGTATCGGTGGTCGCGATCTCGGACAGCGCCACGATCAGGTCTTCCTTGATCTGCGCCGCGGTGGCGGACGTCGGAGCCAGCTTGCCGTCAGCAAGGGTGGCGGAAGCGGCGGGCAAGAACGGTATGATCGATGTCACTTCCGGGTCCTCCGCCAGGGCGTTGATATTGGTCAACTGATAGTTCATCAGCGCCTGCTCTTTTTCCACTTCTTCACTGGTGATCCACATCAGGGCCTCAAAGGCGGCGTCGATATTGTCACTGTTGGCGGCAATAGACCAGGTCCAGAAGTCCATCTGGCCGATCAGGGCATCTCTGCCGGGGATCGGGGCATAGCCCACTTTGTCTACGATCTTGGAGAGTTCCGGATCGGTATCCTGGTAGGCGAGCCCGGTGATGCAGATGCCGAAGGGAGCGATCTCTTCGCGCACGGCAGCCGATACTTCGTCATGATGCCAGGCGGTGGATCCCTCTATGGAATACATGCACATCTGGTCATATAGGTCCGCAGCGTATAGTGCGGCGTCGCTGGTGAGGTCTACGTTTCCGTCCTCGTCGAAATAATCTCCGCTGGCGGAGAACAGTATCTGGTTGAAGAGACCTACCGCCGCCGAGCCCTGCTTGGCAGGCAATGCGATACCGGTGCCCTGCTCCTTGAAGTATTTGGCGGTCTCGATCAGCTCGTCTACAGTGGTCGGGACGCTCTGGCCTTCACTCTCAAACCACTCTTTGTTGTAGGTGATGATCAGGGTCTGGGCGAATGTCGGTATCCCATACAGCTGTCCGTCCACCGTATCGGAGTCCAGCATGCCCTGGCCGTAGATACTGAGGTCCACACCATTTTCCTCGATCAGGTCATTGAGCGGGAGAATCCATTCGTTCTCGATATACTCGGCCAGCCAGGTCGGATGCACCCATACCAGGTCATAGTCCGCGTCGGCGGAAGCGCTCAGGCTCAAGATCTGCTTCTGCTTCAGGTTGCCGTAGTCGATATCGTCGACGATCAGCTCGGCCTTGTCATAATTCGCGAAAACGGTTTTTTGATCATCCGCATGGGGGCCTGCCCACCTGGATAATACGATCTCGGGCATCTCTGCCGGTGTCTCCACGTCCGGGGTCTCCCCATCCGTCACTTGCTCGCCAGGCTCGGTCTGTTTTGGCTCTTCCTTCGCACAGCCCGAAAACACTGCCAGCACGAGCACGATGGCCAAAACAAATGCAACAAGTTTCATCTTCATAACGACTCCTCCTCCTTATTTATGTACCCTGCCGTCTCCAGCAAAGTATACCTTATCCGATCCGAATATTGGTCCCGTATTTCTCAAATGCCCCCAGCCACTTCTCTTTGTCCGCCGCATCGGCGCTGGGCTGGTTCATGATCTTATCCTCTAATCCTACTGTCTCCGCTTTGGAATACCCGAAGTTATTGTAAGCCATGATCTCCGCCCACTTGATCTCCGGATATTTCTCCATCAGCTCCGCGATGGCTGCTATATGCGTATCGGAGTCATTGACTCCGGGGATAAACGGAAGCCGGAGGATGATACCGGCGCCCATCCGGTAGAGCATGTCCAGATTGGATCGTATCCGCTCGCTGCCGACTCCGCACAATTCTGTATGGAGAGCCTCTCCCGTTACCTTGTAGTCATACAGGAATAGATCGATCTTGGGGGCGATCCTTTTGTATGATTCGGGATCCGCATACCCGTTGGTCTCCATGCACACGTGGATATCCCCGGAGCGCGCTAGCAGCGCCTCTATAAAATCCAGATGCATCATGGGCTCTCCGCCGGTCAATGTGATGCCGCCCTGCTCGCCCCGCTCTCCCATGATATCGTAATAGGGCCTGCCGATCTCGATCTGCGCCAGCACCTCGCCCACCGTGTACGGCCTGCCGACCAACTTCACCGCGTCATAGCAGCAGACTGTTTCGCATTTGCCGCAGGCGATGCATGCATCGTGATCTACCTTGAGCAGTGTCTGTCCCCTATATTTTGTCTCTGTCAGCGCCCCCGAGGGGCATACCTCGGTGCATTTGAAGCAGCGGGTGCAGAGCATATTGCTGTAATAGAGCTGTCTCTCCCTCACAAATGATTCCGGATTGTGGCACCAGACGCACCGCAGGGGGCATCCCTTGAAGAATATGCTGGTCCGTATCCCGGGCCCGTCATTCAGCGAAAACTGCTGGATGTCGAATATCATCGCCGTGGGCTCTTCAGTATGTGACACGGTCGTAGATCTCCTGCTGCACGTCTTTATTGAGATCGACAAACCGGGCGCTGAGCCCCCCGACCCGTACGATCAGGTCCTTGTAGTCCTCCGGGGTCTGCATGGCGTTGTACAGGTCCTCTCGCCCCACCACCGATATCATGAGCTGGGCCCCGCCCCGGTCAAAGTAGTTGTCGATGACCGCATACACCTTCTCCCGGGAGTCATCGTAGAGCTCCCTGCTCAGCCGCAGGTTCTGCACCATCCCCGCATGGTTGTCATGGGAGGGCTTCAATATCGAATTCAGCATGGCGAGCAGCCCGTTCTTATCATTCCCCGGCGAGGGATTATTTGCATTCGCCATGGGCATTCCGGATTTGCGCCCGTCGGGGGTGGCCCCCACCCATCTGCCCAGGGTGGTGTTCTGGGCGTTATTGATGATCGCCGCCAGATAGCTTTCTAGCCCTACCTTGGCCGCTTTGCTCTTGATGGTCTCGCAGGTGAAATTATGCATGTGCACATAGATCGCATCCGCGCTATCGATATCATTGCCGTATTTCGGGCAGTCCATGAGCCGCTTGCGCAGCGCTTCCTGGTTGTAGAAATTGTTGTCCATGGCCGCCACCAGATCGCCGGCCTCCAGGCTCTTTTCCTCAAAGACCAGCTTCTTGATCGCCCCCAGGCTGTCGGCGGCATTCACGCTGCCGTAGACCTCCAGGACCCCGTGGAGATAGGCGCACCCGCCGCCGAAGATGCCTTTGCCCGCTTCGATGCATCCATCATAGAGCATGCTCACCATCATGAAGGGATGGATCTTCCCCGTGATGTCATACTGGTATTTCTCAAACCTCGCTTGCGCGTCGATGAAATAATCAAGGAGGTATTTGTAGGTATCCAGAAATTCCTCGTAGGTCTCGCACTGGGCCAGGGTCTTGACCTTGGGCGCCAGGTAGTCCCCGATCATGGGCTCGTATCCGCCCCGTATGGCCAGCTCCAGTATCTTCAGTGCATTCAGCGACCCGTTGGGGCTGCCGAAGCTGTAGTGGTCAAACTCGATCTCGCCGCATCCCAGGGGCATATATGTCTCGGCCAATTGCCTCTCTACGTCAAAGGCCCGCATCACGCCGGGCACCAGGATCTCATCATTGTACAGCAGCGGGAATGTCCGGCCCTCCTCGATGCAGCGCATCGCCGCGTCCCAGACCTCTTTGGGGGTGTCGTCATTGAACCGCAGCGTGGTCTGGGGCAATATCTCCTTAACCGTCCGGCAGGCCTCCAGGGCCACCAGGCAGAAACGGTCCGCATTTTCGGGATTGATCCTCCCGTATCCGCCCAGTACAACCCGGCCGTCGGTCTCGCTGTCCAGGTGATCGACGAGCCGGAAGAATGTCTGCACCATCGCAAGGGCTTCTTCTTCGGTGATGATCCCATTGTCGATATCGTGGACATACAGGTCTCCGATATGCTCGTCCAGCCTTCCGAACTGTAGTAGGGGACACATCAATCCATAGAGCCAGATGAGCTGCAAGCCCTCCAGCATAGATGCCGGGGCTCTTTCTGTTATATTGACCAGTGCCGTCTCAAGATCTTCCAGCTGCTTTTTCCGCTTCCCGGCTGCGGCGTCTCGCGCCATCTCCTGTATTTGATCGCGGTAAAAGAAACACACGTCTTTCAATACACCCAGGGCGCCGAGCATGCTCTGATACAATACCGCATCCTGGCCCTCGGCGTCCGCCTTTTCCAACTGGGCGCTTAGTTCACATTCCATACCCGGGATACCGATCTTGACAAGCTTATGGAAATCCACAAAGGCCCCCGCCATCCGGATGATCGGAGAAGCAGGCAGCGGCTGCACCTTCCATTGGTCATTGGGCAGCGCCTCCTCGATGTCCGCAGGCATGTTCCTAAGCACGATATCGTATGTGTTTCTGCCTTTCCAAAAAGTCAATATATCATGCAGATCCTCGCGGTATTTGGCATCTCCGGACTGGTTCTCCAGGGCTTCCAATATCTTTTCCTCATTGATATAATAGCCAAACCCGCCGGTCTGCCCCTGTATGCCCAGCCCGATGAGTCCCATCTCCATCCTGCCAGCAAACACATCCTCGTCCTCGATCGGATGGAGGACGGCGGGATACTGCGCCTTCAGACACGCAAGCTCGATCTGTGCCGGATGTGTATATTGGGCGATGGCATCCCGGTATGCATTTGTGAAATCTATTTCGAAACAGAGATCTTTTCTTGGGTTTTGTACTTTGAAGTTGTTCACGATCAAGGCTCCTTTTTCTCGCAGCATATCTTTTATGTTTTAAATTATACCCTTGGCACGACCATATTTCTTATCTTGATATGATAAATTTATTGTAGTATATTGATATTGAGGGGAGATGAGACATGATGGCTGCCAATAAGAGGACATTGCATCTGGATGATTATTTCAACAACCCAAACCGGGCGTTTGTATCCTACATCAACGACAGTAAACAGCTCGAGACAGAACACTCCCACGACTATTTTGAGCTTTTTTTGGTAAGCCAGGGAACCGCCGTACATTTCGTAAACGGGTTCTCCCAGCCATTGTCTCCGGCCACGCTAACCTTCATGCGGCCTGATGACCGGCATTATTACTACAATTTTTCCAGTGACTTCAAAATCATGAATATATTGATCCCCCCGCACATCATCCATGAGCTTTTCTCTTACCTGGGGACGGGATATGAAAGTGATAGGCTGCTATCACCGACATTTTCTCCGGCGATACAGCTTTCCAATACCAGTTATGAAGAGCTTATGGTTGAATTGGAACAGCTCGTGGTTTTAGAGAAATTCATCAAAGAAAAGGCGGATTCGCTATTCAGGATCACGATCGCCAATATATTTATCCGCTATTTTCCCATGAGTGTGAGCAAAAACAAATCTTCGTCACCGGATTGGTTTAACTGGCTTCGTTTAGAAATGCTAAAAAAGGACAACTTCGTGGAAGGTTTACCAAAGATGCACCGCCTGTCCGGTAAAACCATTGAGCATATGACCCGAATATGCAAAAAGTATGTAAAGAAAACACCGACAAAATTTATCAATGAGATCAGGGCCACGTATTCAGTTTACCTGCTGATATCCACGGATAAAAAGATTATCGATATCTGCTATGAAGTGGGCTTCAATAATCTAAGCTACTATTATCATATTTTTAAATCCCTTTATGGGATGACCCCGCAGCAATTGCGAAAGAGTAAAAACACGGAATCGGTAATAAAGATAATATCCGAAAACGACATCATCAATATGTTTGACCCCAGCATATCCCCAGGCATTCCATTACGATAATACCTTACGGCCTTAGTTGAACGGATTCTCCCGTACTGATGGATTGTGCGATAGCGTCAAATACCCGGATCACATCGGCGCCCTGCTCGGCGGAGCAGATACCGGCTTCTGTATTCACATAATCGGTGTGCAATTGCGCCCACATCAATGCATATAGATTTTCCTCCTGAAAGGAAATGGTATCGCTGCTTCCGTCATTGTATACGATCTGTACCTCATGGCCCGATATCCTCACAGTCCCCTTTGTAAAGAAGATGGTATCACCATTCTGGGAGGGCTCCAGGTAAGCGGAGTGACTGAATAGGCCGGAACTGCCATCTTCATAATGGAATGACATCATAACGCAATCATACTCCCCGAAGCCTTCACGTATTTTGACACCACTGGCATAGATGGACGCCGGCATCCCATATAGGTGGATCAAAACAGCCATCTCATGGGCGCCGCTGTCAAAGAGCAGCCCCAGTGGATACTCCGGATTTATCCGCCAATCTGTTTGGAAATATCCGACCGTATGATCATCGGATGAGTCAGCAAAATAATGCGTTATCTTATTGAATAAAATAAAATCACCCATCTTTTTATGCCGGATCATATCCGCGATATACGATACTTTTGCATCATATAGAAACTGCTCCAGCATATAGACCCTTTTGCCATGGATTTGTTGGGCCCTTAGTATTTCCGCCGCCTCATCACTACCCAGGCACATCGGCTTTTCTTCAAATACATCTTTGCCTGCCTTCAACGCGGCCAACGTTACTTCTCCGTTTAAATGAATAGGCGTCGCCACTACGACCACATCCACCGCGGCATCATCGAGCAGATCCTCATACCTGCCATATATCCGCGCATCAGGGTATCGGCGTTTCCATTTCGCGTGGTTTTCCTGCTTGCGGGCGCACAGCGCAACTACCTCATATCGACCGGGCATGCTGTCTACCACCGGCCTATGCACATGCTCCCATATCAATCCTGTTCCGACGATCCCCAATCTGATTCTGTCCATACTATTTACATCCTTTTCTGAAGTTCTCGATAAAACAAATCCGCATCCACCGGGATATCCACACATGTATCGTGCCATGAGGATAGATAACAGGCGTTTGATAGTTCCAAGGAACGGATGCCGTCCGTCCCTTCGGCGATTAGCTTGTCTCCATACAGTATGGCATCGATGAAGTTCTGAGTCAATGCGACTTGGCAATTGGGCATAGTATCGATTTTTAATGGATGGGACATTGCCTCGTTGATTCCAGGGTCCAGGCGGCTATCAAAGGTAACGAGGGATATGGCATCGGTGAATTCTTCGAGAATGAGAGTGGTATCACTGGCTATTATACGCCCCCTGTCGCCGTATATCTCCAATTTGTTTTCACCGGGATATTCTCCCGTCGATGCGATAAATGTACACAGGAGAGAGTCATCATACTCAAATAGGGCATGGACCTCGTCTTCCACCTCTATACTGTGGTATTTGCCGCTGATACATTTAGCATAGACTTTCTGGGGCATACCGAATATCCACTGGAGCAGATCCAATTGATGCGGGGCTTGGTTGAGCAATACGCCTCCGCCCTCACCGCCGTATGTTCCACGCCAATCGGCTTGATCGTAGTAGAACTGCTGTCTGTACCAATCTGTAGCCGTATAGTGTATTCTATGGATTGTGCCAAGCCGTTTTTCATCAATATATTTTTTTACTTCCAGATAAATAGGCGATACCCTTTGGGGGAAGAGGATGGAAAAGACTCTATCGCTTTCTCGGGCGTAGTCATTCATTTTTATTACGTTTTTAGTATATACGCCCACCGGTTTTTCCACCAGAATATGTTTATCATGATGCAGAGCGGCTATGACCATTTCAGGATGAAAGTAATGGGGGGCCGCGATCAGTACCGCATCAATATCAGAGGAAAGCATGGCGGTGAAATCATCGAACAGAGATACCCTGCCAGAGAGCATATCGTACGCCCATGAGCGATGGTCCGCATTTCTATCGCAAACGGCAGTGATCCTGGCGCCCAATATCGCCTGATCTGCAAAATTTTTTATATGCTTTTTACCGATAATGCCGACGCCCACCAAACCAATGTGTAATTCATGCATTTCATATCCCCTGGATAAAGTAAGCCAATTCACTTAACACATTATTAGTATACTTGTTTTATAACGAATAAATCTTGCGGTGATTTGACGGGATATTTATACTATGTTGATCAACGAAGCAGCTGCAACTATTGAGAGACATCCCGAAACCGGTGTCAAAAAAACCGACCAAACTTTGATGTCTCCACCACTATTCCGAATGGGCGTGATACAATCATATTGATCCACATCAGAAGGGAACCGAGTATGAACAAGATCGAACAGGCGCTGACACTGGCATTGGAAGCTCATCAGGGACAGATCAGGAAAGGCAGCGACACCCCCTATATCATGCACCCGATCGAGGTGGGGCTCATGCTGTCCCATGCGGGGCTGAGCGACGAGGCGGTATGCGCGGGCTTTTTGCACGACATACTGGAAGACACCGACATGGATATAGAGCGGATCCGGGAATCATTGGGGCAGCATGTGACGGAGCTGATCGACTTTATGACCGAGCCGGGGCACGATACCCGGCCCTGGGATCAGAGAAAACGACATACCATCGAGCTTGCCTCCCGGACCGAGGACGCGGAGAAACTGCTGCTGCTACTGGCAGATAAGCTCGCCAATATCCGGTCGGTCCAACGGGACCGCAGACGCATAGGCAGCCGGATATGGGATTGCTTCAGCGCGGGCAGGGACAGACAGGCATGGTATTATAAAAGCCTCGGCGAGGCGCTTCTGCCCAAGATAGGGGATCATCCGCTGTACCGGGAATACAGCGAGATCGTAAGCGATCTTTTCGGAGAATAGGGAGACGCAAATATGTGCGGACGGTACGTGTTCTTTACATCGGAGGAGTACAGGGAGCTGCGGGACATCATCGAAGAGGTGGCCCGGCGGCACAAGAGCGGGTATGGCATTCTGGCAGAGCAGGAAATATACCCATCCGACCGCGCCCCGGTACTGCGCTTAGGGGCACGAGGCCGGCAGGCCCAGCTCATGCACTGGGGAATCCCCCTGGGAGACACCTCCCGCCTGATCATCAACGCACGTGCCGAGACACTATTTGATAAACCCCTTTTCGCCCAGGCGGACCGGTGCCTGATCCCCGCCGGAGGATTTTTCGAGTGGGAGAAGACCTCCGCCGGCAAAAAGAAATACCTCATCCGCCCCATCGACCGCTCCGCCATCTATATGGGGGGCGTATACCGCCGCCGCCCACTGAAAAACGAAGAATGGACCGACTGCTACGCCATCGTCACCACCGCGGCGGACGATCAGATGCGGGCGATCCACCACCGCATGCCCGTGGCGCTTCCCCCCGATATGGCCCGGGCCTGGCTGGATAGAGAGACCTCGCGAAAAGAGCTCGAGCAAGCCCTCGCCTCCTGGGACAGGGCGTGGGAGCTTACGGCCTGCTAGCGGCGTAGAAAGGCGATCATAGACAGGCTCCCCTTTCAATTATATAAACCCTCCAGTAATACACCACTTGCACACAAGCTCCTATAATAGACCCTGCCATTTTTAAAAGGGAGGGTTATTATGCCGCTGCATGAGATCGAGAGAGACTTAAAGACACTCGTAACCGAGATCGGCTGCCGCCACCCGGGCAGTCCCGGCAACCAACAGGCCGTCGCCTACGCAGCCCGGCGGCTGCGGGAGAGCGGATGGGATGTACAGACATCAGGCTTTGACTGTATCGACTGGGAAAGGGGACGGCTGACGCTCACCATAGACGGGCGGCCGGTCGGCGCACAGATCAGCCCCTACGCCCCATCCTGCGATGTGGAGACGGAGTATGTACCGGTTCAGAGTCTCCCCGAACTGCGCACCGCCGAACTGGATGGGAAAATCGCGGTGCTTTACGGGGCCATCGCCAGGGAACAGATCATGCCCAAGGGCTTTGTGTTTTACAATCCGGACCATCATCAAGAGATCATCCACCTGCTGGAGGAAAAGAGGCCCCTGGCCATCGTCGCCATCACCTCGCGCAGCCCGGAGACGGCGGGAGGCATGTACCCCTTCCCCCTCTTCGAAGACGGGGATTTCCATATTCCCTCGGTCTATCTGTCCGAAGAAGAAGGCAAGGCCATACTGTCGGCGCCTGCGGGGCGGATATATCTATCCATAGCGTCCAGGCGTATCCCTTCCCGGGGGGAGAATGTCGCCGGCCTGAAGCCAGGCAAGTCCGGAAAACGAATCGTATTCTGCGCCCATATCGATACTAAAATGGACACCCCCGGGGCATTGGACAACGCCACGGGAGTGGCGGCCCTGCTGGAGCTGTCCCGGCTGGCAAGAGACTACCGGGGCGGATTGGGGGTGGAGCTTCTCCTCCTCAACGGGGAAGACTATTACGCCGTACCGGGGCAGATGCTGTATTTGCGGCAGAACGAGGACCGTTTCGGAGAGATGGTGCTGGCGGTCAATACCGACGCGGCGGGCTGCAGGGGGATGCGCACCGGCTATTGCGGATTTGAGCTGAGCGGCGCGCTGCGCCGCGCCATGGCCCGTTCCTTTGCGGACGATCACTTTACCGAGATCGCCCCCTGGGAGCAGAGCGACCACATGATATTCGTGTACAACGGCGTCCCCGCCATCGCCCTCTCCTCCGAGAACCTGGTTGAATTATTCAGCCGCATCACCCATACTGAAAGAGACTCCATCGACAAGGTCGATCCGGCGATGATCGGTCAGATCGCCCATGGAATGCGGCACCTGATCGATGAAGTGGAAGAGACGCTGTAGGGGGGATACCATGTCCGCCTATACCACATCAGAGCTCGCCCGGCTGACAGGGGTCCACCCCAATACGGTGCGCCTCTACGAGGCCTGGGGCTATATCGACGGGGCCAAACGGCGGGACAATGGCTACCGGGTGTTTACCCATAGGCATCTGTCACAGATGCGCCTCGCCCGTCTGGCCCTGCCCGGTCCCTACCCCGTAGAGGGCAGGATGGTGCACCGGCTGGTCCGGGAATACGCCGCTGGCAGAGTGGACACGGCCCTGTCCCTGGCCGAATCCTACCGACAGGGAGTTCTGGATGAGATCGAGAGGGCCGATATAGCGCAGGGCATCCTCGACCATTGGTTTGCGGAAAAGAGCGCGGACCCCCATGAAATACGCTGTACCACCCGGCGCCGGGCCGCCGCGGCGGCGGGCCGCTCGGTGGAGACACTGCGTACATGGGAGCGAAACGGCCTGCTGCATATACGCCGGGACGGGCGCGGACGGCTGGTATTCAGCGCCTTTGACATGGAGAAGATACAGGTGATCCGGCTGCTGCGGGACTGCGGCTACAGCATCGCGTCCCTGCACAGGGTCTTTGGCAAAGAAGACGAGCTGACCCAGCGGCCCTCCCTGGTGCTGGCGCTGGGAGCGGATACCGAGGGGCTTTCTTATGTCACCGACCGGTATATGGACTATCTGCGGGACCACCGCCAGAGAGCCGGATCGATTATCCGTTTTTTGCGAAAAGACATGGGACGGTAGGCTCCATGTCTTTCATATCCGTTCCGAGAGACAGCGGTCGTATCTACCCGGTCTGTCTCTTTCGCATGTCGGCAAGCCGTTTTTGATTCATAAAGGCCTCGAGATACTGACGGTCCCCATCGGGCAGTACGCCCCACCGCCGGTCCCCATAGCCGGCCTCTGATATCAGCCTGTCCGTGATGATTTCACACCCATCGAATTCATCGCATTGGGCGCAGGTCGTATACGCCCGGCGCACCACACAGGGCCGTACCGGACACTCCTTGTCCAGAAAGCGGTCTTCATCCAGACACCCCCCGCATTCGATTTCCCCAGGCTCCAGCCGAAACCCCAGGTACTGCTCCCATACGTCGCTGGCCCGTCTCCGCTTTTCCATGTCCGGATGATCCGGGTGGTGGATATAGGCGATGCACAGATCGCAGCGCATCCCGCATCTCGTTACGATTTCGTGTTCCATAGCCTCATCCCTTCTATACAGTATAGCCACAGTATACTTGACATACTATGACAGCAGCATGTCAGGTTAGGTGCTTGTACCACACATTCATATTTTCGATGGAGCCGCTGATATGGGTGTTTTGGACCAGTGTCCCCCCATAGGTGTACCCCTGCTTGGAAAAGGTGATATTCATCCCGTAAGAGACCGCCCGGGCGATGGTGAAGACGGTCCGTATCCCCCTATCCGCCATGGCGCGCTCCATCTCCTGGAGCAGATACAGCGCGAGCCCCTGCCCCCGGTACTCGGGATGCGTGGCAAAATCGGTCATCTCGGCGTAAGCGTCCTCACGGTCGATCTCACTGGAGGCCAGGGCGGCGAGGACATCCCCCTGCCACACCCCCCAGTAGGCCACATGGGTCTCCATAGTCTCCACGATGTAGCCGGGGTCATGGATGGGAAATGGATAGGAGGCAAAAACCTCCCGGTACAGGGCGGCCATTTCCTCGCTGTCCTGTGTCCCGGCTTCCCGGCATACATATCCATCGGGGAGAGAAACCGGCTCCCCTACCCCCTTCTTGGCCTGGGCGGCGCTGAGCACCTGGGCCGTCTCCCACCGGTCTTTGTTGAGACGCCTGTCATCGGTCAGGAATTTGGAGAGAAAGAGACAGGTCTCCTCCCCGCCGAAAAACCGGGGGATCTCCGCTTCCTGCTCAAACCCGTCCCGCAGAAAGGCATCCGCCAGAGAGGCGCGCACCTTCATAAATACCTTGCTGTAGTGATGGGCATCGAGGATATCCCGTATGGCGGACAGGACCGGCGCCGCGTCTCCCTCCGCCAGTTTCATCACATAGATCCGGTCGTTTTCCGGTCCGTGCTGCAGGGTGGAGCGGCCCACCTGCGTTATGGTGTCGCCCATTTGTCCCCACCTTCGTTTCGTTTCTCCCGCTCCAGGTTCTGGGGAATGAGGGTGATGTCCTCATCGTCCATGGACAGCAGCCGGGCCACCCCGATGCTCTTCGACTCGTCCGGCTCCTTTAGATTGATATATAGATCGCAGTTCTCACAGTCCTGCCCACAGGTATGGGTATAGTTGTCGGGCATTCTGTAGGAGGTGATGACGCCCTCGTAATTGCGCAGCACCACCTTGTCGGTGGACCATGAGATCAGGTAATAGGGCATGATCGGTATCTTGCCGCCGCCCCCCGGGGCGTCGATGACATAGGTGGGTACGGCGAATCCGCTGGTATGGCCGATGAGATTCTCGATGATCTCGATCCCCTTGCCCACGTT
>ENA-ORCX01000458-ORCX01000458.1-marine-metagenome-genome-assembly--contig:-NODE-458-length-14865-cov-2.956925_pt1 | contig 14865 bp, 10 predicted proteins | sample MGYA00248630_ERZ508518 | MGnify/ENA primary metagenome ERZ508518 (study PRJEB26188, sample SAMN06268768) | marine metagenome | isolation source: Bioluminescent Bay, La Paraguera, Puerto Rico | place...
ATGGTGCTGGCCGACGACAATTTCGCCACGGTGGTGGCGGCGGTCCGGGAGGGCCGGATCATATTCGCCAATATACTCAAGTCCATCCAGTTTCTGCTCTCCTGCAATGTGGGGGAGATCCTGCTGCTGTTTATCGCCACCATGGCCAATTGGCACGAGCCCCTGCTCCCCATCCATATCCTGTGGGTCAATCTGGTGACCGACAGCCTCCCGGCCCTGGCCCTGGGGGTGGACCCTGCGGAGAAAGGCATCATGGACCGGCAGCCCCGGGACCCGGGGCGGGGGATATTTGACCGGGGCATGCTCACCCGCATCCTGTATCAGGGCGTCATGGTGGGCGGGTTGTCTCTGGCGGCCTTTCTGATCGGGGAGCGCTGGGGCCTCGAGACCGGCCGTACTATGGCATTTGCCGTATTGGCATTCAGCCAGCTCGTCCATGTGTTCAATGTCCGGTCCAATACCCGGTCCCTGTTTTCGGTGGGACTTTTCAGCAATATCCGGCTGGTGGGGGCGATACTGATCTCCGCCGTATTGCAGCTATTGGTGATCGTGATCCCCGCCGTGGCCGGCGTATTCAAGGTCACCGCCCTGACCGGTCCCCAATGGCTGTGGGTGGCGGGCCTGTCCATCGCGCCGCTGTTCATCGTGGAATTGGTGAAACTGGCAGGACTGAACGGTAAAAAAGACGAAGTATAACCCATCAGGAGGTAGCGACCTATGGACGCCATCGAAGCCATCAAGACCCGGCGCAGTGTCCGCCGGTATACGGCGGAGCCCATCCCCGACGAGGTCCTGGAGGACATCATCGACTGCGCGCGGCTGGCTCCCACCGCCCGCAATGAGCAGCCCTGGACCTTTGTGGTGATCACCGATCCCGAGGTGCGGGAGCGGCTTTCTCAGGAGGCCAGGAAGGGCCGCTTTATCGCCGAGGCTCCGGTCTGCGTGGCGGTGTTCTGCCGTAGCGAAGCCGCGGCGCCCTTGCAGGACGCCAGCGCCGCCGTGGAGAATATCATGCTGGCCGCCCGGGCCTACGGGCTTGGCTCCTGCTGGGTCAATTCCTACCACAAGGAGCATTCCGCCACCGTGGCGGCTCTTCTGGGCTGCCCCCGGGAGCGGGAGCTCATGGCGATGATTGCTCTGGGTCACCCGGAGGATATCCCCTCCCCGTCTAAAAAGCCTCTGGGAGAGGTGATGTTCTGGCAGGGCTTCTAATCCTCCCAGGCTGTGATAAAGGCTGTAATACTTCGTTAGTTTCGCCCATAAAGGGCGGTCACGTATGTTTCAATACGCTCCCTGCTTTATGGGCTCACTGCCTTATCTTACAGCCTTTCTCGCACCCTGGTATTTCACGATACATGGTATAATCCTGCCGCCTTGCCTAGCGGCCTTTCTCATCGCCCTGGCCGTTTTGCGTTGTAATACTTCGTTGGTATCACCCATAAGTGCGGGTATGTATGTCTCAATATGCTCCCTGCTTTACGGGCTCACTGCCTATATTTACAGCCTTTCTCGCACCCTGGCTGCTATTCTTGCCGCCTTGCCCTTGTGCCGGTCCGATACAGCCTCGATCCTTTCCTACTGACGGCTGTCTATCGGCTCCGGCCTCCGACCCCTGACGCCTGATCCCTGTTTCCTGACTAGACAAAGTCATCCTTCTATGCTATAGTTGTAAACCAGTAAATGCATATAGGTTTACGGAAAGGAATTATACTATGAGAATTACGCCACGCAGGATGATATTGATCGCCCTCTTTGCTGCTTTGACGGCGGTGGGGGCGTTTATCCGCATCCCTATGGGGACATTGAACTTTACACTGCAGGTCTTTTTCTGCCTGCTTGCCGGTATGCTGCTGGGTCCAGTGGACGGGGCGCTCTCCCAGGCGCTGTACATTCTCATAGGCCTTGTGGGGATTCCAATATTTACACAGGGCGGGGGCCCGGGCTATGTCCTGATGCCCTCCTTCGGATATCTGCTGGGAATGATCCCCTGCGCCTATCTGGTCGGATTGATCTCCCGCGTTCCCGACGCTAAGCTCCCCCGGATGATGATCGGAGCAGGGGCGGGGATACTTTCTATATACATCGTCGGTGTACCATATCTATACTTTATGTTCAACGCCTTTACCGGCAGCATGACCTTCACCACCGCTCTGTGGTCCGGGATGGTGATTTTTCTGCCCATGGATATCGCAAAGGGCGTATTGGCCGCATTGGTGACGCTGATGGTCCGCCGCAGGCTGCCCCAGGGGCTCAAATAACCCCGTAGATTGGAAACATAGGAGGAATACAGTCGATAGCCGCAGAAATAATGATGCATTGGAGAAAACACCGGTAAGGGAGAGACACTATGGCGAAAACCTGTACCCAATGCGGAAAGGAACCCGGGAACGGCCGGTTCTGTATTCACTGCGGCGCCCCCGTAGACGCGGCGGAGGCCAAGGCTGTATCCACGGGCGGCAGGGCGGCCCAGGGCGTCTATGCCGGCCCCCCGCCCAAAAAGAAGCGGACCGGGCTGACCATTACATTGGTCCTTGCCTCCGTCGTCATTTTGGTCGCTCTGGTGGTATTCGGCCTGCTGTTATTGTTTCAGACCATGACCCAGGTCCAGGTGACCGGCGCGTACGTCACCACCGACCCCGTCGGGACCGGGGATGCCGAGGCCATGACGGTGCTGAGCCCCGATACCGGGACCGTCAGCCTCTACGGTGAGGCGGACAATCTCAACGACAATTCCATCCTGGAGCTGAAGTGGTATGATGTCACCGGAGAGCCTGTGGAATTCGCCAGCGCACTGGCCACCGTCGATGCCGGGACGGGCGTTTTCTATGGGGACGCAGAGCTTCCCAGGGGCGATTTTCAACTGGCATTCTCAGGAGAATACGTGGTGGAGATCTATATAAACGGCGCCGAAGAGCCGGACTACACCGCCGCTTTTTCGGTGTATTCGGACCCGCCCCCCGAAACCGTATCTCCGCCCATCAACGACGCGTATATGGTGGTCGAAGGACAGGACGGCGCCTATGCGATCGCCGACGGGTATGACCAGCGTACGGATATGATCGTCATGCTGTCCTTTTCAGAGATGGCACAGGATACAGAGTGGCGGTTTCGGTGGCTGCATATGGCCGACGGGGAGTGGACGGTGGTTTCAGAGGACACCGATTTTTCTCCGGTCAGCGAGACGCAGGACGCGGGGCTGTACCTAAGCGGCATCACCCCGCAGGATGCCTGGCTGCCAGGGGAGTACAGGGTGGAGGGATATATAAGCACCGCTCCCGATACGCCCTCGGTGATCGTGGATTATGTTGTGGACGACACCGGCGCCGTTTCCCAGGACGTCTTTTTCGACGACGTGGTGATGACCACCGGCATCGACGGGGACGGGTATCCTGTAGACAGTGTGACTGCGTATCCCATCGGCGCCGAGGCATTTTACTGCAGTTTTTACGTGGGCGGGATCACCGAGCCCACAGAGTTAATATGGGAGTGGTACGATGCATACGGCCTCATCGCATCTCCCCAGTCCGACACCCTGGAGGCGGATACCTATTTCTGGGTGGCCTTCGGCGACGAGGGCGACGGGGTATCCTTTGACCCGGGGGAGTACCGGATTGTTCTCTATGCCGGCCAGGCGCAGTATGAGGTGCCCTTTTCGGTGGAGGATACCTCGGTGGATCTCGACAGCGGCAGCGAGCCCCTCTCCTATGACGCATGGGTGGATTGGAACGGATGGCTCAAGACATTCACCGAGGGGCGGCTGGTTCCCTTCAGTCCGGGATTGCCCGCCGACAGCGATCTCATCGACTTCGGCGTATTGTACAATTACTTCTACAACGAGGACATGTACGCCACCCTGGACGAGTACGGCATGTGCTGGCTTAGCGAGAGCGCCCTGGATTATACCATCTGGTGGTTTTTCGATACCGAGGTGACCCCCGCCTCCACCGACATGGTGATGTACGAGGGGGGCAGCTACGGCTACAAGGTCCCCGAGGAAGAGATGCCCTATCATTTCCCCCAGGTGCGGGGACTCTATCCCCACGAGGACGAGGGCTTTATCGTGGAGTTCGACGTATACAGCGCCCCGGTGGGGTTTGAGGATTTCAACGGCGATTACCAGAGCTGGGAGGACGGCGGAACTGTCCCGGAATATTTGGGTGAGATGCGTGCATGGGTCCGCTGGATGACCGGGGGCGATACCGACCGCCGGGTGCTTGTGTCCTATGAGCCGATAGAATAGGAGAGATACGATGCGATTGACCGTATTGGGCCGCTACGGCCCTTACCCCAGGGCGGGAGGCGCCTGCTCCGGGTATCTGATCGAGGAAGACGACACCAGGATACTGCTGGAATGCGGAAGCGGGGTTTTGTCCCGGCTGCAGCAGTATAGTTCTGTGCAGGGGCTTGACGCCATTATCCTCAGCCACCTGCACGCCGACCATATGGGCGACGCTCTTATTCTGCGCTATTTTCTGCAGATCGAGCAGGCCCGGGGCCGTATGGAGAAAAAGCCCCTGCCCATCTATTTGCCCGACAGGCCCGCCGACATGTTCGGGATGCTGACTGGCGTGCCCGAGCTTGCCCGCAATGTGATTACCGACGGGCTGGCGGCGCGGATCGGCTCGTTCGAGGTCCGGTTCCGGGCCATGATGCATTCTGTTCCCAGCTACGGCGTACGCCTGACGGCAAAGGACCGCAGCCTCTGCTACACCGGCGATACGGGCTATCACGAGGGGATTGTCCCCTTTGCCGAGGGCGCTTCCATGCTGCTGCCCGACACCGGATTTCTCGCATCGGATAGACCCGCCCGTGACCCCAACCACATGACCCCGGCCGAATCCGCCGGTATTGCGAAATCCGCCGGGGCGGAAAAACTTCTATTGACACATCTATGGCCCGGCTACGACGAGAACGCGGTGCTTGCCGAGGCCTCGCCCGTATTCCCGGAGGCGCAGATCGCCCGGGAGGGAGAGCGCTACATCGTATAACCTCAGGCTGCCGATACAGCCTGCAAACGCAACATTACCAAATGTTATGGTGATTTTGCTTTCATCGTTGGCTTTCACTGCAAATGGTGGTGACGTATGTCTATATACGCTTCCTAAACAGGCGTAGTATACTGCGCCGAGAAATTTACAGCGAAAGCCGCCTTGCCTTGCAGGCGTCTCGGCACCCTGTTTCCTTATATGAGACTTGTATTGTATGAGAGGGGCCTCTATGGGGGTTGCAGAAAGAAAGGGTACGGGTGCATTAATCCTCACTCCCCGTTCCGGATGGGCGATCGGTTCCGGCCACAGATGCAGCCGTCCCTTTGTGGCGCTGTTTGCCGGCTGGGTCCTGGGCGCCTGGCTGTCCTGGCTCGTCGGGGAGGTGATTCCCGGGTGGCGGGCCTTTGGGATCACGGTATTGCCCGTTTTCCGTGACGCCGCCCGGTGGGCGTCCCCCTATCTTACACAGATCACACAGAACACCGGATCCTGGGCCCTATACTGTTACGGCGCAGCTCTTTTTATAGTGGCCCTCATCTTTTTTCTCTGGAAGCGATTTGACAGAAGGAGCGTCCTGCTTGTCATTGTATTGGGAACCGCCCTGGGGATCGGCGGCGCGTTCCGCCACATGGCCGGTGTTGCGTCTATCACCCCCTGGCTGGACCGGGAAATCCGCTGTGAGGGTACGGTGGGGTTGAACCCCAAATACGCCGAAGACAAGGATGTCTATCTGTTCAAAGTATCGGAAATACAAGAGGGACAAGCCCCCGTGCCTGTCTCTCTCCGTCTGGAGATCGAGGGGGCGGATCGGGCCCGGTATCAGCCGGGGGATGTGCTGATCGTCAACGGCCTGTGGGAGTCCCCGCCCTCCGCCTCCAATCCCGGCGGATTTGACTACCGGCATATGCTGATGGCGGACGGTATCGGCGGCATTCTCCGGGTAGACCCGGACGCCGCGGCGTACCGGGGGACCGGCTCCGTTTTCCTTTCTCTGATCAATAAGGCCCGCACCTGGCTCTCCGGCGTCTATGACAGATACGCGGGGGAGGGGGCGAGCCTCATTCAGGCCATGATCCTGGGGGAGCGGTGGCGGCTTCCCGATGATGTGTATGCGGGGTTTCGAGAGACCGGCATGGCCCATCTGCTGGCCATCTCGGGGCTCCATGTGGGGTTTCTGGCCGGGTGCCTCTGGTGGCTGTTCCGCAGACTGCGGCTGGGGGCCAGGGCCGCCTTTTTCTGCCTGTTGGGCATTTTGCCCTTGTACGCCCTATTGACCGGGGCGGGGGTGTCGGTGCTGCGGGCCACTGTGATGGTATTGATCGTGGCGGGGGGCAGGGCGGTATACAGGCGGCCCGACCTGCTCAATAGCCTTTGTGTGGCGGGGCTCTGTATCCTGTTGTTTCGGCCTCTGGACATCCTGGACGTGGGATTTCAGCTATCCTTCTGCGCCCTGCTGGGGCTGATCCTATTGATGCCCCTCTTTCGCAGGCTCTTTCATGTCCTCCCCGGCAAGGTGAACGATCTATTGTCCATGAGTCTGGCGGCCCAATTGGGGGTCGCCCCGGTACTGGCCTGGCACTTCCATGGCGTCGCCCCGGCTTCTTTGATCGCCAATCTGCTGCTCATCCCCCTGGCGGGCGTCTTCGTCAATCTGGGCTTTTTATTGCCCCTCATCTCCTGGATACCATTGCTGCCCGCCGTCCTGGGGCGTATCCTCGATCTATCGGCCCGTTTCATGCTCTGGCTCAACGGCACCGTCGCCTCTTTGCTGGGGTATCGGTCCGTACCCTCCCCCGGATGGGTGTTTCTCATCGGATACTATCTCAGTATGCTGTGTATCTCGGGCCGGCGGCCCCTCTGGGCCCGAAAACGCTGGCGCTGGGGCGGGGGGATCGCATTGGCCACCGCCATCATCCTCGCCCTCACGCCGGTGGTTGACAACCGACTCATGGTGGTGTTTACCGACGTGGGGCAGGGGGCCTGCGTCTATATCCGCACCCCCGATGAGCGGGATTTTCTCATGGACGCCGGGGGCAATAGCTACGGCGGAGACTACGATCCGGGAGAATCCAGGGTCGTACCGTTTCTACTCGGCAGCGGTGTCGGTCAGCTAGACCTGCTGGCGGCCTCCCACGCCCACGAGGACCATATCGGGGGCGTCCCGGCGGTGTTGAGAGAGGTGGGGGCGGATCGGTTTGCATACTATCCCCCAGGAGAGCCGGACGCCTCCTGGACGGAAATATGGGGAGTGCTGAGCCGGGAGCAGATACCCGTACAGCCTCTCGAGGCGGGGGATACCTTTGCCCTGGGCGATCAGGTGACAGGCAGGGTGGTGTATCCCCCCGCCCAGGGACCCGCCTCGGGGGAGGAAAACGACCGCTCCCTCTGCCTGCTGTTCCGGTATGGGGATACATCCGTGCTGCTGACCGGGGATATCGAGGCCCCCGCCGAATCATTCGTTGCTGATTGGCCCGATGCGGATATCGTGCAGATCCCCCATCACGGCAGCGATACCTCCTCCACCCAGTCCTGGATCGGGGCCGTCGCCCCCTCTGTGGCCGTGGCCCAGGCGGGAGTCAATAACCCCTACCGCCATCCATCCGCCGATGTCCTGGCCCGCTACCGGGATGCCGGAGCCTCCGTATTTCACAACGACCAGGACGGGGCGGTCGTATGCGAATATCACCGCGGTGTATGGACCGCCTACGGGGTCAAAGGGGATGGTTTTTTTACAGAAAAGGAAAAATAGGCTTGGATACCCATCTTCATTTGTGTAAAATGAAGTGAGACTAGGGAACCACTGAATAAGGCAAATGCGATATTGAGATTGATTCGATGGCTCCCGTAACCACAGGAGGATTTTTCTATATGTCACGGTACAAAGATACGGAATGGCGCGACAGCATGCGCATACGGCTGGATTACAACAATATGATGACCGATTTTCTGGGGGATCGGGGGATCGAGCCCGACCGGGTGCAAGACTTACAGCCCCGGCTCCATGACGCACTGATAGCCCTGGCCCAGAAGCGGGAGCGGGGGGAGACCGCCTGGCGGGACCTGCCCACCAACCAGGAGACCGTCGTCAAGAAAATAGAGAAGATCGCGGACACTATACGGGACACCTTCGATACCTTTGTCGTCCTGGGCATCGGCGGCTCGGCCCTGGGTCCCATCGCCGTCCAGCAGGCGCTAAATCACCCCCATTACAACGAGCTCGACGATGAGGACCGGGAAGGTCCCCGGCTGTATGTGGTGGACAATGTCGATCCGGAGAAAATGCAGGCGCTGTGGGACGTGGTGGACCCCGAGTCCACCTGCTTCAATGTCATCACCAAGTCCGGCAGCACCTCTGAGACCATGTCCCAATTCCTGATCGTCTCCAATCTTTTAAAAGACATGATCGGCAAAGGGTGGCAGCAGCATATCATCGCCACCACCGACGCGGAGAAGGGCAACCTCATCAAGATTGCCCGGCAGGAGGGGTTCAATACCCTGGTGGTCCCCGACGGGGTGGGGGGGCGGTTCTCCGAGCTCTGCCCGGTGGGCTTGCTGCCGGCGGCGGTCTGCGGCATCGACATCCGGGAGCTGCTGTCCGGCGCCGCCTATATGGACGAATTCTGCTCGAACCCTGACCCTGCCGAAAACCCCGCCGCCATGGCCGCGGCGCTTATGTACATCGCCATGAACGAGGGCAAGAACATCTCCGTGATGATGCCCTACGCCGATTCGCTCAGATACATCGCCGACTGGTACGCCCAGCTATGGGCGGAGAGCCTGGGCAAGAAAGTCGATCTGGACGGCAATGTGGTCAACGCGGGCCAGACCCCGGTTGCCGCCCTGGGGGTCACCGATCAGCACTCCCAGGTCCAGCTCTATACCGAGGGCCCCTTTGACAAGGTCGTCACATTCCTCACAGTGGACCAGTACCGGGACACCCACGATATCCCCTCCGGATACGAGGATATCCCCGCGGTGGCCTTTCTGGGGGATCATACCCTGGGTGAGCTGATCCAGGCCGAGCAGGCCGCCACCGAGTACGCCCTGGTGAAGGCGGGGCGGCTCAACCGCACCATTCGCCTCCCCGAGGTCAACGCCTTTACCATCGGCCAGCTTCTCTACCTCATGGAGGTGGAGACCGCCGTGACCGGCGAATTGCTCCACATCAATACCTACGACCAGCCCGGGGTGGAGGAGGGCAAAAACGCCACCTACGCACTGATGGGCAGGCCGGGGTACGAGGAGAAGAAAAAGGAACTGGACAGCAGGCCACAGAAAAAGGATCATTATATCCTGTAACAATCGATCACACGATAAACAGGCCCCCGGGAGGAGGCCTGTTTCAATATGCGCCTTTCCATCCTTTCCAACATACACTGAACTATAAATACCGTCGGAAAGGAATTGATCATTCATGATGATGCCGTACGGCTCCTGGGGTACGACCCCCCAGGCCGTCGCCTATATACAGGGCAGTGACAGATACCCCGATATCGGGGGCACAGTGTATTTCTATGACGTGTCGGGAGGCACGGATGTCTGCGCCCAGGTCTGGGGCCTGCCGCCCAATAGCCCCGAAGGTGTGACCCCCTCAGTGGGCCCCTTCTTCGCGTTCCACCTCCATGGGGGAAAGGCCTGCACCCCCAGAGGGGGCGACGCACCCTTTACAGGGGCGGAGGGCCACTACAACCCCACCGGCCGGCCCCACCCGCGCCATGCCGGGGATTTCCCGGTCCTGCTCGGCAATAACGGATACGCCCAGATGTGCTTTTTCACCGACCGGTTCAAGCCCTGGGACGCCGTGGGACGCGCCGTGATCATCCACCTATTGCCCGATGATTATCGGAGCCAGCCGTCGGGGGCGGCGGGGGAGAGGATCGCCTGCGGCATTGTTCAGCCTCTTATGTAGGCCGCGATAAAGACCGTTATACGGCGTTATCGGGCTTGCCATGTGCGGTCACGTATGTACCGTATACGCTCCCTTAACAGGCGTAGTTTACTGCGCCGAGCAAATAGCACAGTTTACTGTGCCAAATGGCATGCCCGCTGCCTTGCCTAACGGTCTTTCTCGCACCCTCGAAAGTTTACTATTGCTTCGTTATCGCGTTCACATCGTTCGGCCATTTATGTACCGTATACGCTCCCTTCGCTGTGAACGCGCTGCCTCTCCGTAGGGCCCGATGCCCCATAGGGCCGTTTTGCTTTCACCGGAGGCCCGCCCTGCTAGACGCCCCGATATCTTGCTTGTCAATCAATCCCGACCACGACAGGCTCTATGTCCGTGAGAGGTGCATGGTCCAGCGTCAGTATCACCGGCTCGTCATAGTCCTCGATGAGGAACCGGACGCGGGAGGCGGTGCTCTCTTCAGTCAGACCGTGGCCCACGGATTTGTCTATGTGCTTTTTCCCGCTATGGGTTTCATAGGTGGCGCCAAACGGCATGAAATACGCATCCTTGACCCCCATATCAACTACAAATTCCATCTCCAGCCCATCGTCCCTGGGCGTCATGGATACAAACTCCACATACGCAGGCAGGGGGGAGACAGTCCCGTTTGCATAGTCCACCGTTACTTCCTGTGTGTCCCTCGGGATCAGGGCCGCTTGGTCTATGTGCAATAGGAGGCTTTTCGCGTCCGAAAAATACGAGCTTTCCATCCAGAGGATTCTCGTATCAATATCCCCCGGTTCAAAGGTCTCGGTGATGCCGTTTCGCTTCCGGTCCCATATCTCACCATTCTGATCCTCCAGCCAGAAATTCATCTCCGGTATGACGGCGGTATTGTCCGGGTCTGCCCGCACGATCAGCTTTGCCTGGGTGGGGTATACGATCAGACTGTCCAGGTACAGCCGTTGTCCGCCGATATCCACCCACTGTCCGATGGGATTAATATCCCCCTTGGCGATCAATCCGGGGTCCAGGTGCAATTCAAAATCCCATGTGCCCGACAGGTATATATCCCTATGCGTATCGTTCAGGGGATCGGCATTTTCCGGGGCTATCCAGACCGGCGCGCCTGTGGTCCCATAGCATATTCGGAGAGAGAGCCGGAGGTCTGCGGGCAACGCGTTCCCCTCGAGGGAATTGAAGTGTATCTCCTGCATCTCGTTCATGGGAGCGGTGCCGCCCCAGCGTGCAGCGGGGAACAGGGGATCGCCGTCCATTGTGAGCAGTTCCGCTTCGCCGATCCGATACTTTGCGGGCGCGCCTTTCTTATGGATGCTTGCAAAGACCGACAGCCTCTGTTCGTCCGCGATGACATACCCGATATTGACCGTCACATCGCCGTGGGTGACGGCCTGCCCGATTGGCTGCACATATTTGTTTTCCACCGCAGCCTTGAGGCTGGGGTCCTGGGCGACCAGCATCGCGAGTTCCTTCAGTGCCGGTACTTCACCCATCGTCCGTGCGAACGCCGCGCTGGTATTCACCAGCAGCGTGAAGCACAGCACCAACGCCAGCAGCGCCGCCGCGGGGACGCGGATGAGATTGACGGCGCGTCTGCGCCTTTTGGCCCGGGCCATGGCCCGCCGCACAGACGTATCCAGCCCCCCGGGGGCGTTTGATCGTATATCATGGATCAGATCGTTAAATTCACGATTCCTGTTCATGCGTTTTCCTCCTCCAGTTCCACCCGGAGCAGGGCCAATGCCCTGCGCTGCCGGGTCTTGACCGTACCCTCCGGCAATCCCAGTACCCGCGCGCTGTCCCGCACCGTCATGTCCGAGAAAAACCGCAGTGCGATCACATCCTGTAGTTCATCGGGGAGCATCTTGACCGCGTCTTTCAGTGCGATTCCATCGAGATCATCTCGGCAGACTTCTTCGCGCAGGTCTTTCGCAGGCGTCTCCCGGCGCCTCTTTGTGAGCATGCCGTTGCAGGTATTGATCAGTATCCGGGTGATCCATGTCTTGAAATACCGGGGCTCTCGCAGCCGCCGGATGGACCGGTAGGCTCTGTAGATGGTCTCATCCACCGCCTCCAGGGCGTCGGCCGCATTGGACATCTTGGCCCACGCGGCGGCGTATAGGCTGGACTTGACCCCTTCGGCCAATTGGGCGAAGGCCTCGCCGTCTCCCTTGGCCGCCCTTCGGGCAGTCCACACGGCGTCCCGTTGCGTCGTTTCCATGGGGCATCCTTTCACGGTGCTGTGGAGATATATCTCACCCTATTAGATCATTGGAGCGGACAAAACGATTTATCCCGGCTATTTTTTATTATACTTCATGCCGGATACTGAAGCCGATCATATAAAAAATGCCCCCGCGCGGGGGCATTTTTATAGTAGGAGGATCCCAAGGGGATCGGCCCCTTGGGCTTATCATGACAGAATTCGATACGCCTCACCAGCTTCGGCGCGGGTCAGGGGGTCCCGTATGGCGTTATGCCGCCATTGCCGCCATGATGTATGCGGCCATCCCTGTTTTTTCGGTACATTTTATTCCAAACCCCCATCATTGCTATACCTATACCCCGGCGGCAGCTACACCAAACACGGTTTGACCGCGGCAGGCCTCACGAGCCGCCTCATTTCCATGGATTGCTTTTTTTTTCTTGTCCTATTTGCTATAATGAAACGGATTCCTGCAAATCATATCCAGCGAAGGGACGTGCATTATGAAGATACGCAAAGCGATTATACCGGCGGCGGGACTGGGCACCCGGTTTCTGCCCGCCACCAAGGCGCAGCCAAAGGAGATGCTGCCCATTGTGGACAAACCGTCCATTCAGTACATCATCGAGGAAGCCATTGCCTCCGGCATCGAGGACATCCTCATCGTCACCGGCCGGGGCAAGCGAAGCATAGAGGACCATTTCGACCGCTCCTTTGAGTTGGAGCAGTCGTTGATGGAGAAGGGCAAGGAAGAGCTCTTGAAGGTGGTCCAGGACATCTCCGAGATGGTGGACATCCATTATATCCGGCAGAAGGCGCCGCTGGGGCTGGGGCACGCCATCTACTGCGCCCGCTCCTTTATGGGCAACGACCCGTTTGCGGTGCTATTGGGAGACGATATTGTCTACAACGACGGCACCCCCTGCCTCAAACAATTGATGAACGTGTACGAGACCCATCCGGGGACCGTCCTGGGATGCCAGCATGTGAGGCGGGAGGATGTCAGCAAATACGGCGTGGTTGACGGAGAGCCCCTGGGCGAGCGCATCGCCCGGGTTCACGGCCTGGTGGAGAAGCCCCCCAAGGAGGAGGCGCCTTCGACCCTGGCCATTCTGGGACGCTATATCATCACCCCCGGCATATTCGATGTGCTGGAGCATACCGAACCCGGAGCCGGCGGAGAGATCCAGCTCACCGACGCCATCAAAGAACTGGCCCAGAGCGAGGCCGTGTACGCCTACGAATTCGAAGGCAGACGCTACGATGTGGGCAATAAGCTCGGGTATCTGCAGGCCACGGTGGAATACGCCCTGCGGGACACGGAATTAAACGACCCCTTTGCGAAATACTTGGGAGATAAGGTCTGTAGTTTGAATATGCTGAAAGAGGAGAAATAAATGACCTATCAGGAGTGCTACGACCAGTGGCTTTCTAGCGAATACGTCGACGAGGCGACCAAGGCGGAACTGCGGGGCATCGCGGAGAATCCCGCCGAGATCGAAGACCGTTTTTACAAAGAGCTGGAATTCGGCACCGGCGGGATGCGGGGTGTCATCGGCGCCGGGACAAATCGGATGAACACCTATACCGTGGGCCGCTCCACCCAGGGATTGGCCGAATACGTGCTGGCCCAGGGGCCGGACGCCGCCAAGCGGGGTGTGGTCATCGCCCACGACTCCCGCCATATGTCCGACGTGTTTGCCAGGGAGGCCGCCTGCGTGCTGGCCGCCAACGGGGTCACCGCCCATCTGTACGGACAGCTCGAGCCCACGCCCATACTGTCCTTTTCGGTACGGCACCTGCATGCCATGGCGGGAATCGTCATCACCGCCAGCCACAATCCCCCCGCCTACAACGGCTACAAGGTCTACTGGGAGGACGGGGGCCAGATCGTCCCCGGGATGGCGGAGGCATTGATCGCCCGCATCGACGCTATCCCCGTACTGGGGGGCGTCCGCCAGACAGACGAATCCCAGGCTAGGGCCCAGGGGCTTTTAAAGCCCGTGGACCAATCGGTTCTCGAAGCATATTATGATAAAGTGCTGGGCTTGCGCCTGCGGCCCGACGTATGCGGGCAGGCCGGCAGCGAGATGAAGATCGTCTACACCCCCCTGCACGGCAGCGGCAATGTCCCGGTGCGTACGGTCCTTGACAGGGCAGGGTTTACTGAGGTCAGGATTGTATCCGAGCAGGAAGCGCCGGATGGTGATTTTCCCACCGTCAAATCCCCCAATCCCGAGGACCCCGCCGCCTTTACATTGGCCATCGAGTTGGCCAAGAAGGATGATGCTTCTCTCATCATCGGCACCGACCCGGACAGCGACCGGGTGGGGGTGGTGGCCAGGGACAGGGACGGCCGCTACCAGGCATTGACCGGCAACCAGACCGGGGTGCTGCTGGTGGACTATATCCTGGGGGGATTGAAGGAAAAGGGTGCGCTTCCCGATAACGCCCTTGTGATCAAGACCATCGTCACCAGTGAACTGGGGGGCGTCATCGCCAGACATTACGGGGTTAGCGTGGAGGACACCCTCACGGGATTCAAGTTCATCTGCGACAGGGTCAATGAGTACGAACGGACCGGCGAGAGGGAGTTCGTATTCGGGTACGAGGAGAGCTACGGGTATCTCGCCGGGACATTCGTCCGTGACAAGGACGCCGTCATCGCCTCGTTACTGGTCTGCGAGATGGCCGCCTATTACCATGCGCAGGGCAAGGGGCTTATAGAGGCCCTGGACGCACTGTGGAAAAAGTACGGGTAC